>OJJV01001110.1_pt1 | contig 12541 bp, 9 predicted proteins | sample 1596391 | NCBI WGS metagenome assembly OJJV01 (sample SAMEA4350164, study PRJEB24818) | metagenome | biome: human; feature: gut; material: faeces | place: Denmark | collected 2013-09
TTCAGGATGGAGTCCGAGAAGCTCTCGATCTCGCGGGTGTACATGTTGCCGAAATCGCCCGGGATCTCGATGCCCGCGTCGTCCGCGTGCGTCTGCTCGGCCGAATAGGCCACGTTTTTGTCAATGAACACGGCGTTCAGCTTGCCGCCGTCGATCTGGCCGATCATCGTGTCGCCCAGCAGCCGGCCCTTCGTCCCGAAGAACTCCACGCGCCACTTCGACGCCTCATCCGGAATATTGAAGTTCGACTGTACGACGCACTGCGCGCCGTTTTCCATCCGCATGAGGATGGTGGACGTGTCCTCCACGTCATACTGCGGCTCCGGGAAGGCGATCTTCTCGTTCATGGACGCGACCTCGGTCACGCGCATGCCGGTGATGTACTCCATCAGGTCGATCGTGTGCACCGACAGGTCCATCATCGCGCCGCCGCCCGCCTTGGCCTTGCACTGCCGCCAGTTGCCGGGCTCGTAGGGAAGCCAGAGGGTGAACTGCGAATAGCCGGACACGACCGTGCCGATCTTGCCATCGGCGATGGCCTTTTTCATGCTCATCACGTGTGAGCCGAAGCGCATCATGAAGCCGGCCGCGATCTTCACGCCCTTGCTCTCACAATACTCGATGACCTCCTGACCCTCGTCGGACGTCATAGCCAGCGGCTTTTCGATCAGGATGTCCTTGCCGTAGTCGGCGGCCAGCTTCGCCTGCTTCGCGTGCAGGACGATGGGCGTGGCGATATAGACCGCGTCGACCTCCGGGTCGGCCAGCAGGTCCTCTTCCTTCGTGTAGCCGCGCTTGGCGCCGTATTTCTGGCGGATCTTCTCGACCTGCTCAGCGTTGATGTCCATGACGGCGATCAGCTCCGCGTTCTTCGCCAGCATCATCCCCGGGATCGTTCTGCGGTCCGCAATGCCGCCCGCGCCGATGACGCCCCAACGTAATTTTTTCATATGTCTCGCTCCTTTGCAAATCCATAAGCCGCTGTCCGCGGTTATTTTTATTGTACCACACCTCCGCCCCAATGAAAAGAGAATTCCACCCAAAAACCAAAAATCCAACAACAATCCACAAGCCCAGCACCCCACGGCTCCCTTGTGTAAAGGGAGCTGGCGCGAAGCGCCTGAGGGATTGTTGTCACAAATTTGCAACTACTGGTTGCCTCCGGCGGCCCTATCTTTTCCGCCTTGCCGGAAAAGATAGGGGAGAAAAGGGGCGCTTAGGTTACGTTTGGTGCTTTCTGCCTCTGAATTCGGGTGAGCACCAATATTTCAGGCGTCGTTCCACTTGGAAGTCACCCTACGGGTGTCTTGGTACGCGCCGCCTGATACGGAGGTATCAAGTTTGCAGCTAGTTGCCGTAGAACAACTGCCATAAATAGAAGGTGCAGTCTGAGTTTGTCAGGCTGCACCTTTTTGCGGGAAGGTTTTCTGTGTTTGCAGGAACCAAGGCTTCCCTGAAAGGGGAGCTGGCCCGAAGGTCCTGAGTGCTGGAACCCGCCGCAGCAAAAAGGCAGCAGATCTCTCCGCTGCCTTTTCTTCTCTTTATTGATTATACGCGTTTTCTGCTTACTCCTGATCCCAGTTGTGCCAGACGTTCTGGACGTCGTCGTCGTCTTCGAAGAGGTCGAGCATTTTTTCCATGTTGTCGCGGTCTTCCTGCTTTTCGAGCTTCTGGTAGGTCTGGGGGACCATCTCGATCTGGGCGGAGTCGAATTTATAGCCCTTGTCCTCGAGCGCCTTGGCGACGTCGTTAATGGAGTCGGGGTCGGTATAGACGGTGAAGCAGCCCTCTTCCGGCTGGAAATCGGCGGCGCCGGCGTCGAGCGCGTCCATCATGACGGTATCCTCGTCGAGCTCTTCGTCTTCATTGTCGATGACGATGACGCCCTTGCGGTCGAACGACCAGCTGACGCAGCCGTTGGTGCCGAGACTGCCGCCGTACTTATCGAAATGATGGCGGACGCTGCCCGCGGTACGGTTGCGGTTGTCGGTCATGGTCTCGACGATGACGGCGACGCCGCAGGGGCCATGGCCCTCGTAGGTGATGGTCTCGTAGTTGTCGCCGCTGCCGGACGCGGCTGCTTTTTCGAGCACGCGCTTGATGTTGTCGTTCGGCATGTTGGCGGCCTTGGCCTTGGTGATGACGGTGGCAAGGCGGGAGTTGTACGCCGGGTCGGCGATGCCGCCGCCCTCTTTGACGGCCACGATCATTTCCTTGGAGATCTTCGTGAAGGCAGCCGCGCGCTTGGCGTCCTGCGCGCCCTTGGTTTTCTGAATGTTATGCCACTTGGAATGTCCGGACATGTGGTGTTCTTCCCTTCGTTACAAATATATCTTTTGCTATTTTATCACAGCCATACGGCGCAGGTCAACCACTTCAGAGAAATTGCGTTTCATCTTTGTGGTCCTGCGCGCGCAGGACGGTCAGCTCCGGCAGCGCTTCGCGCAGGATGCGCGCGAGAACCGCGCAGACGGGGTTTTCCGTCTCAAAGTGTCCCGCATCGAGGAGGTTCAGGCCGCGGTACTTCGCTTCCTCAAAGTGGTTGTATTTGAGATCCGCGGTCACGCGCGTGTCGCAACCCGCGGCGAGGACTTCGTCGATCGCGCCGCCGCAGCTGCCGCCGCCGCCGGCGACACGGCGCACGGGCCTGCCTGCGTCGGCGAACCGGAGGCCGGGGCAGCCGAGCGCCGATCTTACGAACGCGGCGAACGCCGCGAGGCTCTGCGCCTGTACCATCCCGGTGCGGATGAGGCCGTAGGGGCGGCCCTGCGCGTCCTGTCCGATGGGGTCCAGGACGGAGACGTCCGCGAGGCCGAGCGTTTCGGCCAGCACGTCGTTGACGCCGCCGGGGCAGACGTCGAGATTCGTATGTAAATTGATCGCGGCGATGTGCGCTTCCGCCAGCGCGAGGATGCAGCGGCCGGTATAGCTTTCGTCGTTGATGGCGCGCGGCGCGTCAAAAATGAGCGGGTGGTGCGTCACGATGCACTGCGCGCCGACTTTTTTTGCCTCGTCGATGACGTCCGGCATCGGGTCGAGCGCGACGAGGACGGTATCGACCGGCGCGTCAAAATGCCCGCAGAGCAGGCCGACGTTGTCCCAGTCGTATTTCATGGACGCGGGGGCGAAGGCGAACAGGGCGTTGTAAAGGTCACGGACAGTCGTCATGGTGTTTCCTCATTTCCTGGATTTCCGCAAGCGCGGTCTGGTAATAGCGGAGCTTTTCGGGCTCGCTGGCCTTCTGCAGGCCGCGGACAGTGCCTGCAAGGGCAGCCTCGATGCGGGCAAGGTACGCGCCCAGCAGCGGCCCGCCCTCGGCAAGCAGCTGCGGCGTGGCGTATTGCTGCCCCGGCGTGAGCGGGGGCATGGTCCCCTTTTTCGCGCGCAGGACCGTATAGAGAAAATGCCCGTCCTGCGCCAGCGCCTCGCGCTCGATCAAAAAGCCGTGCCCGGCCAGATACTGCCGCAGCGCCTGCCCGGCGCTCTGCGGCTGCAGAATGAGCGTATAGCGCGCGTCGCAGACCCACGGAGCAGCCTCTAAAATGCGCACCATCAGATCGCCGCCCATCCCGGCCATGACGATGGCCCCGGCCGCGTCCGGCGGGATGCTCTGCAGGCCGTCGGAGAGCAGGAACTGCATCCGGTCCGCCACGCCAAAGCGGGCGGCGTTCTCCCGCGCCTTCTGCAGCGGCTGCTCGCGCAGGTCCGCCGCGGTGACGAAGGGGCAGACGCCCTCGCGCAGCAGGTGTACGGCCAGATATCCGTGGTCCGTGCCGATGTCGGCCACGCGCGAGCCGGGCGGCACCAGGGCCGCGCACAGGAGCAGCCGGTTGGAGATCGGTACTTTCATAGCCATCACGCAAAAGGGCGGCCAGCGGCCGCCCTTCCTTTCGGAGCAGAATGTTACTTGGCCTTTTCAGCCTCTTCGTTCGCCTCGATGAAGCGGTTGACCTGCGCGAGGAAGGCGTCGGCGTCGACGCCGTGGACCATGCAGGCTTCCTCCACGGTCTCGCCGCGGGAGGACGGGCAGCCCAGGCAGTGCATGCCGATGGCCATGAACAGCGGAGCGGTCTCCGGGGCGATATCCAGAACGTCACCGATGATGGTGGTTTTTTCGATCTTTGCAGCCATAAAAATGACCTCCTGTGTATTTTATGCCTGTATTATACCCAACCCTGCCGGACTTTGCAACAGGAAAAATCGGCTCCGGGCCAACAGGCAGTCCCGGAGCCGATGAGGGGGTCAAAAATGTTACTTGAGACCTGCAAACCGCTGCAGCAGGACGGCCAGCTGCGCGCGGGTCGCGCCGCTGCGCGGGGCGAGGCGGCCGTCGCCCACGCCGGTCAGGAGCCCGGCCTGCAGCGCCCAGCGGACGGACGCTTCCGCGTAGGCGGAGACCTGCGCGCGGTCGGTAAAGGCGTCCAAAGACGCGGACGCGGCGGTATTTTTGCCGGTCAGGGCCGCGTAGCGGCACAGGATGGCGCACAGCTGCTCGCGCGTGACGGGCGCGCCGGGCTGGAAGCTCGTCGCGGTCACGCCGGTGACGATGCCCTTGTCATAGGCCCAGCTGACCGCCTGCGCGTACCAGCTGCCCGGCAGCACGTCTTCAAACGGGCTGACGCGGCCATAGGGCTCGCCCGCGAGCCGCCAGAGGATGGTCACGAGCATGGCGCGGGTCACGGGCCGGTCGGGCGCGAAGGTCCGCGCGGACGTGCCGGTCATGAGGCCGTTTTCCAGCGCGCAGCGCACGCCGTCATAGTACCAGCTGCCAGCCGTCAGGTCGGCAAACTGCGAGGCGGACGCGCCGGGCTGCAGCGCGCCGGAGGCGACGATGCCGGAAATGATGCCGGTGATGGCGTCGTCGGGCTTCGGCTGGACGGGCGTTTTGCTCTCGATGACGTAGGTGCCTGCTTCATCCGTCTGGAAGGAGACGGTCTGGCCGTCAAACTCCGCGTCCGGGATCTCGGTCTCGCCGAGCTTGACCGTGCCGTCCTTGAACTCGCAGGGCAGCGAGACGTTGACCTGCTTGTAGGGATTCTGCATGGTAAATTCGATCTTCGACGCGTCGGAGCGGTCGACGGTGACCGTCGCGTCAAAGCTCTTGGGCGTTTCCTGAACTACCGGCTCCGCCGCGAACAGGGCGATGGCCGGGGCGGCCAGCGCCTGCGTGGCCGTCTCCGTTTCCTCCGGGAAGGAGAAGGTGGCGAGGACGGTATCCTTCTCGGTGCCCGCGACCATGACGGTGTCTGCGACCTTGAAGGTCTTGCCGTCCAGCTTGCTTTCCGGCGTCTGGTAGGTGTTGGTCAGCGCGTTGGAAACGGTGTCACCGTCTTTGTCGAGCTGATCATAGTAATATGTGACCGGATTATTTTCTTCTGGTCCGTTTGTCCCCTCGCGAATTGCCATGGGATAGCAGAAGACGGGAGTGGCATCGGCGCTGGTGTCATACACGATTTTCCTGCCTTCTTCATGTTCAAAGTAGTTCCCGGGGAGGAACCACCATCTGCCGCTGCCGTTGTAAACGTCGCAGACATTGTCAATAAACCGGCAGTACCGCGGCGCATAGTTGCTGGGGAAGCCGTTGAACTTCTCTACGTAGAGCGCGTAGTCGTTCTTCTCGAATACGCAGCTCTGCGCGTCGGGATTGCCGTCGCCTTTACACGCTTCGCTGAGCTTCCACGCGATGTGGTTTTCTGTAAAGGTGTTGTACCGCCCGAACATGCGCAGACTCGTTCCGCACTTGATGGCGATGTCGTAGCCGGTGAACGTGCAGTTGCTCACGTTGGACATGCTGTTGCCGTCGAACGCCACGTTGGCATTACCTTTGTTCTGGCCATCCTTCGGCCAGTTTGTTTTGCCTTTGCCTGCTCCAACAAAGTTGACTCCGGAGACGCTGAAGGGTATCGTATCCGAATAGATCCCGCCGGACAGCGTTACAGGAATCTTCTCCACGCCCTGGTTCTGGCCCACACCCATAATCTGCACCCAGAGTTCGACACCGTCTACCTGCCAGTTCTTAATCCAGATCTGGCCGCAATAGGCGGTTGGGTCTGTATCCGTCAGATAGGCGGTGATCGTGTACATGTCGGCTTCTAACTTCGCGTTGTCTCTTTGGAGTTTTTTGATTTCTAATTCTAGTGCTTTGTTGATCGCTTCGACTGATTTGCACTGTTCATTCGTCAAGCTGATGTCTTCCATGACCGTGAGGGTGGCGGTGCCACTGGCAGTCAGGACGTCGCCGTTCACCGTGCAGCTGGCCTTGAGGATCCAGTCGCCCCTATGCTCTTTCACCAGTTCGTAGCAGCGCTGGCAGGGCATCTTGGGAGCACTGGCATCAGTCTCATTCTGCGCATCCCCATGGCTTCCCCTATGAGGGGAAGCTGTCGCCGCAGGCGACTGATGAGGTGGACAGCGCTGCGTAGCCGGAACTGCCCCCACCTCATCCGTCACGGCTCCCGCCGTGCCACCTTCCCCTCATAGGGGAAGGTTTTCCCGCTGCGGCGGGCTAACCCCTCAGGCGCTCCGCGCCAGCTCCCCTTGACAAGGGGAGCCTTGGAATGCGCACCCCATAAGCCTCCCCTTGTCAAGGGGAGGTGCCGAACAAAGTGAGGCGGAGAGGTTATACTCCCCCGCAAGAAGGTAGCACCTATCAAAATTTCGGCTGAACCTTCTATTGATGGCAGTCGTTCTAAAGCAACTAGCTGCAAGTCTGATACCCCCGTATCAGGCGGCGCGCAGCAGAAACTCGTAGAGTGACTATCGAGTGGAACGACGCCTGAAACATTGGTTCCCACCAAAATTCAGACGCAGCATGCACCCAATCGTAACCAAGTGCCCCTTTTCTCCCCTATCTTTTCCGGCAAGACGGAAAAGATAGGGCCGCCGGAGGCATAGGGAAGTTGCAGATTTGCAACAACCTCTCAGTCAGCTTCGCTGACAGCTCCCCCGAAAGGGGAGCCTTTGGGCTTTCATCAGAAAGGATACACTATGAACAAACTTTGGGCGGGCCGGTCGGAGGCGGAGACTTCGGCGCTGGCCGACGCTTTCAACTCCTCCATCGCCGTTGACGGCCGGATGTACCAGCAGGACATCACCGGCTCCATGGCCCACGCCGCCATGCTCGCCAAATGCGGCATCCTGACGCAGGCGGACGCCGACCAGATCATTGGCGGTCTGGCCGGGATCCTCGCGGACCTGCAGTCCGGCGCGCTGCAGCTCGACATGCAGGCCGAGGACATCCACATGTTCGTCGAGGCCGAGCTCACCAGCCGCATCGGCGACGTCGGCAAAAAGCTGCATACCGCCCGCTCGCGCAACGATCAGGTCGCGCTTGACCTGCGGCTGTATCTGAAAGACGAGATCGCCGCGCTGCAGGTGGGTGTAGCCCGGCATGATGGTATCCTTGTGGGCGCTCGCCTGTGCGTGCAGGGACGAGATGACGGCCAACACGAGCGACTGCAGCGCGCGCAGCCCATCACCTTCGGCCAGCAGCTGCTGGCCTACGCCATGATGCTGGAGCGTGACTATGGCCGCCTTGCCGACGCCGGCCGGCGCATGGACGCCTCCCCCATCGGCTGCTGTGCCCTGGCCGGGACGACGTACCCGACCGACCGCGTCTTTGAGGCGCAGAAGCTCGGCTTCTCCGCCATCTGCGAAAACAGCCTCGACGGCGTGTCCGACCGCGATTTCTGTGTGGAGCTCATGAGCGCCTGCGCGCTCATCATGATGCACCTGTCCCGGCTTTCCGAGGAGCTCATCCTGTGGTCGAGCTGGGAATTCCAGTTTATCGAGCTCGACAGCGGCTTTACCACCGGCTCGTCCATCATGCCGCAGAAGAAAAACCCCGACATGGCCGAGCTCTGCCGCGGCAAGACCGGCCGGGTCTACGGCGATCTCATCGCCCTGCTCACCACGCTCAAGGGCCTGCCCCTCGCCTACAACAAGGACATGCAGGAGGATAAGGAGGCCGTGTTCGACTGCGTCGACACGACGAAGCTCTGCCTGCAGATCATGGCCCCGGTGCTCGCGACCATGAAGGCTAAACCCGAAAATATGCTGCTCGCCGCGCAGAAGGGCTTCATCAACGCCACGGATCTGGCCGATTACCTGACGAAAAAGGGCGTTCCGTTCCGCAGCGCGTACAAAATTTCCGGCCAGCTGGTGGCGTACTGCATCGCGCACGACACCGTCCTTGAGCAGCTGCCGCTCGAGACCTATAAGACCTATTCCGACGTCTTCGAAGACGATCTTTACACCGAGATCTCGCTCAAGACCTGCGTCGCCCGCCGCATTTCCGCCGGAGGCACCGGCCCCGCGTCGGTGCAGGCCCAGCTCGATTCCGTCGCCGCCTTCCTCGCGGCGCATCAGTAAAAAAGGAGAACCGCATGAACATCAAAGGACAGAGCTTTCTCAAGCTGCTTGATTTCACCCCGGAGCAGATCACGGACTTTCTGACGCTGGCCGCCGATCTCAAGGCAAAGAAAAAGGCCGGCATCCCCCATCGCCTGTGCGAGGGGAAGCAGACCGCGCTCATTTTCGAAAAGACCAGCACGCGCACGCGCTGCTCGTTTGAGGTCGCCGCGCACGATCTGGGCATGACGGTCACGTATCTCGACCCGTCCGGCTCGCAGATCGGCAAAAAGGAGTCGATCGCTGACACCGCCCGCGTCCTCGGCCGGATGTACGACGGCATCGAGTACCGCGGCTACGGCCAGTCGATCGTCGAGGAGCTGGCAAAATACGCGGGCGTGCCCGTCTGGAACGGCCTGACGAACGAGTTCCACCCCACGCAGATCCTCGCGGACTTCCTGACCATTCAGGAGCACTTCGGCGCGCTCCAGGGCAAAAAGCTCGTCTACATGGGCGACGCCCGCTACAACATGGGCAACTCCCTCATGGTCGGCTGCGCGAAGATGGGCATGCACTTCGTTGCCTGCGCGCCGCAGGCGTATTTCCCGGACGCGGCTCTGATCGAGACCTGCCAGAAGATCGCCGCCGGGACCGGCGCGACGCTGGAATTCGATACGGATCCGATGCACGCGGTCCAGAACGCGGACGTCATCTATACCGACGTCTGGGTCTCCATGGGCGAGCCGGACGCGGTCTGGCAGACGCGCATTCACGATCTGCTGCCCTATCAGGTGAACGCCAAGCTCATGGCCCAGGCCGGCCCGCAGTGCCGCTTCATGCACTGCCTGCCCGCCTTCCACGACCTCGGCACCACCATCGGCAAGCAGATCAGCGAAAAATACGGCCGGACCGCCATGGAGGTCACCGACGAAGTCTTCGAAAGCCCCCAGTCCATCGTCTTCGACGAAGCCGAAAACCGCATGCACACCATCAAAGCCGTCATGGCCGCCACCCTGGCATAACCAAAATCCCGCCTTCTCCGCAGGGGAAGGCGGTTCGCATCTTAAAAGCCTTCCCCGCAAAAAGGTGCAGCCTGACAGATTCAGGCTGCACCTTCTATTGATGGCAGATATTCTACGGAAACTAGCTGCAAATCCGACACCCCCGTATCAGGCGGCGCGTAGTAAGACACCTGTGAGGTGACTATCGTGTGGAACGACGCCTGAAACATTGGTCCCCGCCTGAATTCAGAGGCAGCACGCACCAAACGCGTCTCCACGCACTCTTTTCTCCCCTATCTTTTCTCTTGCGAGAGAAAAGATAGGGCCGCCGGAGGCGTATCAGGTGTGGTAGTTGAGGATATCGTTTGCGACGGGGGTGTAGAACAGGCGGTGGATGGTTTCGGGGGCGCGGGTCTGACCGAGGATCCACATGAGCTTGCCAGCGATGGCCTCCGTCGTCATGTCAAAGGCCTCGAGCACCTGCGGGCACTCCCGGATCTTGTGTCCGACCTGATAGACCCCGACGTTGCTGCCCTCATTCTGCACCTGCGTGGTCAGCACGACGGTCTTCCCCGCGCGGATCCCCGCCTCCAGCACGGACAGGAAGTCATTCCCGTCATACGATGGGATCCCGCCGACGCCGAAGCTCTCCAAAATCAGCGCGTCGTTGTGCGCCAGCATCCAGCTGGCCAGCTCCGCCCGCGTGCCGGGGATGAGCTTCAGCAGCGCCACGCGGTCATCCAGCCGGTCATAGAAGACCGGCTCCGGCCGGCAGGCGTTTTCGATATACTGCAGGATGCACCCGTCCTGCAGCACGGCCAGATACGGATAATTGATGCTGGAAAAGGCCTCGTAGCTCTTTGAGCGCGTCTTGCACGCGCGCGTGCCCTGGATGACCTTGCCGTTGAAGACGATCATCACGCCGTGCAGCGTGTCGCTGCACGCGCAGAGGAACGCGTCGGTCAGGTTGACCTTGGAATCGGTCGAGTCGAAGCTGATGGGCTTCTGCGCACCCGTCAGGATGATCGGCTTGGCCGCGCCCTGGATCAGATAGCTCAGGGCCGCCGCGGTATAGGCCATGGTGTCCGTGCCGTGGCTGATGACGAAGCCGTCGTACCGGTCATAGCGCGCGCGGATGGCCCCCGCGATCTGCAGCCAGTGGGCCGGGCCGAGATTCGTGCTGTCGAGCGACAGCAGCTGCAGACACTCTACCCGGCACAGCGCCGACACTGCCGGGACGAACGCGAGCAGCTGCTCGCTCGTCAGCTCCGGCATCAGCCCCTCCGCCGTCTTTCCGGACGCGATGGTCCCGCCGGTGCCGATCATAAGGATCTGTTTCATGGCCGCCTCCTGCATGTATTTATATTTCGTATTCTATCATACCCAAATTGACTTTACCAGCAGAAGCTGTGCAAAAGGAAAAACCGCCGGCCCCGACAGGGAGCGGCGGTTTCTGGACGATGGAGATCAGACCTTTTCCTTGACCTTTGCGGCCTTGCCAAGACGGTCGCGCAGATAGTACAGCTTCGCGCGGCGAACCTTGCCGTGGCGGACGCACTCGACGTCGACGACGTTGGGAGCGTGGAGCGGGAAAACCTTCTCGCAGCCGACACCATAGGAGATGCGGCGAACGGTGATGGTTTCTTCGATACCGCCGTGCTTCTTGGCGATGACGGTGCCCTCGAAGATCTGGATTCTTTCGCGGGAACCTTCCTTGATTTTGACATGAACGCGAACGGTATCGCCGACCTGAACTTCAGGCAGCTCCTGCTTCATGTACTGGCTGGTCAGAGCCTTCATGAGATCCATAGTTGTGTCCTCCTTCAAATTCAGAACGTTCATACCGCAAGGAAATGCCGCTGCACTCTCGTGCCGGCTGCGGCAGAGGACCGCCCTTTTCACAGACCAATGTATTTTAGCATATGATGGGCAGAAAATCAAGCGTTTTTTCAGGATTTTCTGCGCAATTCCGCGCCTTCCCCCACTTGTTTTTGTCTCTGCCGGGCCTTATAATTGTGTTGCTGAATTTGAATTTATGGATCACACGGAGGCAACCGCCATGGCGTCCAGAAAACGGATCGTGATTTGCTATATTCTGCTGCAGGCCAGCTTCTGGGGCCTGCTCAGCTCCATCTGCGCCTACCAGGCCGCCGTGGTGCCCGACCGCGGCTTTACGGCCGGGCAGGCCGGGATCTTCTGCGCGCTGTGCTACTTTGCGAGCCTGTTCACGCAGCCGGTCATCGGCGGCTGGGCCGACCGGCACCCGGAGGTGCCGCTCAAGCGGCTGCTGATCGTGATGCTGCTGCCGGCCATCGCGCTCAATCTGGTCTTTTATTTTACGCGCCCCAACTTTCTGCTCACCGCGCTGACGTTTTTCCTCTTCGGCGTACTGGAGACCAATTCCTACCCGCTCATCGACTCCATGGGCATGCAGTACGTCAACGCGGGCGTGTCGATCCCCTACAGCCTCTCGCGCGGCATCGGCTCGCTCAGCTACGCGCTTTTGTGCGTGGCGACGGGCCTGCTGACCGCGAGATTCGGGATGCAGGCAGCGCTGCTGGCGCACTGCGCCGAGCAGCTGGTGATGCTCGTTTGCCTGCTGCTGTTCCCGTCCATCCCGGCGCAGCTCCTGCCGCAGCCGCAGAAGGGCGCGGCCTCCGGCCATTCCGCCCTGCAGATCCTGCGCGGCAGCCGGACCTTTACGCTCATGCTCATCGCCTGCTTCTTCGGCATGATGGGCGTCATGCCGATCAGCGGCTTCCTCGTCACGCTGGTCACGAGCCGCGGCGGCGACAGCCGGGCGCTGGGACTGGCGCAGTTTCTGATGGCGGCGTCGGAGCTGCCGTCGGCGCTGGTCTTCGGGCTTCTGCGCAAGCGGCTGTCCAGCGCGAAGATCCTGCTCATCTCGATCGTCTTCATGGCCGTCAAGCCGCTTCTGATCCTGGCCTCGGGGTCTCTTGGGATGCTCCTCGCCGTGCAGCCCGTGCAGATGCTGGGCTACGGGCTGTTCTTCCCGGCCTCGGTCTATTTTGCGAACGAATCCGTCGCCCCCGCCGACCGGGTCCAGGGCCAGTCGCTGCGGACGATCGTCGCCATCTCGCTCAGCACGCTGCTGGGCTCGCTCGTCTCCGGATATCTGCTCGATCTCGGCGGCACGACGCTGATGCTCTGGTTCTCGGCCGGCTGCGCAG
>OJJV01001116.1_pt1 | contig 12489 bp, 8 predicted proteins | sample 1596391 | NCBI WGS metagenome assembly OJJV01 (sample SAMEA4350164, study PRJEB24818) | metagenome | biome: human; feature: gut; material: faeces | place: Denmark | collected 2013-09
GTATATAACTTAAGGAAGTTGGAAAAGATAATAAAAACATAGAAATACCAAAGAGAATAAAGAAAGGGATTTAATATAATGAAAAACATGACTATAAAATGTGGAAAAAATAAGAAAGGAATTACGTTAGTTGCTCTAGTAGTAACAATAGTAGTGCTATTAATATTGGCTGGAGTGAGCTTAAATTTATTAATAGGAAACAATGGAATAATGACTCGTGCGAAACAAGCTAAAATAAGCAACGATTTAAGTTCATATAAAGAACAATTAGCAATGTTTATAGCAGATAAGAAATCAGAAAATCCAGAGTTTTATGAATCAAGCTTAACAGCAGGAAAAAATAATTTATATTATAATACCAAGACGTCAGAAGACGAAAAGACAATAAAAGACATAATCAATGATGTAAAAGATGAGTATTTAGACAGCCTAGAAGTAATAAAAGGAAAATTAATAATAAACACTCAAGACAAAAATATAATAAAGGTGGCTCAAGCAGTAGGAGTAGAGCCAAATCCATATGTGATAAAAGATGGAGAACTAATGTCTAATGACGGAAATTTATTATTAGTAGACGAAAACGGAACATTAACATTGCCAGACAGTGTAACAAAAATAGGAGAAGGAGCCTTTGCAAATGTAAAGGGGTTAAAGACAATAATAATCCCAGGAACAGTGAAAACAATAGGAGCAAATGCATTTAGAAGCAATTTAACACTAGAGAGAGTAATTATAGAAGAAGGAGTAAAAACAATTGACTCTAGTGCCTTTCAAGATTGTACAAATCTAATGGAGGTAATACTACCAGATAGTATAGAAACTATGGGCTATAGTACTTTTTATGGTTGCTTAAAGTTAACAAGTGTAGAAATTCCAAAAGATATAGAAACAATATATCAAATGACTTTTTCTGTGACAGGACTGAAAAATATAAAATTTAGAGGAGATAAATTAAAAAGAATAGAGAGAGAAGCGTTTTTTCAGTGCAAAATAAGTGAGTTTACGATAACTAAGGATTTAGAGTATATAGATACAACGGCATTTGATCACTGCACAGAATTGGTAAATATAAAAATAGATGAACAGAATAATAATTTTATATATCAAAGTGGTTTGCTAATGCCAAGTTCAAAAGAAAGCGTTTTATATGTTTCAACTAAATATTATGAAAATAGTACTACATTTGAAATACCAGAAGGAGTAGTAAATTTTACATGTAATATAGCAGAGCTAAAGAATATAACAAAGCTAGTAATGCCAGCAAGTACAACAAGTATAAATCCAAGAAATTTACCGACTAATATAAGTACAGTAGAAATAGCAGAAACAAATGAAAAATATAAAGTCGCGGAAGATTGTATATATACAAAAACAGGTCCGGAAACACTGATATTTTGTTATTCAAAAGCAACAGAAATAGAGTTTCAAGAGCCGGCTGAGCAAATAGAAAGTTTTGGATTGAATGGAGCAACAAATGCAACAAGAATAAAATTCAATAATGAAACAAAAAGGATATTAGGACAAACTTTAAATAAATGCCCCAAATTGGTAAAAGCAGAGATTGGGGATAAAATGGAGTATATACAGGCACAATTCTTGCTTACTAAATATACAGTTGACGTAGTAATAAGTGAAAATAATCCATATTATACAGTTGAAGATGGAGTGCTATATAATAAAAATAAAGACACATTAGTAACTGTATTAAAGAGAATAGATGGAAAATTTGATGTTATAGATGGAGTGAAAACAATAGGAGATCTGTCTTTTTTTGGACAAATTATGATGACAGAATTGAATCTTAATAAGGTGGAAAAAGTAGCAGCCTATTTTATTGAAGGCTGTGCAAAGCTAAAAAAAATAGAAATTCCTTCAACTGTAAATACAATTGATCTTAATGCATTTAATAGTGCTTCAGCTACTAGCCAAATAATAATACATCGAAAAGAAAATGCAATTAGTGGAAGCCCATTTGGAAGTCCGTTTGGGTTAAGAGCAATAGAATGGGTTGGAGACAATTAAAATATGGACAAAGTAATTAAGTTCTTAAAAATTATTATTGCAATAGAATAGAAATAAGTATATAATCATATACGAATTAGGAGATATAATTATATTTCCTTAATAACGCTTCTTTATAAAAAGGAGAAAGTATTATGAAAAACTTTTTAAAAACTTACAAGTCAGTTATTATACTTCTAGCTGCAATAATAATTGGCGCTATCGTGGGGATAGTATTTAAAGAAAAAGCAGCAGTTCTAAGCCCACTTGGGGATATCTTTCTAAATTTAATGTTCATTATAATTGTACCATTAATATTCTTAAGTATTACAACCTCAATTTCAAAAATGAAGCAGCCAAAAAGGTTAGGAAAAATAATGTTTACAATAATAGCAATGTTTGTTGTAACATCATTAGTAGCAGTAATTGTAGGAATTGCGGTTACATATCCAATAAAATTAGTAAATACTGATGATGGAGAATTAATAAAAGCATCTCTTCAAGAAGAATCAGGTGAAACTGTAGAAGAAGATGACCAAACAATATTAGCAAGAACAGTAGATGTTCTTACAGTAAATGATTTCTCAAAATTATTATCAAAAAATAATATAATTGCATTAATAGTATTTTCACTATTATTTGGAATTGCTATGAAAATGGCAGGAGAAAAAGCAGAACCTGTAGAGAAATTTCTTGATTCTGCTTATGAAATAGTAATGAAATTTGTAAATATTACAATGTATTATGCTCCAATAGGATTAGGATGCTACTTTGCATCATTAATAGGAACATTTGGAAGCACAATCGCTGTAGGATATTTAAAAACATTTGTTATATACACTGTAGTAGCAATATTATATTATGTAATAGTGTATTCATTATATGCTTTAATAGCAGGAGGAAAAAAAGGAGTAATTGCATTCTGGAAAAATATAATTCCAGCAACAATCACATCACTTGCAACTTGTTCATCAGCAGCTTCAATACCAGTAAATACACAAGCATCTAAAAATATAGGCGTTTCTGACGATATTGCAGAAACAATGATACCACTAGGAACTAGCTTCCATAAAGATGGATCAATTATAGGTTCTGTATTTAAAATAATGTTTTTAGTTTGCTTATTTGGAACAAATCCTGGAATAGGGCAAGTAATTATAGTGGCATTAATTGCAAACTTGCTTGTAACAGCTGTTCCGATTGGTGGTGGTACAATTTCAGAAATGATGATATTAACAATGATGGGATTCCCAGTAGCAGCATTACCAATATTAACGATAATTGCTACAATAATAGATCCACCAGCTACATTATTAAATGTAATAGGTGATTCAAGCGCATCCATGTTAGCAGCTAGAATAGTAGATGGCAAAGACTGGATGGGAAAAAATAAAAAATAATAAAATTATAAAAGAAATAAAATAGATTTAGAAGATATAAAAAAGGCAATAAACATTGATTTTATTGCCTTTTTAAATATTTAGAGCTATTGACATAAGGCTCTGGTATTGATAAAATTATAACCGAAAATAAGATTTTAAAAAAATCAAAGGAAGAGATAAATGAATCAGAAAAAACAATTATTAAAAAACACCATAATAATAGCAATAGGAAAGCTAAGTACACAGGTAATATCATTCTTACTATTGCCACTATATACGGATAAGCTTAGCCCAGAGCAATACGGCTCTTATGATTTTATGGTTACATTATCGGTGTTTTTACTACCAATAGTCACATTACTAATGGAAGAATCTATGTTTAGATTCTTAATAGATGCAGAAACAGTAAAACAAAGAAAAAAAGTAATAACGGCAACAGTATTTTACATGCTATTTGGAACAATAGCATTCACAGTAATTGCTGGTATAGTAATGGCAATTATAAAATATCAATATGGTGCGCTATTCATTGCGTTTGTAATATCTAATATATTATTAAATTTAAGCAACTGTTTATCCAGAGGAGAAGGCAAGATAAAGCTATATTCTTTATCAAACTTCATTTTGGGAGCAAGCACAATAATATTAAATATAATATTTATATTACCACTTAAAATGGGAGTAAATGGATTATTATTATCAAATACAATAGCAAATACTGCAACAGCGCTAATAGTGCTAATACAATTAAAAGTAAAGAAATACATAAATAAACAATCACTAAGCAGAAAAACATTAAGCCAGATGGTAAGATATTCTGTGCCATTGGTTCCCAATAATATATCATGGATTATTATTAGTTTATCAGATAGATTAATGTTAACAGCAATGTCTGGAAGTGGAGCAAATGGAATATATTCTATAGCAAATAAATTTCCAAACATAATTTACACATGCTATGGATTTTTCTCAACTGCATGGAAAGAATCGGCTGCTAGAATTTTAAAAGAAGATAATAAAAAAGCGTATTATAATAGCATTTACAAGGATGTAAAAGTATTTTTAAAAGCCATTGTATTAGGGCTTATTGCAATAATGCCACTAGTATTTTCAAGGCTTGTAAATTATAGCTACAATGAAGCTTACTTATATATACCAATACTAACTTTATCAATCTATTACACAAACATGTCAAACTTTTATGGCGGGATATTTACCGCATATAAGAATACAAAAATAATGGGAAATACAACTGTAGGAGCAGCAATTATAAACGTAGTATTAAACTTTATATTTATACCAAAATTTGGAATATATGCTGCATCAATATCAACACTTTTCTCAAATTGGATAGTATATGTATATAGGCGTATTAGATTAAGAGAATATATAAAATTAAAAGAAGAGTTTAATATACTATTTTGGATATTATTAGTAGGAACAATGGTATCATATTATATAAATAATATGGCTTTGAACATTGTAGTATTTATAATAGTTTTAATATACTGTATATATACAAATAGAAATTTTATTCTTGGTTTTATAAATGGTTTAAAAAGGCGTAAAGCTAACGCCTAGAGAGGAAAAGTTTATGGATATTAGTATAAATATACCAAAAGAAAATATAAAATTTAATGAACCAATGAGTAAGCATACCACATTTAAAATTGGTGGTAATGCAGATATATTTGTGCAGGCTAAAACTTTAAATGAAATAGAACAAACTCTAAAAGCAGCAAAAGCAAATAATATTCCAATTTATGTAATTGGAAATGGTAGTAATTTACTAGTAAAAGATAATGGAGTTAGAGGCATAGTATTACAAATAAAAACAAGTAATTATACAATTACAAAACAAAATGATTTTGCAATTGTAGACGTAGAAGCAGGAATGCTTAATGCGAAACTTGCAAGAATATTACAGCAAGAAGGAATAAGCGGTTTTGAGTTTGCATCAGGAATACCAGGAACAATAGGCGGAGCCATTAGAATGAATGCTGGTGCATATGGCAGTGAATTTAAAGATTTTGTGGAAGAAACAACTTACATAGATTTAGAAGATAATGAAATCAAAACAATCAATAATAAAGAACATGAATTTAAATATAGATATAGCATATTTCAAAATAAAAAAGCTGTAATTATTAGCACAAAATTAAGGCTAAAATATGGAGATAAACAAGAAATAGAAGATAAAATGAATGCTAATTTAGAAGCTAGAAAAGAAAAACAACCATTAGAATTTCCAAATGCTGGTAGCACATTTAAAAGAGGAGAAGATTTTATAACGGCTCAACTTATAGACCAATGTGGATTAAAAGGCGCAAAAATTGGAGGAGCGGAAGTAGCAGAAAAGCACGCAGGATTTATAGTAAACAAAGGAAATGCAACAGCAAATGATGTTATAGAATTAGTAAAAAAAGTAAAAGACGAAGTTTATAACAAATTTGGAAAAAGAATAGAACTAGAAATAGAAGTAATAGGAGAGTAAAGAAAGTGAAAGATTTTTTTAAGTGGTTTAAATCAAGTGCAAAAATGAAAAGATGGTTGCTATTAATGCTAATAGGAATAGTTTTGGTGTGTTATGGAGTAGCTAAAGTGCTTATTGCAAAAGAATTAAGTTTTTCAGAATTAGCAAAAATAATATTAAGCTTTACAGTAGGCTTCACATTTGCAGTGGTTAGCATAATATGCATACAAAGAAGAACATTAGAATTGTTAGTGCAGGAAACTGATACAAGAGATTTGAGTGGCAAAGAACAAGTACACTCGCTAATATTTAATAAAAAAGTGTATAATCAAGGTCCAAAAATAGTGGTAATAGGAGGAGGATCTGGATTAAATACTGTTTTAAGAGGATTAAAAAATTATACAGATAATATTACTGCAATAGTTACCGTTTCAAATTATGGTGAAAATATAACTCCATTAAATGATATAAAAGATAGCTTGATTGCACTATCTACAAACGAAGATAAAATGAGAAATTTAATGAATACAGAAGTTCAAATTAGCAGAAATGAAACAACAAGTTTTAGTAATTTGTATTTTAATGCAATGCAACAAACAATAGGCGATTTTACGAAATCAATAGAAGCTAGTAGCAATGTGCTAAATATGATAGGAAAAGTATTACCAGTAACATTGGATAAGGTAGATATTTGTGCAGAACTTGAAGATGGAACAGTAATAGAAAGCAAAGAAAAGATTCCACAAGTGGTAAATGAAAGAATAAGTAAAATAAGCAGAATTTATTTATACCCTACAAACTGCAAAGTAGCACCTGGAGTAATAGAAGCTATAAACGAAGCGGATGCAATTGTAATAGGTCCAGGAAGCTTGTATACAAACGTAATACCAAACTTGCTAGTTCCTGGAGTATCAAAAGCAATAAGAGAATCAAAAGCCTTTAAAGTGTATGTAAGCAATATAATGACAGAATTTGGGCAAACAGATAACTATTCATTATCTGACCATATAAAAACTATCATAGAACATGCTGGGAAAGGAATTGTAGATTATTGCATATATGACACAGGAGAGATAGTTCCAGAGTTTGTTAGAAAGTATAATAAAGAAGGCTGTGAATTAGTAGATCAAGATCCAAGCAATGTAAAAGGAATGGGAGTAAAGCTAATACAAAGAAACTTATCTACAGTAGAAAATGATGCAATAAGGCACAATCCGGATGCAATTGCTACAGCGATAATTCAGCTAATATGCGACGATTTGGTATTTAATGATATGCAAAACAATCCTCAATTTTTAAAATTAGATTCTAAAGTTAAAGAAACAAAAAAGAAATTGAAGAAAAATAATAGCATGCAATATGTAAAGAGAAAAAAATCAAAAGATTCTAAAAATAGGACAAGCAAGTTCTTAGAAAAATATAATGATAGAGTAGAATCAATAAGAAAAAGTGAGAAGAAAAGCAAAACAAAAAAATAATATAAGAGGTACAGTAGATGAAATATAATGAAATTAGTGAAGAACTAAAGAAACAATTGAACAGAGAATGGTTAATTACAAATGGAATTGGTGGGTTTGCAAGCCAGAGTGCTATTGGGGTAAATACACGTAAATATCATGGGCTATTAGTAGCGCCATTAACACCTCCAGGAAGAAGATTTTTGGTATTATCAAAAGTGGATGAAAGCATAGAGATAGGAGAGAAACAATATAATTTATATTCAAATGTGTGCAATGGCGAAATATCAGAAGGCTTTAGATACATGGTGGACTTTAAAAAAGAATATATTCCAATATATACATATAAAGTAGAAGATATAGAAATAAAAAAATTCATATGCATGAAATATGGCGAAAATACAGTAACTATATTATATAGAGTTATTAGCAAAAATTCAAAAGCTAAGCTTACACTAGCACCGATTGTGAACTTTAGGGATTTTCATTGTACCAATACAAATCATAAATTTGATGTGAAACAGATTCATTATAATAATAAAGTAAAAATAACTATAGATGGCAATTCGCATACACCAATTTATATTAATTGCTCAGAAGGCAAATATATGAAACATGTGGATGATACTTTTTACAATATGTATTACGAAAAAGAAGCGGAAAGAGGCTTTACGGCGACAGAAAATCATACAGTACCAGGAGTATATAATATTAATATTTATCCTCATGAAGAAAAAGATATTACTTTTGTGTGCTCTTTGGAAGAAAATATTGATGAAATTGATGCAATAGATGTAATAAATAGAGAAGTAAAAAGGCTAAGCGAATTGGTATATGATACACATTTAATAAATGGTACTCTAGACCAAAAGGATAAGAAACTAAGACAAACATTAGCTATTGCAGCAGATAATTTTGTTGTAAATAGACCAAGATTTAATTTACACACATTAATTGCAGGGTATCCATGGTTCCTAGATTGGGGAAGAGACAGCTTAATTTCGTTTGAAGGTTTATTACTATTAACCAAAAGGTATGAGCTTGCAAAAGAAGTGCTATTAACAAATATAAGAGATATGAAATTTGGGTTGGTTCCTAATGGATACTCTGGATATGATAATAGGCCTTTATACAATAGTGCAGATGGTTCGCTCTTATTATTTGAACAAGTGTATAAATATTTAAAATATACAAATGATTATAAATTTGTGAAAGAAAAGCTATACGCAACCATGATTAAAATAATAGATGCATATTCACATAGAATAGATGTTGATGGTGATGATATATACATGGATAAAGATTGCCTAATATCAGCAGGAAATGACCATACACAAATAACATGGATGGATGTAAAAATAGGTGATAAAGCTATTACTCCACGAAATGGAAAAAATGTTGAACTTAATTCTTTATGGTACAATGCACTAGAAATAATGGGAGAATTAACAGAAAAATTTGTTGATAAAAGGGGAGCTTTACAATATTATGAGCTAGCAGATAAGGTAAAGGAGTCGTTTAATTTAAAATTTATTAACAACGATAAAAAATGCTTGTATGATGTATTGGGAGATTCTAAAGTAAGGCCTAACCAATTATTTGCAATTAGTTTATCACATACTGTAGTAGATAGTGGTTCAGAACTAGCAAAGAATATATTGCAAACAGTTGAAAGCAAATTGCTAAATAATTATGGATTAAGAACTTTAGCAGAAGACGAGCCAGGATATGTAAGCATATATGAAGGAGATAGCGTAAAAAGAGATTCAAGCTACCATCAAGGTATTACTTGGCCATGGCTATTAGGGCTATATTATGATGGAATGAAGAATTTTATAAAAAATACTAAAGTTAAAGAAGATAGAGAATTATATAAAAATGAATTAAAAAGACTAATACAAAACACTAAAAACACATTTTTTGAGGAGATGGAAAATAATTCTACAATTGGCAGCATTAGTGAGATATATGATTCTGATCCACCATATAAAGCTAGAGGTGCATTTGCACAAGCTTGGAGTGTAGCAGAAGTTTTTAGAATTATTACAGAAAAATAAATAGAGAGGATATGCAAATATGGATTCATTATATTTATTATATGGAGAAGAAAAATATTTATTAGAAAATTCTTTGTCTAAATTGCTTAAAGAATTTGGCGAAAAAATAAATGGAATAAACTTTATAAATTTAGACAGCACCAATGTGCAAAATATAATATCAGATATAGAAACACCAGCATTTGGATATCCTAAAAAATTAATATTGGTAAAAGATTCTCAATTATTCAAAAAACAATCACGAGGCAAAAAAGGAACAAGTTCGGGAGAAAATAAAAATGTATCAAAAATAGCAGAATATATAGATGAAAATATAGAAATGATTAAAGAATCTGTTGTAATAATTTTTGTTGAAGACGAAGTTGAAAAGAATGAATTATACAAGGTAATAGAAAAAAATGGAATTGTACACGAATTTGCAAAATTGAAGCTACCAGAGATAGTGAAAAAATTAAAAGCAATTTGTAATGCGTATAAAGTAAATGTGGATGAGCCTACATTGCGTTATTTTGTGGAATCTTGTGGAACCAATATGCAAGATTTAATAAATGAAATAAGAAAACAAATAGAGTATGCAGGGCAAGGAGGAACTATTACAACTAAGAGCATAGATCTTCTAGCAATAAAACAATTAGATAGCGTAATATTTGATTTAACGGATAATTTAGGAAAAAGAAATATAGAACAAGCTTTGAAAGTGCTTAAAAATTTGATATATGCAAAAGAGCCAATACAAAAAATATTAATAACATTATATAATCATTTTAAAAAGCTATATTTTACAAAGTTAGCGATAAACGGAAATAAAAATGTGGCTCAAAGCTTAAACTTAAAGCCAAACCAAACTTTCCTAGTTTCAAAGTACACAATGCAATCAAAGTATTTTAAGGAAAACGAATTAAGAGAAATATTACAAGAATTCATAAATTTAGATTATAACTCAAAAATAGGCAATATAGATGCATACTTGGGGTTAGAAACAATTTTATGCAAATGTGCAAACGTATAATTTAGGAAAATCTGGATAAAATATGTACATAATAAAATTAAGGAGATTTTGGTTATGTATAATTTTAGAACAGATTTAGCAGATGAAAGAAACGAAATATATAAGAAAGCGAATAATATTAGCACAAATGTTGATGGAATAGAAGTTGAAGAAGACGAAGCGGAAAATATAAAGATAGGCAGAGTTAATATAGTAAACGAAAATGGAGAGCAGGCAATAGGCAAGCCACAAGGAACCTATGTTACTCTGGATATAAAAAACATAAAAACAATTCAACATGAAGAAATAGAAAAAGTTGCAAATGTGTTAGCAAATGAATTGCGCAATCTTATAAATAAGCATATTACAGACGTGGATGATATTTTGGTAGTAGGATTAGGAAATATATATGTTACACCAGATGCATTGGGACCAAAAGTTGTTCCAGAGATAGAAGTAACTAGGCACATTTTGCAATACATGCCTAAAGCGATGCCAGAGGATACAAGGCCGGTTTCTGCCATAGCACCAGGGGTACTGGGAATAACAGGAATTGAAACAATGGAAATACTAAAAGGAATTGTGGATAATGTTAAGCCGAAAATGCTTATAGTGATAGATGCACTGGCTTCTAGAAATATAGAAAGAATAAGCAGCTCTATACAGCTTTCAGATACGGGTATTGTTCCTGGAGCAGGAGTAGAAAATACAAGAAAAGAAATAAGCGAAAAAACGCTTGGAATACCAGTTGTAGCGCTAGGAATTCCTACTGTTGTGGACTTAGCCTCTATAACAAATGATTGTATACGAATTTTTATTGAAGATTTGCAACAAAAAGCCATGTCTAACGATGCTTTAAATAAGTTAAAAGATACAGATAATTATGAACAAATAAAGGAAGCTTTGAATGTGGGAAAATACAATATGATTGTTACACCAAAAGAAATTGATGAGCTAATCGAAAATATGAAAGAAATAGTGGCTCTGGGAATAAACCAAGCACTATAGCTATAGATGTATTTCCATGCCACTTAAATATTCTAAAATACCAGATGGAGAAGTAAAATTAAACTTTAGCGAATAGCTAGTTAATTCTTGTTTCTTCATCTTAAATTTTTTGTTAATTTCATTATTACCATATTTTCCGTCACCAAGAATAGGGTAACCATAATAAGCAAGATGAGCTCTAATCTGGTGAGTTCTACCTGTATGAAGTATAACTTCCAATTTACTTGTATTAGCAGATTTATTTGAAGATAAAACTGTGTATTCTGTAATTATTTTTACATATCCTTTTTTAGGAACGTTACTAATATACACAATTGATTTTTTATTATCCTTGAATAGAAAATCTGTTAAAATTTTATGTTTTTCTTTAGGAATTCCATATACCTCACATATATAATGTTTTTCTATTTCATGGTTTTTTAAATATCTCCATGTTCCAATTTTTAAGTCTTTTACCCCTATATTTCCAATTTTACTTCTATGTAGTGCTAAAACCTTTCTTCCAACTGCTTCACACATTTTTCTAACTTGTCTATTTTTTCCTTCATGAATAACTATTTCTAGCCTTGATATGTCTTTTTCTATATCTGTTTTTAATATTCTTACATTGGCCTTTTTAGTTATATATTTTTCTCCATTATCATCAATTTCAACACCTTGTCTTAATTTTTGAACTTCTTCGTTTGTAACAATTCCTTTTATTGTCACAGTATAGGTCTTTTCAATTTCATGTTTTGGATGAGTGATTTTGTAAACAAAATCTCCGTCATCTGTAAGTATAAGAGCTCCAGATGTATACATATCTAGCCTTCCACAAGGCACAATTCTTTTATTTATCTTTATTAAATCTAGTACTGTATCTCTTTTAAATTGGTCCTTAGCAGTAGTTACATATCCTATGGGTTTATTTAACAATATATATGTTTTTTGTAATGAATTTTCCACAATTTTTCCATTATATGTGACTTTATCTTCTTTAGGATTTATTTTTGTTCCTAATGTTTCTACCACTTTTCCATTAACCATGACTTTTCCACTTTGAATAAGTTCTTCACATTTCCTTCTTGATGCAATTCCTGCTTCAGCTAAAAATTTTTGTAACCTTACTTCTTCCATATTAATC
>OJJV01001118.1_pt1 | contig 12480 bp, 10 predicted proteins | sample 1596391 | NCBI WGS metagenome assembly OJJV01 (sample SAMEA4350164, study PRJEB24818) | metagenome | biome: human; feature: gut; material: faeces | place: Denmark | collected 2013-09
ATGTAACACCTTCTAATGGTTTTTTTGTTTCTTTTTCTTGTTTATATATTGTGACTTCTGTTTCATTTTTAGTATAATTTTCGTTTATATTTCCTATTCCATCTTCATATTTTAAAGTAGTTATTGCATAATCTTGAAGACCTGAATTTGGAGCTTTTCCATAAAGCACAGGTTTAGAATTAATTTGTGCTTTTACATTTATTTTAAATTCTCCATTATTTTTTAAATTTTTTATTGGTATTAAAACTTTAAACTTTTCACCCTTATTAAATACTTTTTTGTTATTATTTTTTTCATCTGTTATTTTTATTTCTTCTGGTAGAGATTGCTTATTTATACTTTCTAAGCTAACTTCATAATCTTTATAGCTTGCATTTGCTTTAATTTCATATGTTTTTGATACATAGTTTTTATCTATACTATCTTGTTTAAATAGTCCTTCTTTTGCTTGTATTGTGATGTTACTTCCTACTTTTACTTCTGTTGAATTGTTTGCATTTGTAACTATTTGTTTAAGTGCTTTTAGTGTTCTTACTCCTGCCTCTCCTATTGCTGTATAATCATTTGGATTGTTTCCATGTATGTATGAATATATTGCATGTTTTGTAGCTGTAAATGCCTCTTCTTTATTTGCACACCCTAGTTCACCAATTGTCTTATATGGATAGCCATTTACTACAAGTCTCCATAACTTAACATCTGTAATTAAATTATTTGTAGATACTGTATAATTTCCATTTTCTCCAACTCCCGGTAGATTAGCATTTAAACAATATGCTGGGTACTTGTTTTGACCATCATTATATGAAACATATGTTGTAATTACAGTATTTCCTTTATATTTTAAAAGTGAACCACAACTCCCTAAATTTTCTAAATTCGCACTTGTACCAAGTTCTGCTGCATATACGCTGTTTGCTAAACTTAGTGTGTTTAATATTAAAATCATTACTATTGTACCTAATACTTTTAGTACATTTTTTATCTTTTTAAATTTTTTCATTTTTTCCTTCCTTTCATTTCTTTTCAATTCCTTGAACACATCTTCTATATTCAGGTTCATTTTCTACACATGTTATTAGTGTTATTTTATTTTCATTGGTATTTTCTAAATAACTCCAATCGGTGTCTTTTATTATTTTTAGTGTTTTTACAATGTATGTCCTTTGGATGTTTTTATATTTGTATATAATTTCATCCCCCTCTTTTAGTTTTTTTAAATTTTGAAAATAATTTACTTTATACCCTCTATTATGTGCTGCAAGCCCAATATTACCTTTGTCATTTTTTGTTTCTTCAAAATGTCCTACATATTCGTCCATTATTTCTTTATTTGTTCCTTCTGCAATTTGTGCTTTTAAATTAATTTTTGGTATTTCTATACTCCAATTATTGTTATTTTTTGTAATGTTTTTTTGTGTTTTATTATCATTTGTGCCTTGTTTTGAATTATTATTTTCTATTTTGCTTTTGTTACTTTGTTTATTTTCTTCTGTTCCTTTACTAATACTATTTTGCTTATTTTCTACTATATTTTCTTGGAATTGATTAGATATAAAATTATTAGAATCAACTTTTGGCATAAAAAATAGCCAATTATTTAAGATAAAAAATATTACTATAGAAATAATAAAACTTACAGTATTTACATATCTTTTGGTGAACCTAATCATACATATAGCTTTCACCTGCCTTTTAATATTAAATTAATTTTGAATAATTTTAAGATTTAATTTTTTGAAAAAAACTAAAAACTCAATTTTTTTCAAAAAAACTTTTGGTAAAATAGAAAGTAAAACTATAATAGCGTATTTTTTTATTTTTGTAAAGCACTTTTCATCGACAAAATATGACAAAAGTGTATTTAAATCAAGTAATATCAACACTTTCAAGATTAAAATTTTATATATTATCTAATATATCTTTATAATTACAAACTGGAATTGCCCCCTGTTTTATAAGCTCATTTGTTCCTACTGAATTTGCTGAATTTATGTTTCCTGGAACTGCAAATACATCTTTTCCTTGTTCTAGTGCAAAATCAACTGTAATTAATGTTCCACTTTTAGCTCTTGCCTCAATAACTAAAACAGCTTTACTTAATCCACTTATTATTCTATTTCGTGCTGGGAAATTATTTTTTTCTGGCTTTGTTCCAAGTGGATATTGTGTAATTATTGCGCCATTTTGCTTAATAATCTCATTTACTAATTGTTCATTTTCTTTTGGATAAATATTATCAAGTCCACTTCCCATAACTGCAATTGTTTTGCCTTTTGCTGCCAAACATCCAATATGAGAATAACTATCTATTCCTCTTGCAAGTCCACTTACAATGTTAAAACCTGCTTTACTTAAATTGTATGAAAAATAATATGCAGTTTTCTTCCCATACTGGCTACATTTTCTGCAACCTATTAACGAAATATTTTGCATTTTTAACAACTGTAAATTTCCTTTAATATAAAGACAAATTGGTGGAGCATAAATTTCCTTTAACATTTGTGGATAATCATCATCAAACACAGAAATAACATTTATATTATTTTGCTTCATATATTTTAATGCATTATCTACATTATTTCTAACTTTTTTGTCTATCATGTTATTTGCAATTTTTTCACTAATTCCACTTGTTTCCATCAATTTGTCTTTTGACAATTTATATATATTTTCTAAAGTTTTATATTTTTGAATTAATTTTATTAATTTTTTTATTCCTAAATTTTTTATGTATGATAACCATACTATGTACCTTTTTTCTTCTAAATTCGTTTGTATTCTCCTTTCTTACTTGGCTGCTTTTATTACATTATTCATTAACATTGTTATTGTCATAGGACCAACACCACCTGGAACTGGTGTTATATAGCTTGCTTTTGGGCTTACATTTTCGAAGTCAACATCTCCTGTTAGCTTACCATCTTCTCCTCTATTTATTCCAACATCAATTATAACTACGCCATCTTTTACCATATCTTTAGTAACAAATTTTGCTTTTCCAATTGCGCTTATTAAGATATCTGCATTTTTAGTTATTTGTTTTATATTTTTTGTGTGTGAATGGCATACTGTAACTGTTGCATTTTTGTCTAAACAGCATTGAATTAAAGGTTTTCCAACAATATTACTTCTTCCAAGTATTACAACATTTTTACCATCTAAATCTATATTATACTCTTCAAACATTTTTATAACACCATAAGGTGTACAAGAGATGAACGTATCTTGTCCAATTGATAACTTTCCAACATTTATTGGGTTAAATCCATCTACATCTTTTTTATATGATATTGCCTGAAAAGCCTCATTTATGTCTAAATTTTTTGGTATTGGACTTTGTAATAAAATACCATGTACATCTTTTTTATTGTTTAAACTTTCTATTAAATTTATAAGTTTTTCTTGTGTTATATTAGAATTTAGAATATATTCTTCATATTCTATTCCCACCTCATTACAGGCCTTACTTTTATTTCTTACATATACTTTTGATGCTGGGTCATCCCCAACCATTATTACAGCAAGTTTTGGAAGTATTCCTTCTTTTTTTAGTTTACTACATTCTTCTTTTAACTGTTCTCTTATTTTTTTTGCTAATGCTTTTCCATCTATAATTACAGCCATTTTTATTCCTCTTTCTTTAATTATCTATTATTTTATATTCAATATTTTCCATATCTGGGAACATTTCTTTAACTCTTTTTAAAGTTAACATTGTCATTCTTGGTTGTGGATTTCTATGGTGGTCTGACAATAGTTTTTGTGTATAACAATTTGGTGCAGTTTTAAATAATAAATATCTGTTTTTTACAAATGTGTAATATATTTGATATCCATTATTTAAATCCTCCCACATCATTTCAAATGTATATTCTTGCATGTTTCTTCTCCTTAATTATTTAATCATCTCTTTAAAATCTGTTTCTGATATTATATTTATTCCTAAACTTTGAGCTTTAGTTAACTTACTTCCTGCATCTTCTCCTGCTAATACATAATCTGTTTTTTTAGATACTGAACTAGATGTTTTACCACCTAATTTTTCTATAATGTCTTCTGCCTCTTTTCTTGTAAATAGTTCTAAACTTCCTGTCAATACAAATGTTTTTCCTTCAAATCTTTTGTCATCTGATTCTTCTTCTAAACAGTTCATGTTAACTCCAGCATTTTTTAATTTTTCAATTAAATCTTTTGTTTGTTCTTGCATAAAGAATTCTATTATGCTATTTGCCATAACCTCGCCTATATCATTAATTTGGCTTAATTGTTCAAAATTTGCATTTTGCAAATTTTCCATTGTTTTGTATTTTCTAGCAAGAACCTTTGATGCCTTTCCCCCAACATGTCTTATTCCAAGTGCTGTAATTAATCTATATAAATCATTTTCTTTACTTTTATTTATACTATCAATTAAATTTTGAGCAAACTTTTTCCCGTTCTTTTTTAAAGATGCTATATCTTCAAAATTCAATTCATAAATATCTGCTATATTATTTATTAGATTTTTATCAAGCAATTGTTGTATAATATTTTCTCCGCAAACCATCTATATTCATTGCTTCTCTTGAAACAAAATGAACCAAATTTCTAAACAATTTTGCTGGGCATTCTATACCAGTACATCTTATAGCTGCCTCTCCTTCTTCTCTTATAGCCTCTGCTCCACATACAGGACAAACTTTTGGCATTTCAAACTCTACTTCATTTCCTGTTCTTTTTTCTTGGACCACTTTTACTATTTCTGGAATAACATCTCCTGCTTTTTGTATTATAACAGTATCTCCTATTTTTAGTCCCTTTTCTTTAATAAAATCTTCATTATGAAGTGTTGTTTTAGATATTGTAGAACCTGCAACCTTTACTGGTTCTAATATTGCCATTGGTGTTATAACCCCTGTTCTTCCAACTTGGCATACTATGTCTTTTAATTTTGTTTGTTTTTGTTCTGGTGGGTATTTATAAGCAATAGCCCATCTTGGTGTTTTTGCTGTCGTTCCTAATATTTCTCTAAATTTTAAATTATCAACCTTAATTACTGCTCCATCAATTCCAAATGTAAGTTCTTCTCTCATTTGTCCAATTTTTTCTATTGCTCTTTTTATTTGTTTTATATCTTTACATGGAATTCTTACAGGATTTACATTAAATCCTAATTTATTTAAATATTCTAATTCTTCAAAATGTGAATTAAACTCTTTTTTATCAATTTTTTGTACATTAAATATATATATATCAAGTGGTCTAGAAGCTGTTATTTTACTATCTAATTGACGAAGTGAACCTGCTGCTGCATTTCTTGCATTTGCAAACAATTCTTCTTCGTTTTCTTCTCTTTCTTGATTCATTTGTTCAAAATCTTGTTTTGATATAAATACTTCCCCACGTACTGTTATATCTATATTTTCTTTTAATTTTTTAGGAATTGTTTTTACTGTTTTTAGGTTATTTGTAACATCTTCTCCAACTAGTCCATTTCCTCTTGTTGCACCTCTTACAAACTCTCCATTTTTATATTCTAATGCTGCAGATAAACCATCGATTTTGGTTTCTACAACATAACTTACTTCTTCTATTCCGTTTTCTTTTGCCTTTTGTTCTATTTTTTGAACAAAATCATCTATTTCTTCGAAACTAAATATATCTTGCAAGCTTTGAAGTGGCACTTCATGTGTTACTTTTTCAAACCCTTCTTTTACATGTCCTCCAACTTTTTGTGTTAAAGAATCTGTAGAAACAAATTCTGGGTAATCTTTTTCTAAATTTCTTAACTCTACCATTAACATATCATATTCAAAGTCTGATATTTCTGGTTTGTCATCATCATAGTATTTTTTAGCGTGATATTCTACTGTTTTTCTTAAATATTCTATTCTTTCTTTTGCTTGCTTTTTATTCATTTTTATGCTCCTTAATGTAATTTTTTATTAAAAATTTTTATTGTAATGTTTTTTTCTATTATATACAATTTTACAAAAAAATAAAAGGAATTAACTAAAATTCCTTTTATTTTTTATTTTATTGATCTGCTTTTGCAAATATTATTAATCTTGCACTACTATCATCTGTACATGTTGATAATGTAATTTCAGGATTTCCATTTGTATCTCTTTGGTAGAATGATGTATCTTCTGGTGTTGTTTCAAATTTATTGTATATTGTATAAGATACCTTTTTGCCGGTATAATCTGTCACATAAATTTTATCACCATTATTTAATTTTTTATTGTTTGAGAAAAATACTCCATTTCTGTAGTTATGTCCTATTATTACAGTATTTCCTGGTTGATTTAGTCCAGCTCCATAAAGAATTACTACAGATGTTTCTAGTGATTTTTTATTAAATTCTTCTAACACTGGATATTTAAAGTTGATTTTTGGAATTTCCATTGTTCCATTTACAACATAACCTTTGTATGTTTTTTTAGTTCTCTTGCTACTTCCAGTTGTATTTGATTCTTCTATTTCATCTAATGGATTACTTCCATCATTATCACTATTTTGTGTTTCGTCATCTGGAGTTTGGTCATCTCCTTGGTAACTATCAACAAATTCTGCTGTTTCGTTTGTTATTGAATTTTTTTGAAATACTTCTATTCCCCAAAATACTAGTAGTCCAATTATTGCTATAATTACTATTACTAAAACTATTGTTAAAAGTTTATTATATTTACTTTCAAACATGGTTTTTACCTCCTACATTTTCTTTTGCTAACTATTTTTATTATACCATATTTTTTTATATAATGATATAGTTTTATACAATTTTGTCGCCAAATTTTTCGCCAGCAAGTATATGAAAATGTAAGTGCATAACCTCTTGTCCTGCATCTTTTCCACAATTTACAATAACTCTATAGCCACTTTGTTTAAATCCTTTTTCTTGGGCTATTTTATTTATTACACCATATATTTTTCCAACAATTTCTTCATCTTCTTTTTCCATATGTGCTAATGACTCAATATGTTTTTTTGGTATAACCAATATATGTATTTTTGCTGCTGGATTTATATCATAAAACGCTAATATTTCATCATCTTCATAAACTTTATTTGATGGTATTTCACCTTTTATTATTTTACAAAATAAACAATCTTCCATTTTTCCCTCCAATTATTTTTCAATAACAGCTTTTATACGTCTTATTCCTGCTGAACTTGCTTCTTCTTTCTTTATTTTAAATTTTCCAATTTCACTTGTATTTGAAACATGAGGTCCTCCACATAATTCTTTAGATACATCTCCTATTGAGTATACTGTAACTATTTCTGGATATTTTTCTATAAACATGCATTCTGCTCCAGATTTTACTGCATCTTCTTTTTTCATTTCTTCACATGTTACCGGAATTGCTTCTTCAATCCATTTGTTAACTAAGTCTTCTGTTTGTTTCTTTTCTTCGTCTGTCATTTTATGGTCACAGTTAAAGTCAAATCTCATTCTTTCTGTTGTAATATTTGAACCTCTTTGATGTGTATCTGGTCCTAATACTACTTTTAGTGCTGCATTTAATAGGTGTGTTGCTGTATGATATTTTGTTTCTATTTCGCTATCTCCGGCAAGTCCACCTTTAAATTTTTGTGCTGAACCTAGTCTTGATTTTTCTTGATGTGCTTTAAATAGTTCATTAAATTCTTGCATGTCAACCTTTATTCCATTTTCTTTTGCAAGCTCACTTGTTACCTCTGGTGGGAAACCATATGTATCATATAGCTTAAATACAACTGCTCCTTCAATTTTTTCTTTGTTTTCTTGTTTTGCTTTATTAATTGCTTTTTGGAATTCTTTTTCCCCATGTGATAAAGTTTTTACAAATTTGTCTTTTTCTTCTATTATTGTGTTTTTGATAATTTCTTTGTTAATTTCTAATTCTTTGTACATTTGCTTTAAGTTTTCCACATAAATGTCTATAAGTGTTGAAATCTCACCTAAATCTATTTGTAATTTATTCATATGTCTTACCATTCTACGAATAAGTCTTCTTAATACATAGCCTCTATCTACATTGCTTGGTCTTCCACCATCAGATATTATCATCATACTTGAACGCAAATGTTCTGCTATTATTCTTCTGCTTTCTATATTATCAACCTTTTGTAGTTCTAAAAGTTTGTCCATTACTGGTTTAAATAGTTCTGTATCAAATGGTGTTTCTTTTCCTTGTAGTAACATTGCCATTCTTTCTAGTCCAAGCCCTGTATCTACATTTTTTTGTGCTAATTTTGTGTAATTTCCATTTTTGTCTTTAAAATATTCCATAAATACATTATTCCATATTTCAACATATTTACCACAGTCGCAACTTGGCTGGCAGTTGTCTGAACATGCTGGTTTTCCTGTATCGTAAAACATTTCTGTATCTGGTCCACATGGTCCTTCTTCTCCTGCAATCCACCAGTTGTCATCTTTTCCATAATAATAAATATGACCATCTAATATTCCGGCTTTTTTCCAGCAATTAGCTGCCACTTCATCTCTTGGGCAATCTTCATCACCTGCAAAAACTGTTACTGATAATTTTTCTACTGGTATTTGTAACTCTTTTGTTAAAAAATCAAAACTCATTTGAATTGATTCTTCTTTAAAGTAGTCACCAAGTGACCAGTTTCCTAGCATTTCAAAGTATGTTAGATGTCTATTGTCTCCAACTTCTTCTATGTCGTTTGTTCTTACACATTTTTGATAGTCTGTAAGACGTGTTCCTTCTGGGTGTTTTTCTCCTAATAAATATGGTACTAATGGTTGCATTCCTGCTGTTGTGAATAATACTGATGGGTCGTTCTCTGGTATTAACGGTGCTGATGGTATTATTTTATGTCCTTTTGATTCAAAAAATTTTAGGTATTTGTTTCTTATTTCTATTGCTTTCATAATTTCTAACTTCCTTCCTCACTTTTTCAAATTTATATTGTTTTTCAAGTAATCCAAATTCCTTTTTTATTTCTATTTTTGTTTTTCTTATTTTACTATAATATAACACAAAAAGCAAGAATATTTCTTGCTTTTTCGTATATACCTAAGTTATTAAGTAAATTTAATCAAACCAAATTTTATAAATATATATATCGCAGTCGCAATTATTAAGCCCTACATAAAAATCAGCCCCATTAGCATCACTAATATCTATATCTACAACTTGTCTTTCTAAAGTGTATGGCGCTTTTGAACCAATACAATAAGTAAAATACTTTGTTTAATTATGCTTCTTCCTTTTTCAAATTACTCAGATTAGAATGAAGGCCTTATCCCACTCACAATAGATGTCCATCTATTAATATTACTGTTTTTTAGTTATTTTATATAAAGTACAGTACGAAAACCAAAGTTAACAGTAGCATTACCAACAGTATGGCCACCGCTACGAGAAACAACTGGGTATCTAGAATCATTGTTGTTGAAGCTCCCTCCACGCAATACAGCGAATGTATAATCTGTGCTATTATCATTATTCTTTCTTGTCTTTGTTTCTGTTGTCCATTCCCACACGTTTCCTGCTAAATCATATATATTGTTTATTCTTGTATTATCACTTGACCCTGTTGCTATTTCTATTCTTCCTTCTGCTGTATAATAATTGCTTGCTGCATCTTCCGCACCTTCTGGCTTTGTTGCATTTTCTGGTACTATCTCTCCTTTTTTTACTCCTACCTTCATTCCATTTTCATCATTTACTATACCATAACTATATTTTTCTTGACCACCTCTCCAGAAATACCAACTTGATGATACTCCATCCTTTTGTTTTGTTAAATAAATATGTTTGGTATACAATGTTCCTTTTGGTATAGCAAATGTTGAATTATCATAATTTCCATAATTTGTACTATTTATTTTTCCTGAATTATCTTCTTTTATTACTTCACTATTTTTAAGCCATTTGCATGTTGTATCCCATGCGTAACTATCTACTAATTTACTTTTTACTTTTGAATCATCTGTATTGTACATACTTTCTGATGCTGTTTTTGCAACTGTTTGACTTACTAAATTCCATGACACAACTCTTGCTTTACTTACTGGAACTTTTCCTGTTGCTGAATCCTTAGTTTTAACTATTGTTCCTTCTTTTATTTCATCTGGATACCCTGCTTCATATCTTCCTATAAAAAATCCTCCATAGTTTTTTACACTTGTTGATTCTCCTGAATCATCGCTCCAGCTGTCACTTACATCTGTCCATCCTGATAAAGCACTTGTATATGCATATTCATGTTTTCCATCATATGTATGGTCTTGCTCATATTTTAAACTAACTCCGTTTACTGGTATAAATACAAATTGATTTCCACTTAAATTAGTCCCTACTACTTCTTGTCCTTTATATTTATCTTTATCTGCTAAATTATCTGATATTACAGCTCCACTTTTTACTGTTCCACCTACATAGTAAAATCCACTTGGTATTGGTACTACTCCTCCTGCTCCATCTGATACCTTTTCTCCTATTACTTCTCCTTCTGTTCCATCACTTTTTATAGATTTTAAATCTTGTATCACAACTCCTGCTTCTGCACTTTTTCCATTTATATAATTTTCAATTTTCTTCAATCCTGCTTCTTCTGTTTTTCTTGCCTCTTCTGTTTTATTTTTTGCTTGCATTGCTTTACTTATTATTCCATTATCTCCTGTTAGCATTGCAATTGTTACTCCTGCTAATATTAAAAGCACTATTATTGTGATTACTAATGCTATTAATGTTACACCTCTTCTCTCTTTTGCCATTTTTTTAAATTTTTGTTTCATTTTTCCCTCCTTCTGCACTATATACTCTTTGTATTATATATACTTTAATTCTTAATAATTTTTACTTTTAAAATAAAAATGCTTGTTTAAAACATGCTTTATTTTAAATTTTAAAGCATAAAAAGATAGCTAATAAATCACCCATAAACTACCTTTTGAAATTAAATAAGATTTAATTACATTTTTAGTTTATAGTAATAGATTTACAACTATCTTAATATTTATTTTATTTTTTATTTATTAAATATAATGTGTTTACATGTCTTATTTTTAACATAATTTAATCAATTCCTTTTCTTTTGTTTTTTGCTATATGTTTATTATATAAAAAATAATACTTTTATGCAATAGATTATAAATAGTTTTTACCACTAAATATTTTTTTCTACCATAGGTAATATTTGTTTTTTTCTAGAAACTACACCTTTTAAAAATGCCATGTTATCTTCTAATTTATATGATTTCTCTATTATATCTGTTCTATTACCTAAAGCAATTATTTGTGAATTACTATTTAAAATGTCTGTTATTGCAAACACAAATAAATTTAAATTATCTTTTTCAATTTCATTATTAATTGCCTCTTCTAATTTTTCTTTTCTTTTTAATACATCTTCTATGCTTACTGTATTTACTTGTGCAATTACACATTTAACTCCATTTTCTTCAAATTTCTTTGCATCTAAATTTATTAATTCTTCTTCAGAAAAATCATCTAAATCTGTCCCTGCTTTTAACATTTCAATTCCATATGTATCTAAATCAATATTAGCAATTTTAGCTAATTCTTCTAATGCTTCTTTGTCATGTGATGTTGTTGTTGGAGATTTTAATAATAATGTATCAGAAATTATTGCACTTGCCATTAATATAGCTTCTGTTTTTTCTATTTCTATTCCTTTTTGTTTAAAATCTTTAAATAATATTGTAGATGTACATCCATATGGTCTTGCAGTATAGTATAATGGCTCTGTTGTTTGGAAATTAGCAATTCTATGATGATCAATTACCCCTATAATTTTTGCTTTTTCAATTCCATCAGCACTTTGTGAAAATTCGTTATGGTCTATTAATATAACTTCTTGTCCTTTTTTAACTCCTTCAATAAGTTCTGGTGCTTCTATTTTTAAATAATCTAAAACATATTGTGTTTCTTTATTAACATTTCCAAGTCTAACTGCTTGTGTATTTGTTTTCCCATCTTTTTCATTTAGTATTTGTTTTACCATGCTTGAACATATTGTGTCTGTATCTGGATTTTTATGTCCAAAAATTAATATTTTATTTTCCATTTTTTTGCTCCTTTTTATTTTTTAAAATTATATCAAATTATATTACAAAGTCAAGTAATCTAATTTTGGACTTTAATATATAATTATTTATTTAAATTATTTGCTATTTTTTCTAATTCTTCTTTTGAAAATTTATATTTTTTATTGCAAAAATGGCATACTAATTCTGCTTTTCCTTCATTTGTTATTATATCTTCTAATTCATTTTTTCCTATAGCCAAAAGCCCCTTTTCCATTGTTTCTTTAGAACAATTACATTTGTATACAGGAATAATATCATCTTCAACAACTTCTACATTATCATCACCTGTTACCTTTTTAGCTATTTCTTCTAATGTTAATTTTTCATCTAACATTTTTGAAATTGCTCCTGCTTTAAATATTGATTGTTCTATTTTAAATATTTCTTCATCTGTTGCATCTGGCATTGGAGTTATCATATAC
>OJJV01001121.1_pt1 | contig 12409 bp, 10 predicted proteins | sample 1596391 | NCBI WGS metagenome assembly OJJV01 (sample SAMEA4350164, study PRJEB24818) | metagenome | biome: human; feature: gut; material: faeces | place: Denmark | collected 2013-09
GCACAGTTGCAATGATCTTCTTCATGTTTGTTTCCTCCATAAAAATTTGTTTGTGTCCGGTTCGGCTTCATTCTCCGGAACAGCGATTTACAACGTAAACATCATTATGTTGTAAAAATTTTTACGGATTTTATTACCAGTTATTTCCATTTTTGAGATAGTGACATCGCGCCGTTAAAAATCGCCCGGAATTGGAAATAATTTCCATTTCTTCCATAATTTACCAGGAATTTACGCAATTTATCTGAGCACCTGTAAAGCGTAATTCCTGTGTAACGCAGCATTTATGCAATTCAAATTGAGATTTTCAAAAAATGCAACAACTTAGCTGGAAAAATTTTCCAGTCAAAATCGAAAAGTAATTATGTAAACTGTTTTGACACTGATAGCGGCCAAAAGCCGTTCATAATTCGGTTACAATTTATTCGGCGAAAGCGTTGTCTGTGTTTTTGTGCGTAAAAGGAGCTTCGCCGTCCCGGCGGCGCGGAGGCTTGCGCGGCCGTTTGCCCCAGCCACGGTAGGGGCGTTTTCTTCTCCCGGGCGGGCGATTATCAAATCGCGCCAAAGCCGCCCGGAGGGCGGCTTTGGGTGGTGTACGGAAATGACAACTGATATCTGTAAAATTTGCGTTTAGATATCGTTAAGAAATCGCCGATTTTCTTGAAACCACAATCGCAGAGTGCTACCATGAAACAACGTAGGGGGCGCGAGGTACAGGCCTCGCGCGACAGGAGGGGAGCTCCCGGGCGGCAGATATCATCTGTTGCCCGGGAGCCTTGCTTTTCCCAAAGGAAAAACCCAACAGCCTCGCTAAAAGCGCGACTGTTGGGTTTACCATAATATATGTTATTGTTAACTTACAGATGCTTTTCCGGGGCCTGCATGTCCCTGCTGATCTGCTTGGCGTAGCGGTCCTCTTCGCTGAACACGCAGCCGCAGTACTTCTGCATATACAGCCCCAACTCGCGGGCCTCCTGCTGTCCCTGGCGGAAGCCGGGGCGGAAGTCGCGGTACAGAAACGTAACACCGTACTGCGCGGACACCTCATCGGCGGTTTGACGCAGCAACTCATGGTCCTGGTATGGGCTGACAAATAGGGTGCTGGAAAAGCTCTCAAATCCGTGTTCAGATGCATAGCGGGCGGTCTGCTCCAGCCGCAGGCGATAGCAATGGCCGCAGCGGTGATCGATGTCCTCTGCCACGGCGCGGCAAAAGTCCCGCAGGCCGTAGTCCTCCTGCACGATCAGTTCCACGCCCACAGACGGCGCATAGGCCATCAGTGTGTCGCGGCGGGCCTTGTACTCCTGATAGGGGTGGATGTTGGGGTTATACCAATAGGACACCGGCTCGATACCCTCGGCCCGGAGCAGCTGGATACAGGCCACGGAGCAGGGCGCACAGCAGGTGTGCAGCAGCGTTTTCGTCATTTCTGTTTCCTCTTTCCAAAGGGCAGGCGGACGTTGCCCAGCAGTTCCTTCAGCGGTTTTCCGGCGGCCTCGCGGGGCTGAAGGGCGGACAGGAACCGGGCGCAGACCTGGCGGAAGGGCTCCTGCTCCAGCGCGTCGAAGAACCGGGAGCGATCCACGGATACCGGCGTAGGTGAGCGCAGCGCACGGTCGGCGGCCACGGCCTCGGCCAGGCTGCAGCGTCGGCGGTGAAGCGGCAGACTGTCAAACATCTGGGCGCCCTTAGCGGTATTGATGAGCAGCAGCGATACGCCCAGGCGCTTTTCCTCCGGGGTGATGGCGCCGCCGGTCATGTCGCACAGCGTCAGGTCACCGGTACGGTCCGTGCTGGTATAGCCGCAGGTGTGGCAGGCGGGCCGCAGGAACATACCCCGCGCCAGCCCGCGGCCCACCTCGGACCGCAGCAGCGGCGCGTCGTACTGTCCGCCGTTTTCAAAGGTCACGTGGAAACGGCGCGTGCTCTCACCGTTCAGCTTGCCGCGGAAGTCCACGGACAGGGGCTTCTGCTGCTTGATGTACGCCATGGAGCGCACGAATTTTTCCCACACGCCGGGGCTGCCCACGCCGCTGCAGGCCACGTCACAGGTGATGAGCCGTTCCGGGTGCTCGCCCAGATAGCGGTACAGGCCGTCCACCTGACAGGGTGTGCCGGAAAACAGCACCTGCCGGCCCTGATCCAGATACAGCCGTACCTGCTGATAGCTCTCACCCACGTCGCTCTGCACCGGCTTGCTCCCCCGCAGTTGGGGCAGATCGTGTAGGTTTTTCACGGCGATGTGGCTGACCCGCAGGCCGCTGTCCAGTGCCGCGCCGAACACCACGCCGCCGCCCTCCAGCACGTATTCCGCCAGGGCGGAGAATGCGCCGCCGGCGGTGGAGTCACGCCGCACGGCCTCGTCGCCGTTCCAAACGATAAACGCCGCCGGCTCCGTGCGCGGTTCCCGCTGCTTCAGCACCGGGCAGATATGCGTGCAGTGGCCGCACTGGACGCAGCCGTCGGTCACCTGCGGGTACAGAAAGCCCTCCCGGTCCGGCACCATGCGGATAGCGCCCTTGGGACAGCCATTGCAGCACGCGGCGCAGCCGGTGCATCGCTCCCGCGGGGCCAGCTGCGGCGCGGTATTCATCTCGGTCATGACGGCCACCTCCTGGCTCGATTTCTCCCGCACATTGTACCACACGCCGGCAAAAAGCACAAGTGCGCCGAAGAACTGTCCGTTTTTTCGGACAGCAAACTTGGTAAGATGGGTACAGTCAAAGGAAGAACACTGAATTCATGATATTGGAGGTGCCGTATGCACAAGTTTTTTGACTATCTCGCGCCCGATCTGCCGGTGAAGACTATTGGTGAGTTGGCGGGATACATTCGCCGCTTTGCGGCGCTGTTCAGCGGCGGCGTGCCGGTGGAGGGCCATATGGGCGGCGTGGTGTTCTGCGCCACGGAGCAGCCCGGCGGCGGTGTCCGCGTCCACTGGGTCCAGGTAGACCGCCAGCGAATCCCGGTGGACGCCACCGTCTGACGCGCTTTTCTTCGGGGCAGCTGCACGGCAGGGAAACAGGGAGACGCCATAGGCGTCTCCCTGTTTCCCTTGCGTTTCCGACAGCATGGGAGTATAATATATTTAATATGACTTTTTCCGCAAGGAGGTAAGACGGCGTGATCGTGTTGGATCTGGAATGGAACCAGCCCTTTGGCGGGCGGCGCATGGAGGAGATCATTCAGATCGGCGCGGTGCGGCTGGCGCGCCCCGGCGGCCCCGTGGTGGACGCATTCAACGCCCACATCCGGCCGTCCATCTACCGAAAGCTGTCGCCTGTGGCGAAAAAGTTGCCGGAATCCGCCCAGGCACTGACGTCTGAGCTGGACTTCCCCGCGGCGTATCAGGCGTTTCTGGACTGGTGCGGCGAGGATACCCTGTGGGCCGAGTGGGGTGCCCAGGACCACGGCGTACTGGCTGCCAACGCCGCCTATTGGAAGCTGCCCGCGCCGCCGGTCACGGCGTGCATCGACCTGCAGGCTGCCTTCTGCCGGACGCTGGAGATCGGCCTGGGTAGGCGTATAGCATTGGAGCAGGCGGCGGAGTACTGCGGCCTGCCGCTGATCTATGAGTTCCACAACGCCCTGCACGATGCGCTGTATGCGGCGCTGATCACCGCGTGGCTGACGGAGAGCTCTCTGCTGCCCACCGTGCCTCGGGCTGAAGCCAAGCATAAGCGCCGCCGCGGCGTTAAGTTCAGCCGTGAGACGTACCCCAAGCAGCCCCGTCAGAAGATCACACCGCTGCCGGAGCGTGAGCAGCTGCTCAACAGCCGTCAGGCGCGCATCGTGCCCTGTCCCCTGTGCCGCCAGCCCGGGGCCGTGGAGTCGTGGTATCCCCAGGGCGACGTGTATTACGGCGTGTTCCGCTGTGAAAATCACGGCCTGTTCCCCGTGCGGATGTCCGTGGTGCACCGTGAAGACGGTAGCTGGCAGGGTCGCCGTGTGGTGCCGCCACTGACCGACCCGGAGCGAGCCGCCTTTGCCGCCGCCCAGGAGAACGAGCCCTTCCACTGCACCCGCGAAAAAGCCAAGCGCCGCCGCAGGCACAGAAAAGCGAAGTGAACGAGAGAAGCCTTCCCCTGTCAGGGAGAACCGCAAAAGAACCGCCGCCGGGCGGTTCTTTTTTGCGGTTGTCTACCCCGGGGGAGGTATAATTAAACACAAAAAAAGAAGCACCCCGCAGAAAAGCAGCTTTTACTATTCCTCCCGCGGCAGCGGGAGGGTTATATATTTATCTCACCCCGTTAGGGGTGAGATATTATCTATCCCCGGCCGTCAGGCCAGGGATAATTAAAGCGCAAAAAAGAAAGGCCCAGCGAGCAAGCAATCTTTATTCACCCCACCCCCGCCAGGGGGTGGGATAATTAAAGCGCAAAAAAGAAACACCCCGTAGAAAAGCAATCTTTATTATACCTCCCGCGACAGCGGGAGGTATAATTAAGCGCAAAAAGAGAAAGGCCCAGCGGGCAAGCAATCTTTATTCACCCCACCCCCGCCAGGGGGTGGGATAATTAAAGTCAAAATAGAAAGGTCCCGCAGAAAAGCAATCTTTACTATCCCTCCCGCGGCAGCGGGAGGGATAATTAAGCGCAAAAAAAGAAGCACCCGGTAGGGTGCTTCTCTTTTTTGAGTTTAATTAGAACTCCTTTTTCTTGCCGATGACGACGGCGGAGCCGGCGACGGAGGTCAGAGCCATACCGACGTACATAGCGATACCAGCGTCAAAGGTCTTGGGGGAGGGCTTGGTGCCATCGGTCTTGGTATCGGTAGCAGTGCCCTTCTCCAGCTTGATGAAGTAGTTGGCAGCATTTTCCTCACCAATAGCGGTCACCAGAGCAGCAGACTCAGAAGCGAGCAGGGTAGCACCGGAGTAGGAACCCAGATCGCTCTTCTTCACAATGTCATAGGAAACCTTGCAGGTCTTGCAGACGATAGCGATGGGAGTGGTGGAATTGGCCTTATAGGTGATGGTAGCATCGGCACCAAAATCGTGAGCCTTGGTGCCATTGGCAGCGCCGTAAGCAACCAGCTTGCCATCGCAGAAAGCATAACCAGCAGGAGTATCGCCAGTGGCAACGGTCTTGTAAGCATTGCTACCGACCTTATAGCCATCGGCCTCATAACCGCCGCAATCGGTGCCCTTAGTGATAGCAGTAGCGCTGCTCAGCCAAGTAGCATCATTAGAGGGAACGTCATAGCGAGCAACATTGGCAACAAAAGCATTGTCCTTGAACAGGCGCTGAGTGCCGGGATAGTTGCTGTCGCAGACAGCGTAGGAAATGCCATCCAGCGTATAGATAACGGGGACATAGGTCTTGGTCTCCTTACCGTCGGTAGTAACGGTCTTGGTAGACAGAGTGGTGGTAGTAATGCTGGTGGTGACCTTGCTGGCAACGGTGTTGCTGTCAGCGGCACGCAGGTTGTAATCGTCGCTTACGTTCAGAGTGGTGGTAGTACCATTCACCGTGCTGGTGCTGGTGGTAGCAGCCATTGCGGTGGTGCACAGTGCCAGAGCCATGACCATGGCCAGCACAGTTGCAATGATCTTCTTCATGTTTGTTTCCTCCATAAAAATTTGTTTGCGTCCGGCTCGGCTTCATTCTCCGAGACAGCGTTTACAACGTAAACATCATTATGTTGTAAAAATTTTTACGGATTTTATTACCAGTTATTTCCATTTTTGAGATAGTGACATCGCGCCGTCAAAAATCGCCCGAAATTGGAAGTAATTTCCATTTCTTCCATAATTTACCAGTAATTTACGCAATTTATCTGAGCACCTGTAAAGCGTAATTCTTGTGTAACGCAGCGTTTCTGCAATCCAAATCGAGATTTTCAAAAAACGCAACAACTTAGCTGGAAAAATTTTCCAGTCAAAATCGAAAAGTCATTATGTAAACTATTTGGCCCGAAATGCGCCCCAAATCCCGTTCATAATTCGGTTACAATTTAGGCAAGTGAAGTGGTTTTTGCGTAAAGTGAGGTTTGTTGTTTTTTCTCAAATTTTCGTAGGGAGGGTTTCGCGCCCCCGAGCGCGAGCTACTTTTGCCCCCGGCGGCAAAAGTAGCCAAAAACGCCGCTTAGACCTACGGTCTAAGAACCCCTTGGCGCGGGGCGAAACGTTCCTTGCGGGTAATTTTCCCACGCGACCACGGAGATTTTTCCAGTTTTTTCCTCGGTCAGAAGGACTGTGCCAGCACAGCTTCCCGCGTGGCGCTGTCGCGCGCCGCTGCCCTGTTGCCACGGTATGGTTTTGTGCGCTACCGGTTTTGGCGATTATCAAATCGCGCCAAAGCCGCCCGGAGGGCGGCTTTGGGAGGTGGCGGTTCCACCGCCGGAGAAAGCTTTTATCCATGGAGTTTAGTGGTAATTTTTGGAAAAATGTTTGGAAATAGATGGAAAACAATTCCTGCGCCGGAAAAATTATTTAAAAAAAGCAGAATTTCCTCTTGAAAAAACGAGCGTGTTGTGCTATTTTTATCTGTGGTAAAGCCATTTACTGAGGGGGATGCAAAGCGTGGGGTACGCTTTGCACGACAGGGAGGGCTCCCGGGAGGCGGATATCTCCGCGTCCCGGGAGCTTTTTCATTATATAGTTAAAGCCGCCCTGATGGGCGGCTTTGGTTTACGATAACAAAAATTATGGTCAACTTCTCGGCGTATCATCGCCGCGATACCTATCCAGTGCCTGCCGGCAGTGTTCGGTGAAATCACGGCGCACATGGTCGGGCGCAAGAAGCTCGGCCTGACCGCCGAACTGGAACAGCCAGCCGTAAAATGTAGGACCTACCTCCACCGGGGCGGTAACTGCGATACGGTCTCCATCTGGGCGGATATGCGCATCAGCACCGAAGCGGTCCATGACTACATTGATGAGGGCCCGGTCAAAGCGCAGCTGCACCGTTTCGGTGCGGCCATTGTACATATCGAAAATCGTTTTGACGTATTTACCCAGGTCGAACTGCTCCGGCAGCGGATCGCGGGGTGTGTCGGTAACGGTCAGGGACTCCATACGATCCACACGGTAGTGGCGATAGTCCTGAATGGCCGGGTCGTAAGCCACCAGATAGTAATGCTTATCCACGCAGAGGGCCACCGGGTTCGTCTCATAGGGCGTGCCGCCGCGGCGGTAGGCCTTGCCGCCATCAGGTGTCCAGTCGAAGTAGCGAAACGTGACCTTGCGGTCATCGTTGATGGCGGTATTCAGACCGTCGATGGCGTAATAGAGCTTCTCATTGTGGGTGCGGACCCGGTCCATGACATAGACCTGACGGCGCAACTGGCGGGCATTGGGGCGGCTGGTGAGCTGCTCCAGCTTGGCGATAAGCTCCATACTCTTGCTCTGTGTGAGAAAGGGCGACGCCTGTACCACATCAATGAGCAGCTTCAGCTCCGGCAGCTGGAACTCCCGTTCGCCAAGAAAATAGCCGTAGGTCTTGCCCCGGACAGCCTGCACATCCATGCCGTACAGCTCCAGCAGCTCCAGGTCGTCATAGATGCTTTTGCGCTCGGCGGAAATACCCTGGCGTTCCAAATAAGCGATCATATCCTGAACGGTCCTGGGGTGGCGCTCGTCTGTTTCCTCCCGCAGATACCGCGCCAGATACAGCAGCTTCAGCTTTTTATTGGCCATGGCGCACCCTCCCTTCGTTTGTCCCATTGTACCAGATACGGGCAGGAAAGAAAACCACTTTTTACCGGCGTTCGACTTTACATACACGTACTTTTAGGCTATAATAAAGTGCTATGCTATCGACGAAAGGAAGTGCGGCGTTGCAAGTGAACCAAATACGGGCAGGCGCCGCGCTGAGCTATGTGTCCATGGCGCTGAGCACCGTTATCTCGCTGGTCTACACGCCCATCATGCTCCGACAGCTGGGCGACAGCGAGTTCGGCGTGTACCAGGCGGTGCTGCCGATCATCTCCTATCTGAATTTACTGAGTTTCGGCCTGGGCAGCGCCTATGTGCGGTATTACTCCCGCTTCCGTGCCGCCGGCGACAAGAAGGGCTGCGCCAAGCTGAACGGTATGTTCCTGATAACGTACCTCATCCTGGGTGCGCTGGTGCTGGCCATCGGCTTCGGGCTGTCCTACTGCGATGTGGTGTTCGGCAAGAAGCTGACAGCGGAGGAGATCGACCTTGCCCAGCGGCTGCTGCGTATCATGTCGGTCAATGCTGCGCTGACGTTCCCCATCAGCGTGTTCGAGAGCCATGTGACCATCAACGAGAGGTATCTGTTCCAGAAGATCGTAGCCATGGGCAAGCAGGTGCTGAACCCCCTCATTATGATCCCCCTGCTGCTGATAGGCTACCGGTCCGTGACGCTGACCATCGTCTCGCTGATCTTCACCGTGCTCAGCGGCGTGATCAATATCACCTACTGCCTGACACGGCTGAAAATGCCCTTTGCCTTCCGGCACTACGACTTCGCGCTGCTGCGTGAGATGTTCGGCTTTACGCTGTACGTGTTCATCGGCATTGTGGTGGACAACATCAACTGGTCCATCGACCGGCAGCTGCTGACGTGGTTCCACGGCTCCGCCGCGGTGACGGTCTACGTCATCGCCTCGCAGCTGAACAACTATTTCCTGCTGTTCGGCAACGCCATCTCCAACGTGATGACGCCCCGCGTCCACCGTCTGGTGGCGGAGAACGCCCCCATGCGGACGCTGGACGCCCTGTTCACCAAGGTGGGGCGGCTGCAGTTCATCCTGCTGGGCGGCATATTCCTGGGCTTCGTGGCCATCGGCCAGTCCTTCGTGGTGCTGTGGGGCGGCGGCGAGCAGTTCCGCATCGACTATTGGACCGCGCTGCTGCTGTTCTTTGCCTGCCTGTGGACCAACATTCAGACCGTGGGCATCGAGATACAGCGTGCCAAGAATATGCACAAATACCGTTCGCTGGTCTATCTGGGCGTACTGGTGGGCAACATCGTGATCTCCATCCCCCTGTGTATGAAATGGCAGGGCCTGGGCGCGGCCATCGGCACGGCGATCGCCACGCTGGTGGGCAACGTGTTCCTGATGAACCGCTACTACTACAAGCACATCGGCCTAAACATCCCCGGCTTCTGGCGGCATATCAGCCATCTGCTGCCGGCCATGGTGCTGCCCACCACCGTGGCGGTGCTGCTGGCGGTGTTCGTCCATCCCGCCACCTACTGGCAGCTGATTCCGCCGGGACTGCTGTTCGTGGCGGTGTACGCCGCCAGTATGTGGCTGTTCGGCATGAACCGCTATGAGCGCGGTCTGGTGACCGGACCGCTGCGGCGGATACTGCATCGGCAATGATCTGTCTTTCCGCCCCTGCGCGGCGGGAAGAAAAAAGGGAGGTACTCTGTTATGGGAAGAAAACTTGCGACCTTTTTTCGCCAGCTGAAGCATCTCAGCTTCGCGCGGATGAAGCTGCACATCAACGCCGTCCATGAGGAGACAGGCAAAAACCGCCTATGCATTTTCTGCGACATGGTATGGTGCGAGGTGCGCTACGGCATCGGCTATCTGGACTACCATGTGTTCGGCTTTGCGAACCGCCGCGGCGCGGTGCGGAAGACCTATATGACCGCCGTGCAGAACCAGGCCCTGACCCGGCAGATGAACGATCCGGCGTATTTCTATCAACTCAACGACAAGATCGAGTTCGACACCATCTTCTCCGACCTGCTGAAGCGCCGCTTCCTGGACCTGCGTAAGACGGACGCCGCGGGCCTGCGGGACTTCTGCGCCGGTACGGAGGCCATCTTCTGCAAGCCCGCTGGGCTGTGCGGCGGCGAGGGCATCCAGCGTCTTATCACAGCGGACATCGACGATTACGACGCTCTGTATGACCGGCTGATCAAGGGCGGCCAGCTGCTGATCGAGGAGCCCATCCGCCAGCATCCGGACATGAATAAGCTGTGCCCCGACTCGGTGAACACCGTCCGTATCGTCACGCTGGTGACAGCGCAGGGCGCGCAGATGGTCTATGCCCTGGTCCGCATGGGCATGGGCGGCGTGTGCGTGGACAATGTCTCCTCCGGCGGTATGTACGCCCCGGTGAACGAGCACGGCCAGCTGTACCGCCCCGCCTTCTGCGACAAGACCGGCAAATATTACGAGCGCCACCCCGTCACCGGTACAGAGATCATGGGCTTCCAGATCCCCCTGTTCGACCAGGCGCTGGAGCTGTGCCGCACCGCGTCCAGGCGGGTGGAGGCGCACCTGAAATATATCGGCTGGGACGTGGCCATCACGCCGGATGGCCCCGTGCTGGTGGAGGGCAACAACCTGCCCGGTTACGATATGTGCCAGAACGCCGGCCATGTGGACGAGGGTATGCTGCCCCGGTTCGAGAAGCTGCTGGGCCGCCCCATTATGTGATGAAACCGTATGCTGCGCCCCGTGGGGCGAAACAGAGATAAGGAGGACAGACCATGCATCCTATGCGTAGAAAAGACAAGGAACGTGACGCCGCCTTTGCCTGGCAGGTACTGCGTGACGCCACCTATGCCACCCTGGCCATGACCGACAGTGACGGCGCCCCCTATTGTGTGCCCGTGAACCATGTGGCCGACGAGCAGGGCAATGCGGTGTATTTTCATTGCGCCGGCGCCGGCCGCAAGTGGGACATCCTGACGAAGGAGCCGCCCGTGTGCCTGTCCGCCGTGTCCAAGGCAGAGCTGATCCCCGGCGAGCTGACCACCGCCTACAAGTCCGCCCTTGTGCAGGGCAGGGCCGTACTGGTGCAGGACCCGGAGGAGAAGCTGTACGCCCTGAAGCTGCTGGTGCAGGCGCTGGACCCCGTTTCCATGTCCCGGGCCGTCCTCTGCGCCGAACACTCTATGCAGCGCACCATGCTGGTAAAGATCGTCCCCGAGACCGTCACCGGCAAGGAGTCCTTCGGAGACTGAACAAACAGCTTTCTGCGTGAAGAGAACCGCAAAAGAACCGCCCTCCGGCGGTTCTTTTTGCGGTTGTCTACCCCGGGGGAGGGATAATTAAAGTCAAAAAAAGAAGGCCCGTAGGAAAGCAGCATTTACTATCCCTCCCGCGGCAACGGGAGGTATATATAAATATCCCCCGCGGCAGCGGGGGATATTTATTTCGTCCGCGCCGACAGGCGCGGGCTGATTAAGCACAAAAAAGAAGGCCCCGCAGGAAAACGATCTTTACTATACCTCCCGCGGCAGCGGGAGGGTTATATATTTATCTCACCCCGTCAGGGGTGAGATATTATCTATCCCCGGCCGACAGGCCAGGGATAATTAAGCACAAAAAAAGAAAGGCCCATTGGGCCTTTCTCTTTTTTGAGTTTAATTAGAACTCCTTTTTCTTGCCGATGACGACGGCGGAGCCGGCGACGGAGGTCAGAGCCATACCGACGTACATAGCGATACCTGCATCAAAGGTCTTGGGGGAAGTGGTGGTAGTGGTGGTAGTGGTGGTACCATCGGTACCAAGAGCATCGGCCAGATAGTAGTAGCCCTTGAAAGCCTCAACGACGCTGCCATCAGCATCCTTCACGGCCAGATACTGAGCAGTAGAATCAGCGGGAACAGTCTTGGTGACGGGGATATACTTCTCGCACTTCTCGCAGAAGATGGAGGTAATAACACCGTTAGCGCTATTGGTCTTAGAAGTAGCGGTGAAGCGGTGCTCGACCAGGCCCTTGCCCGTCTCAACATCCTTATAAGCAACGATCTTGCCGTTCAGCAGAGCCAGCTTGGTGTCAACAGAGGTGTAATCGCAAGCCTGGTAAACTTTACCATCGATGACATAGAAGGTCAGGTCCTTGCCCTCGTACTCACCGCACTTGGCACCCTCGACACCAGCGATGGTCTTGGTGACGACATCAGATGCCTTGATCTTGTTAATGTCAAAGTTTGCAACGTTGGCATAGTACACATAGTCAACAATCTTGTTGTCAGCAACGCTCACCAGCTTGCCAGAGGCATTCTCTGCAGCAACGACAACCGCGTAGCGGATATCAGTATCAGAGACCTTCAGCTCATAATAAGCAGGAGTAATCGTGGTGGTGGACTTACCATCAACAGTGCTGGTGGTCTTAGACTCGGAATGATAGGTCAAGGTAGCAGTATCGGGCAGAGTAACCACCTGGTTATTCATGTCCAGCAGCTTATAGTCCTTGAGAGTCATGGTCTTGGTGTCAGCGAAGCTGACGGTGCACAGTGCCAGAGCCATGACCATGGCCAGCACAGTTGCAATGATCTTCTTCATGTTTGTTTCCTCCATAAAAATTTGTTTGCGTCCGGTTCGGCTTCATCCTCCGAGACAGCGTTTACAACGTAAACATCATTATGTTGTAAAAATTTTTACGGCGCATTTCTTCCATAATTTACCAAAACCGAAATACGCTCCCCACCCCTGCAGGGGCGGAGAGCGTTCAGCTTTCCGGAAATCTCCC
>OJJV01001122.1_pt1 | contig 12407 bp, 9 predicted proteins | sample 1596391 | NCBI WGS metagenome assembly OJJV01 (sample SAMEA4350164, study PRJEB24818) | metagenome | biome: human; feature: gut; material: faeces | place: Denmark | collected 2013-09
TCTCCTGCATCTATTGGAGTATATCCCTCTGGGACTATTGGATTATTTGCGCTTGCCCTTTTTCCATTTATTGTTCTGTTTGATGGGCATTTTACATTAACTATTGCTTTTTCTAACACTTCTTCATTTGCATTTTCCTCCATTTGCTCTGCTGTTTCATTTAATTCTTTATCTACATTTGTGCTATGCTCATCATATTTATTTACAGCATATTTTGCTTTGCTAAATATGCCATTATTTCCAATCGTTCCACTTATTACTATTCCTGATAAAATTATCATAATTACTACTGTTACCATCAGAGCTACTAACGTTATACCTTTTTCCATTTTTATTTTTCCTCTTTTCGTTGGTACTACTACTTTTCCATTCACTAAAAATACTTCCTTAAGTAACTAACTTAACGAATATTTTTATACAACAATTATAGCATCAAAGTATACATATTTCAATGAAAAATGAGAAAAACCGATAATGAAAAATTTATAAAGAAATAAAAAATATTAAATTTATAGAATCGTGAAAAAGCTTATATACCAACAACTTCACAGGATAAAAATATTCAAAAATACTTCCTTAAGTTAGTTACTTAACGAAAAATAAAACGTTTTGTTGTTGACGTAATAGCTTTTATTATAACAAAGTGCTTTGTATTCTATAAGAGTTAATTTATATTTTTATTAATTCTGTGCAAATAAATAAAACGCTCTGATTTTATTCAAAGCGTTCAATATTTTATATTCATTTATATTACTTTAGAAAGTATTGTACTTTAGTATTTTTCTACACACTTAAGTTTATACTCTCGGTCTACTTTATTATTAAAATGGGACGAGTACCGTCTTCCGCTATAAGCATTGTTTGATGTCGAATTGTTGCATGCAGCTGCTGCCTGATATGAGCCAGCGAAAGCAAAATTACCACCTCTACAAGAGCGACTGTCTGTATTATACGCTTCTTGAGTAAATTCCCAACAATTTCCAGCTAGGTCGTATATATTATTTGCTTTCCAATATTCACTATATCCTGTTACTTGTTTACTTCCGTATTTTTTTGTTTCTCCATCCATTACTGCTGCATTCCCTGTACTATCAGGATAATTTCCCCATGCTTTAGAATCTGTTATACTTTTTTGCTCTCCTTTTTTTGATATGAAATCACACGCCAGATCCCATTGGATCCCCCATATCATTTTACTTTCTACTTTATCACTTGCATTCAATTCTGTACAAGGTTTATATAACCAGCACCAATATGAATCGGTTCGTGTTTTTTTCCTTTTTTGTACTCCCTCATTCGAAAGCTCATATCTTCCGATATAAAATCCTCCATATTTTTCTATACTTGCTATCATATTGGCATAATCTGTTGTAAATGTTTCTGCCATCGCCTCAGGGGTATCAAATCCTAATATTGTTTTATAATATGATTCTTTTTTATCATAGCTAGGTGCTAGATCTGGTTCTCTGTAACTAGTTGTATTTGGTGTACTTCTTGACAAAGTTTTTGTATCTCCAGTTTTCCCTATTGTTATTGATTTTGTATACATTTTTGTTGTTACACCAACATCTCCTGATAAAGCTATTCCATCATTTGAAGTTTCATACATACCTGAAAACACACTTTCTTCCACTGGAATCCACACCCATTCATTTCCTGCATCATCTTTTATTACCAATCCATGGTCTACTGAATTTTGTGTTGGGGTAGAGCTTCCATTTCCCCATTTTGCATCCCCTGCGTCTATTGGAGTATATCCTCCAGGGATTACTGGATTATTGGTTCCAGGTTTTTTCCCATTTATCGTTCCATTCTCTTCGGCTTTCGTATTAACTGGAACTTTTATATATTCATTTTCTCTGCCATTTTTATCAACCCAGTCGGCTAGATCGTTAAAGTGTTTTTCTTCCTTTGTGTCTTGAGAGGCATAATCATTTACAGCTGTTTTTGCTCTTTTCATTATTCCTCCATTGTCTATTGTTAGGCTTAAAGTTACTCCAGCTATAATTATTAGCACTACTATTGTTACCACTAAGGCAACCAATGTGATTCCATTTTCTTTTTTCATTCTTTTATTTCCTCCTTTTCATTGGTTTTCTCATTTCAAATATTGCTTTTATGCAACATCCTTAATTTTTATGTCTCTAACGTGGTCTATTTTCTCCCATTTTGTGTCTCTTATAAATAAACATTTAAAGTTAATTAATAGCCATGACCCTAGGAATAATGGGTATAAAACCAATCCTTTTATCATTGGCTTTATTGGTCTTTTATCCAACCACATTATTATTATTCCTACAAATATTGGTAGTAAAAATGTTGGTAATAAATATCTAATACAATTTACAATTAAATCTGGTGTAGACATTCCACCAAGTATATACATAACAAAGTTAATTATTACTAATACACCTGTTAATATAAACATTGGTATACTTCCTATCATATATAAAAGTCCATCAAAATTCATCACTGTTTTATGTTCTTTTACAGCTACTGCTAATGGTTTTGTATATTCGCTTAAGCATTGAATATGTCCAACAGTCCATCTAGATCTTTGTGACCAAGATTGTTTAAATCCTACTGGCTGTTCATCATAAACTATTGCATCTACTGCCCAGCCAACTTTCTTACCTTTTATAATTGTTTTTAACGAGAATTCTATATCCTCAGTTAAAGTTTTTGTATTCCAGCCTGTTGGCTTTATTACATCAAACTTAACCATAAATCCTGTACCATTTAATAATGCAGATAAGCCTAAATTATACCTTGCTAAATGGTAGAATCTATGCATTGTCCAGTAAAATATTGCGTATCCTGCTGAAACCCAGCTATCTGAAGGGTTCTTGATATCTCTGTATCCTTGAACAACTTCTTCGCCTTGACATAACTTTTTGTTCATTGCTTTTGTAAAGTTAACATCAACAATGTTATCAGCATCAAATACAAAGAATGCATCATAATCAGCATTTTCTTCAATTTTTTGTTTTAAAAACCATTGCAAAGCAGCACCTTTAGTTCGTTTTGCTGGGTCTTCTTCATGTCTTTCTAATACTATCGCTCCTGCTTCTTTTGCAATTTTTACAGTATTATCTGTACAGTTATCAGCTATTACATAAATATCTAATAACTCTTTAGGATAATCCTGATTTTTTAAACTTTCTATTAAATTTCCTATTACAGCTTCTTCATTGTGTGCAGGCAAAATAGCCATAAACTTGTGATTTTTATCCACAAGTAATGGCTTATCTTTTAATTTTACTAACGAACAAATACTAACAACTAATTGGTATAACCAATATATAGTTATTATCCAGACAATTGCCTGTTGTATAATATATAAATATTCCATTTATTTTTCTCCTAATATTATAAATATTATTCTTCTACGTCTTCTTCTTTGTTGCCAGCTTCTAAGTCTTTCATTGTTAAGTTTATTCTATCTTGGTTATCTATTTCATAAACCTTAACTGTTACTTCATCGCCCACAGCAAGTACATCTTCTACTTTTTCTACTCTTTTGCTTGATATTTTAGATATGTGAAGTAATCCTTCTCTTCCTCCACCTATATCTACAAAAGCACCAAAAGGCATTATTCTTGTGACTTTTCCTTCATATATTCCGCCAACTTCTATGTCTTTTGCTATATCTTCTATCATTTTTAATGCATTTTTTCCTTGCTCTGCGTCATCAGTATATATGCAAACTTTTCCGTCTTCTTCTATATCTATTTTTACACCTGTTGCTGCTATTATTTTGTTTATCATTTTTCCGCCAGGACCTATTACATCCTTTATTTTATCTACATTTATCGTAGTTGTAATTATTTTTGGTGCATATTTAGATATTTCTTTTCTTGGCTCAGCAATTTGCTTTAACATTATTTCATCTAATATATAATCACGAGCTTTTTTGGTTCTTTCAAATGCTTCTTTTATAATATCATATGTTAGTCCATCGTTTTTAATGTCAACTTGTATTGCTGTTATACCATCTTTTGTACCACCAACTTTAAAGTCCATATCTCCGAAAAAATCTTCTATTCCTTGTATATCTGTTAGCATTATATATTTATCTGGATCTTCTGGATCTGTTACTAACCCTGTTGATATACCGGCTACTGGTTTTCTGATTGGAACCCCTGCATCCATAAGTGCTAAAGTGCTTCCACAAATACTTGCTTGTGATGTTGAACCATTTGAAGATAATACTTCTGATACAACTCTTATTGTATATGGAAATTCTTCTTCTGAAGGTATTACTGGAACTAAAGCTTTTTCAGCTAAAGCTCCATGTCCAATTTCTCTTCTTCCAGGTCCACGTGATGGTCTTGCTTCTCCAACTGAATAAGATGGGAAATTGTATTGATGCATATATCTTTTTGAATCCTCCTCATCTAATCCATCTAATTCTTGCTCTTCTGATTTAGTTCCTAAGGTAACTACTGATAATACTTGAGTTTGACCTCTTGTAAATATTGCACTTCCGTGAACTCTAGGAAGAACGCCTACTTCACAAGATAATGGTCTTATTTCATCTATTTTTCTTCCATCAGGACGAATATGTTCTTTGTATATCATTTCTCTTACACATTTTTTCTCTAAATCGTGGATACTTGCTGCTATATCTGCTGCTTTCTCCTCTGCTTCATCTTCACCATATTTTTCAACAAAATATGCTTGTATGTCTTGAGCTAAAGCTTCCATATTAGCATCTCTTACTTCTTTATCTTGCGCTTGTACATCTTTGTACATTCTTTCTTTAAAGTTTGCAGATATTTCATCAAATACAGCTGAATCTGTAGCAAATGATACATATTCAAATTTTGGCTTTCCTACTTCTTCTTTTATTTTTTCTATAAATGCACATAATTTTTTAATTTCACTATGTCCTGCTTTTATAGCTTCAAGCATTGTATCGTTTGGAATTTCATCTGCTCCAGCTTCTATCATTGTTACTTTTTCTAAAGTTCCAGCCACTGTTAAGTTTAATCTACTTTTTTCTCTTTCTGCAACTGTAGGGTTTATTACAATTTGATTATCCACATATCCTACACTTACTGCTGCTGTTGGTCCTCCAAAAGGTATATCTGAAATTGAAAGTGCTGCAGATGCACCAATCATTGCACATACTTCTGGGCTATTATCTTGCTCTACTGATAAAACTGTTGCTACAACGCATACATCATTTCTAAAATCTTTCGGAAATAGTGGACGTATTGGCCTATCTATTGCTCTTGATGTTAGTATTGCTTTATCTGCTGGTTTTCCTTCTCTTTTTTGGAAACTTCCTGGTATTTTTCCTACAGCATATAATTTTTCTTCATAATCTACTGATAGTGGAAAGAAATCCACTCCTTCTTTTGGTTGTTTTGATGCTGTTACGTTGACCATTACAACAGTATCGCCATAATGTATTATAACATCGCCATTAGCTAATTCTGCAACTTTTCCTGTTTCTATTGTTAGTTTTCTTCCTGCTAATTCTGTTTCAAATTTTTTATACATAGTCTTCTCCTTACTTTTTAATTAAGCATTTTATATTTATTATTTTCTACAAAAAAACAAAAAATATTTAACATTATTTTTTAAAAATGGGCGCTTTATCATTAGTAAAACGCCCTTTTTAATGTTATTATTTTCTTAAACCTAATTTTGCAACTATATCTCTGTATCTTTGAACATCTTTATCTGCTAAATAGTTTAATAAACTTCTTCTATTTCCAATCATCTTGAATAATCCTCTTCTTGAGTGGTTATCTTTCTTATGAACTTTTAGATGTTCTGTTAATTCGTTAATTCTTTCTGTTAAAAGAGCTATTTGAACTTCTGGTGAACCAGTATCTTTTTCATCTCTTTTGTATGTGTTGATTATTTCTTGTTTTCTTTCCTTTGTCATGTTGTAATTACACCTCCTATTTTACTATTTGCCTTAAACTGAGTTCTAGTGGTGTGTTTGTCTAAAACTAAGTGTAAGGTACTAACATATAATATAATACCACAAAATATTTCAAATTACAAGCATTTCTACACAAATATTATTGCATAATTTTTTGAAAAACAATGGACAATATTTAAAAAGTATGCTAATATAATAAAGTAATTTCGCCGATGTGGCGGAATGGTAGACGCACTGGATTCAAAATCCAGCGGGAAACCATGTGGGTTCGAGTCCCACCATCGGTACCAATCTAAATTATATTTTGGAAAAGTCATCTAAAATCAGATGATTTTTTATTTTGACTTTATTATTCAAACATGCTATAATAGCCGATAGGTGCTTTGCATCAATTTACATCAAACAGCAACAATTGTTGCTGCAAGGAGGTTTTTTTACTCATGTCATTTTTTTATGACGGAACATCCGATATGCTCCAAAAGGAGTATATCGTAGAGCGGACACTTTTTGTTGTACGATTCGCTAAAGACGGAAAGGAAGTCTATATAGGCACACCTCCCGTTCTTTCATCTATCGCAGCGCAAATGGTGTGCGCCGAGATGATGGCTCCACTTCACTGGGAACCTAATGGGAAGCAGATAACGTTTCTCATTGGAGAAACTTGGAGCCATGGTGTTGGCTATCACGTACCTTCACGCACTAATGCCGAAAAGGCATTGGACCGGTTATTTCGCAGGTACCTGTAATGCCTAACGCAAAAAATCCACCCTCGCTGGGTGGATTTTCTTTTTTTACTCTTCTTCTTCTGAAAATTGTGAATTGTATAAATTTGCATAGAATCCATTTTTTTCAAGCAATTCTTCATGAGAACCCTGCTCTACTATATCACCGTGATCCATTACTAAAATTAAGTTTGCATTCTTAATTGTTGATAATCTATGTGCTATTATAAAGCTTGTTCTTCCTTCCATTAGTTTATCCATAGCTTTTTGTATTTCTATTTCTGTTCTTGTATCTATTGAACTTGTTGCCTCATCCAATATCAATACTTTTGGATCTGCTAAAATTACTCTCGCTATTGTTAGCAATTGTTTTTGACCTTGCGATACATTCCCAGATTCTTCGTCTAATATCATATCATATCCATGTGGAAGAGTTTCTATAAAGTGATGTACTCTTGCGGCTTTTGCTGCTGCAACTACTTCTTCATCCGTTGCATCTAATCTTCCATATCTAATATTTTCTTTAATTGTTCCTTCAAATAGCCATGTATCCTGAAGAACCATGCCAAATTCCTGTCTCAACTCTCCTCTTTCAAAATCTTTTATATTATTTCCGTCAAGCAAAATCGCTCCAGAATTAACATCATAAAATCTCATAAGAAGTTTTACCATTGTTGTTTTTCCTGCGCCAGTAGGACCTACAATTGCTATTTTTTGTCCCTCATGAACGTCAGCATTAAAGTCATTTATTATTGTTTTATCTGCATTATATCCAAAGTTAACATGGTCAAATTTAATATTTCCTTTTAATCCTTCTATATGCTTTGGATTTTCTATTGTTGGAATTTCTTCTTCTTCTTCCAAAAATTCAAACACTCTTTCAGCTGCTGCCACCATAGATTGCAAAGTTCCCGAAATTTGTGCTATCTCTGCAATTGGTTGTGTGAACTGTTTATTATATGTTATGAAAGATTGAATATCACCTACAGTTATTTTTCCTTTTACTGCAAAATATCCTCCAACTATTGCAACTGCTACATATCCTATATTTGATAAGAAGTTCATCAATGGATGCATTAAACCTGATAAGAATTGAGATTTCCATGCTGATCTATATAATTCGTTGTTTGCTTCTTTAAATTCTTCTATTGCTTTTTCTTCTCCATTAAAAGCTTTAACTATAATATGACCACCATATATTTCTTCTACTTGCCCATTTACATGACCCAAATAGTCTTGTTGTTTCTTAAAATATTTTTGTGATTTTCCTACAATTATTTTAACAATTACAGATGCTATTGGTAAAATAATAAGTGATATAAGTGTGATTGTAACATTTATTGATAACATCATTACAAGTATTCCAACTAATGTACATACTGACCTTATTATCTCTGTAATACTTTGGTTCATATTTTGTGACATTGTATCAACATCGTTTGTTATTATTGATAGAACCTCACCATTTGTCTTTTTATCAAAGTATCTCATTGGTAGTTTGTTTATTTTTTTAGCTATATCATTACGTAATTTATATGTTATTTTTTGTGACACATTTGTCATCAAAAATCCTTCTATAACAGAGCAAAGCATACTAATTCCATAAAGTGTTAATAATATAATAAGTATCTTGCCTATTTTTGCAAAATCAATTCCGCTTCCTCCATTTATTTTACTTACCAAACCTGTATAAATCTCTGTTGTTGCATTTCCTAGTATTTTAGGACCAACTATTGTTAAAATAGTACTTGCTATTGCAAATATGAATACTATTAATATTTGTATCTTGTATTTTGAGAAATAATTCTTTACAAGTTTTTTCGTTGTTCCTTTTAAATCTTTAGGTTTTTCAACAGCTCTTTGACCTCCTGGTCCTCCCACATTTCTACGTTTCATTGGAGTTTTTTTATTTTCTTGTTCATTTGCCATTATTCTAATTCCTCCTTTGATAACTGAGATAAAGCAATCTGTTGATATACTTCATTGCTTTCCATTAATTCTTTGTGTGTACCTTTGCCCACAATTTTTCCTTCATCTAAAACAATTATTTGATCTGCATCTAATATAGTACTAATTCTTTGTGCAATAATTATTACAGTTTTACCCTCTGTTTTCTCTTTTAATGCTTCTCTTAATTTGCTATCTGTTTTAAAATCTAAAGCAGAGAAACTGTCATCAAAAACAAATATTTCTGGATCTTTAGCAATTGCTCTTGCAATAGATAAACGTTGTCTTTGTCCTCCAGATACGTTGCTTCCTCCTTGTGCTATTTCTGAATTATATTTTTCTGGTTTTGATTCAATAAATTCTGTAGCTTGAGCAATTTGAGCTGCATTCTTCATTTGCTCATCACTCATATTTTCATCTGAGTATTTTATATTAGATTCAATTGTTCCAGAGAATAACATACCTTTTTGTGGAACAAATCCTATAATATCTCTTAGAGCTTTTTGTTTTACATTCTTCACATTTACTCCATCAACAAATAATTCACCTTTTGTTACATCATAAAATCTTGGTATTAAATTCACTACTGTTGATTTACCTGAACCGGTGCTTCCTATTATCGCAGTTGTTTTGCCTGGTTCTGCTGTAAAGTTTATATTTTCTAATATATCTTCTTCTGCATCTGGATATTTGAAAGATACATTTTTAAATTCTACTAATCCTTTTTTGTTTTTATCAAATTCTTTTGGATTTTCAGGGTCCTTTATACTATCTTCCTTATCCAATACTTCATTTATACGGCTAGCTGATACTGCTGCTCTTGGAAGCATTATTGATATCATTGATATCATCAAGAAACTCATTACAATTTGCATAGTATATTGAATAAATGCCATTATGTCGCCAACTTGCATAACTCCATTATCCACGTTGTGTCCACCTATCCAAATTATTAATAAAGAAATTCCATTCATTACTAATGTTAATGCTGGCCACATTATGCTCATTGCCTTGTTAACAAACACATTTGCCTTCATGAGTTTGTTATTTTCCACTTCAAATCTTTCTTCTTCGTGTTTTTCCCTGCTGAAAGCTCTTATTACTGGAATTCCTGTTAATATTTCTCTTGAGACTCCATTTACTTTATCTATTAATTCTTGCAATTTTTTGAATTTTGGTATTGCTACAATAAATAGAATTAAAACAATTCCTAGTATTAATAGTATTGCTAACCCAATAATCCACGCCATTGATGTATTGCTATTTTGTATAACCCTAATTAAGCCTCCAACACCTATTATTGGTGCATATACAACAACTCTGAATAGCATAGCTATTAATTGTTGAATTTGTTGTATATCGTTTGTACTACGTGTAATTAAAGATGCTGTTGAAAAATCTCTAAACTCTTTTCTAGAGAAGTTTAATACTTTTTCAAATACCTTTTCTCTTAATGTTTTTCCTAATCTAGCAGCCACTCTTGATGATAGTAACATTATGCATACTGCTGAAACCATACTTATAAATGCTATTCCAAGCATCTGCAATCCAACTTTTATTAAATATTTATTTTGATATGCAGTCATATCTATTCCTACAGCTTCATATTCTTGCTTAACCCAAGATACCGCTGCTTGCTCTAGCATTGTGCCTGATAAACTACTTAATTTTTCATCTATCATTTCCATCATTTTATTTATTTGTTCTTCATTAAGCCCATTTACAATATCCATCATAGACATTTGAGCCATCATGGCTTTCTGTTGTTCTGGAACATTTGCTAGCATTTCTTCCTTTATAGCTCCTGCATATGTTTCACTAGTTAACACTTGATACACCATAATTGGCTTTGCCATTAAATTATTCAAGTTTTCTTGTTCTGCAGAATTCACCTTATTCTGTTTATACACATCCTCATCTTCCACATATGTATAGTCAGACAAGATAGCTTCATCATCAGAAGTAAATTTTAAAATATTATCCATTTGCGATTTTCTAATAACTTCTGGTGCAGTATTCTCTACTCCTGATTGTTGAATACCAACATTAACTATTTTTGAGGTATAATCAGGTAGTGCCAAGTCTGCATTGGCTTGCACTATCAATAATAAAATAATTGCTATTACTGCTAATGCTGATTCTTTTAAATTTTTTAAAACCTTTAACATTTCTTTTCTATTCCTTTCTTAATAAATTCTATTTTCTTTAAAAATTCTTCCCTCGCTTTTTCTGGTGAGGTATATTTTATGCTTCTTACTACCGATGACATAGTAATTGCATTTAATATTTGTATTATTAAATCAAAATCTAAATCTGATTCTATTTTTAATTTGCTTTTATCGATTAGCTTTTTAAAATTTTTAAAGTCTTGCTTCTTTTTCTCTTCCATACCTTCAAAAACAGATTCATCATTGGTTTTAAGATTTTCAAATATCCTTTTGTATATGTCTCGATTCATATTATCAAAACATTTTGAAGTCATGTCGTCATATATCGATATGTATATATTAAATATCTCTCCATCTGACTCTTTTATTATTCTATTTAATTTCTTCTCCATTGTTTCTCTATTTTCTTCTAATATGAAGAATAGTAAGTCTTTTTTGCTTTTAAAGTACTGGTAGAAGCTTCCTCTGGCAATTCCTGCTTTTTCTGCAATGTTTTTTATAGATGCTTCGTCTAAGCTAACGCTTGAAAATTCATCTTTACCCGCTTCTATTATCTTTTTTCTTTTTTCCTCAGTAAGTTTAAAAAAAGTTTCGGTTGGCATATTGTATTCCTCTCTCATATCTTAAACGTCAATAATGACATAGTGTCATTATTTTACATGACACTATGTCATTTGTCAAGTTGTTTTACTCTTTTAAATGTGAATTTTGTGTGAATTACTTTTCTGTTTTCACTAAAATGTGCTTTCCATCACTAGTAACAGTTATTGTTCCACTTTCATCCGTTCTATAAATTCTAGCTCCTATTTTATTCAACTTATCAAGTGTTTTCTTTGTTGGATGACCATATTTATTATTCGTTCCAACAGATATAATTGCTATATCCGGCTTTATTTGATTTAAGAAATCCTGTGATGTACTTGTATTTGAGCCATGGTGTCCCACTTTCAATACGTTTATTTTTTCCCAGCTTCTTGATTCTTCATTTTCATTTTCTTCATCGCCAGTAAATAAGAAACTTTTTTCTCCATATGTAGCTTTTATAACAATTGATGATAAATTAAGATTACTTTTTTGTTCTTGCTCAGTTCCGCTTCCGCAAAGCATCACTTCACAGTCTATATCTCCAACTTTAAATGTGCTTCCCTGCTGTGGAGCTGTAATTTTCAATCCTTTATCTGCAATGGCGTCTAACACATCTTCAAACGTTTTTGTATTAGTTTGAATCTTTGGCATATATACATTTTCTATATCAAAATTTTTTATTACATCATCCATCCCACCAATATGGTCCTCATGCGGATGGGTTCCTACTACATATTTTAACTTAGTAATCCCTAGATTCTTTATATTATTTACTACTAAATCTCCATCGTCATTATTCCCCGCATCTATAAGCATTGCCTCATTATTACTTGTTAACAAAATACTATCAGCCTGCCCCACATCAAAGTAATATACCTTAATTGTGTTCCCAGTTAATTCAGATTGCTCTACAGAATTATTGCTAACATTATTTCCATTTGCTCCTGCAAATCCTTCTATAATTCCTAAAATTACTAAAATTAATATAGTTATAATTGTTCCAATTATACTTTGACTTTTTTTATTTGATTTTTTTTTCATGTGTATCCTTCCTCTTCTTTAATTATTCCATAAATTTTCCATTTT
>OJJV01001125.1_pt1 | contig 12378 bp, 8 predicted proteins | sample 1596391 | NCBI WGS metagenome assembly OJJV01 (sample SAMEA4350164, study PRJEB24818) | metagenome | biome: human; feature: gut; material: faeces | place: Denmark | collected 2013-09
AAGCTACTGGCAAAACCATAGCGAGCGGAACGGATAAATCCGTTCCCTACATGGTGCGGTGCAAAACTCAGCATCGCACTTGCGTTACGCGAAACGTCACGGTTTCCTCCATTGTCCCGAACCGGGCCACCGGAAATAACCGTATCCGTGACTGCGTCAAGGCGCCACTAAAAAACCCTCGTCCGGCAGGACGCGGGTTTTTTATATGGTATTGAGATCAATCCATCTTGTTAAGTGCGACGGTCATAGCGCTCTTCTTGTGAGCTGCGTTGTTCTTGTGGATAAGACCCTTGCAGGCTGCCTTGTCCACGGCCTTGACTGCGACCTTGTAGCTCTCTGCTGCGACGGTCTTGTCGCCGCCTGCGACGGCTGCGTCGAACTTCTTCATAACGGTTTTAAGAGCGGTCTTGTCGGCGCGGTTCTTTGCGCGCAGCTCCTTGCTCTTTGCGTCTCTCTTCATTGCGGACTTAATGTTGGGCATCGTTGTTGCACCTCCTTGTAACTTAGTAACAAAAGTCTACGGACTTTTCCGGCGAAAACCGCCGGTTTACGCCGGCTGCCAGACTGATTTTCCGTTCTGGCGGTTACTGCCGTTGGGACTGAATAACGTAACGAAACGCGAGTAGACGCTCGCGGATAATTAGTTTATCATCAAAGCACTGAAATTGCAAGCTTTTTCTTCACTTTTTCCGCTTTTTTATAAATAAATGTATCGCTTGTGCCGTCGAGGGTAAAACTACCACTATATCTTGTTATGTTGAGGTGGAGCATGCAGAACAAATTCGCGCGCACGGACCTGGCCGCCGAGGCGGTCGGCAGGCTGGACAGAGCACCCGAGGGCGTTTTCGCCGACACGCTTTCGCTGCACGGCTGCGAGGTCAGCCGCGTCGTGATATCCTCCGAGGCCGGAGCCGAGGCGCTGGGCAAGCCTATGGGCAAATACCTCACGCTCGAAATGGCAGATTATGTTACGCGGCGCGGACAGAGCTTCCCGGACTGCGCGGCGGCGCTGCGCGATCTGCTCAAAAGCTTCGAGGCGGTCGAGCGCGCGCAGAGCTTCCTAATCGCCTGCCTCGGCAACCGCGCCGTGACTCCCGATGCGGTCGGGCCGCTTACAGCCGACGGAATTATCGTCACGCGGCACCTGAAATCCTCGCTTCCGCAGGATTTTGCGGCGTTTTCGTCCGTATCCGTTGTGCGCCCCGGCGTTTTGGGCACGACCGGCATTGAAAGCGCGCAGACCATCCGCAGCATGTGCGAGCTTGTGCGCCCCGACTGCGTTATTGCCGTCGATGCGCTCGCAAGCGGCGAGATGCGCAGGCTTTGCCGCAACATTCAGCTTTGCGACACGGGAATTTCCCCCGGCAGCGGCGTCGGCAACGACCGCGCCGAGTTAAGCGAGGCTTACCTCGGCTGCCCGGTGATCGCCGTCGGCGTTCCGACGGTCGCCGATGCCGCGGCGCTCAGCGACAGCGCTGACGCGCAGAGCCTTTTCGTCACGCCGCGAAATATCGACGAGCTTGTGCGCTCGGCCTCCAAGCTCATAGCCTACGGCATCGACCTTGCGCTGCACCGGGGTCTCGGTATTGAGGATATCGACGCGCTCATCGAGTGATGTTTCACGTGAAACGCCGCCCTGCCTGTTTCACGTGAAACATAGGCAAAAAATTTTCAAATGTTTCATGTGAAACATTGAAATACAGGCGCAGACTTGATATAATAGCCGCAAGAGGTGAGACTATGTCAAGAATCATTGCGATAGCCAACCAAAAGGGCGGCGTCGGCAAGACAACGACCTGCGTTAACCTTGCCTGCGCGCTGAAAATGAAAGGCAAGCGCGTTCTGCTCGTCGATTGCGACCCACAGGGCAACTCAACGTCGGGCATGGGCGTGGACAAGAACTCGACGCCCGGCGCGTATGAGCTGCTGATCAAAAAAGCCGACACTCTCGACTGCATCCGTCATACGCCGTATGGCGACGTGATCCCGTCAAATAAGGAGCTGTCCGGCGCGTCGGTCGAGCTTGTGCGGCAGGAAAAGCGCGAATTTGTTCTGAAAAACGCGCTTCAAATGGTCTACAACGACTACGACTACATATTTATCGACTGTCCGCCATCGCTGGAGCTGCTGACGCTCAACGCTCTCGTCGCGGCCGACAATATGATAATCCCCATGCAGTGCGAATACTACGCGCTCGAGGGTATTGCGGACCTCATGACGACGATACGCATGTGCAACAAGCGCCTGAACCCCTCACTGCGCATACAGGGCATCGTCATGACCATGTACGACGCGCGAACCAATCTGACGCAGCAGGTGGCGTTTGAGCTGAAGGAATACTTCGGCGCAAAGGTCTACGAAACGGTCATACCGCGCAGCGTGCGCCTGTCCGAGGCGCCAAGCCACGGAAAGCCGGGCGTAGCCTACGACCGCATCGGCAAGGGCAGCCGCGCATACATGAAGCTCGCCGACGAGTTTCTGCTGCGCGAAAAGTACAGGAAAAGGAGCTAAATATGGCCAAGGATACGAAAAAAGGTCTCGGACGCGGCCTCAGCGAGCTTTTCGGCGACGATATTCTCGATAACGAGAACGAGGGCGAGCTGATCTACGCTCCGATAGCGAAGGTCGAGCCGCGAGCCGAGCAGCCGCGAAATCGCTTCGACGACGACTCTTTGCAGGAGCTTGCCGACTCCATCGCGCAGTACGGCCTGATCCAGCCGATCACCGTGCGCCGTCGCGAGGGCGGATTTTATCAGATCATCGCCGGCGAGCGCCGCTGGCGCGCATGCCGCATGGCCGGGCTTGTTGAGGTGCCGGTGCGCGTCATCGAAGCCGACGACCGCCGCGTCGCCGAGCTTGCGTTGGTCGAAAACCTCCAGCGCGAGGACTTAAACCCCATCGAGGAAGCTCTCGGCTACAAAAGCCTCATTGAGGAGTACGGCCTGACGCAGGAGGAAGCGTCCAAAAGCGTGGGTCGATCGCGTCCGGCGATTGCGAATGCAATGCGTCTTTTGAGTCTGAGCAAGGAGGTTCTGCCTCTGGTCGAGGACGGAACTCTGTCGGCAGGTCATGCGCGCGCGCTGCTTCCGATAAGCGATCCGGCGGAGCAGCTCAAAGCCGCACGGGCAGTCATCGACGGCGGCCTTTCCGTGCGAAAGACCGAGCAGCTTGCGGCGAAAACGGTCAAAAAGCTTACCGAGGAGCGGGAAACCGAGTCAAAAACCGACGCACTTATGGTCGATTACATAGCCGAGACCGAGGATTACCTCAGCCGGTCGCTTGCGCGCAAGGTCGCGCTCGAGCAAAAGCGCAAGGGCGGCAGGATAATATTGGAATTTTATGACAGCGACGACCGCGAGGCGCTGATATCAAATCTCGCACGCATGGGCCGCAGCTGGGAAGAAATAATTAAGTAAAAGGAGAAACAACAATGCTCGATATAAAATTTGTCCGCGAAAACCCGGATACAGTAAAGGAAAACATCAAAAAGAAGTTTCAGGACGAGAAGCTGCCGCTGGTGGACGAGGTCGTTGATCTTGACGTGAAATACCGCGCGGCGATGACCGAGGCAAACGAGCTGCGCGCAAGCCGCAACGCGCTGTCGAAAAAGGTCGGACAGCTCATGGGTCAGGCGAAGAAGGACCCCTCGAAGCTTGCCGAGGCCGAGGAGGCAAAGGCGCAGGTCAAGGCAAACGCCGACCGCCTTGCCGAGCTTGAGACGCTGCACGACGAGCTTGCCTTGCGCATCCGCAAGATCATGCTGACCATCCCGAACATCATCGACCCCTCCGTTCCCATCGGCCCGGACGACTCGGCAAACGTCGAGGTCGAGCGCTTCGGCGAGCCTGTCGTTCCCGATTTCGACATTCCCTATCACACCGAGATCATGGAGAGCTTCAACGGCGTTGACATGGACTCGGCCGGCCGCGTTTCCGGCAGCGGATTTTACTATCTCATGGGCGATATCGCGCGCCTGCACTCGGCAGTAACGGCCTACGGCCGCGACTTCATGATCGACAAGGGCTTTACCTACTGCATACCGCCGTTCATGATCCACGGCAACGTCGTCGAGGGCGTCATGAGCCAGACGGATATGGACGCGATGATGTACAAGATCGAGGGCGAGGATCTCTACCTCATCGGCACGAGCGAGCACTCGATGATCGGCAAATTCATCGACCAGATCCTGCCCGAGGCGAGCCTGCCGCAGACCCTGACGAGCTACAGCCCCTGCTTCCGCAAGGAAAAGGGCGCGCACGGCATCGAGGAGCGCGGCGTTTACCGCATCCACCAGTTTGAAAAGCAGGAGATGATCGTCGTCTGCAAGCCCGAGGACAGCCGCGACTGGTACGAAAAGATGTGGCGCTACAGCGTCGAGCTGTTCCGCAATCTTGAGATACCCGTGCGCCAGCTCGAGTGCTGCTCGGGCGATCTGGCCGACCTCAAGGTCAAGTCCTGCGATATCGAGGCGTGGTCGCCGCGCCAGAAGAAGTATTTCGAGGTCTGCTCCTGCTCGAACCTCGGCGACGCTCAGGCGCGCAGACTCAAGATCCGCGTCAAGGGCGAGGACGGCAAGATGTATCTGCCGCATACCCTCAACAACACTGTCGTTGCGCCGCCGCGCATGCTCATCGCCTTCCTCGAAAACCATCTCCGGGCCGACGGCAGCGTCACCATACCCGAGGTGCTGCGCCCCTACATGGGCGGCAAGGAAGTCCTCATTCCGTGCAAAAAGTGATCTGAATTACATACATAGGGAGTTAAGATATGAAAAAGTTTCTGTCTGAGTTCAAGGAATTTATCATGCGCGGCAACGTGCTTGATATGGCCGTCGGCGTCATCGTCGCAACTGCCTTCGGCAAGATAACGACTTCTCTCGTAAACGACCTGTTCATGCCGTTCATAAGCTGGCTGTTGGCACGCGCGATATGAGCGCTCTCAACCTCATCGTGCGCCCCGAGATCGTCGAAAACGGCGCCGTCGTGCAGGAGGCGATAACCATCGGCTTCGGCAACTTCGTCGCCGTCGTCATTGATTTCCTGCTCATGTCGCTTGTGGTGTTTATCATCCTCAAGCTGTTTAACAAGGCCCGCGCCATGACCGAGAAAAAGGTCGAGGAGCCGGAGCCTGAGGAAGAGCCTGCTCCCACCACCGAGCAGCTTCTCGCCGAGATCCTCGAAGAGCTTAAAAAATCTTCAGAGGCTTTTTAGAGGCGCATTAAGTCTGCACCGATACGTTTATGTTAGTGCCCGGTGTCGAAGTTGCGGAGGAAACCGTATTTTTAGAGGCGCATTGAGTTTGCACTGATACGCATATTGCGGTTGCCCGGTTCGGAACATTGGAATAAACCGTGACTGCTACGCAGCCCATGACATTGTGCTATATTAGTGCAAAATTTGCGCCGCACCCCATTGTCTTCCCCTTGCGGAGCTTGAGGGGAAGATGCCGCTTGCGGCAGATGAGGTGTAATTATATCTGCGCCGTAGGCGCTACTTTATTGCTATATGTACTAAATTAGTCGGCACAAAAATCTATAATCGTAAGGGCGGCCAATGGCCGCCCTTTCGTTATTGTTTTGCCGGCACCCACTGGTCGGGCAACCGCAATAACCGTATCGGTACCGGCGTTGATGCGCTATTAAAAAGGTGCAGCCAACGGCTGCACACCATAATTATTCACTATTAATTATTCATCATTCATTATTCATTGGGGCGGTCACAGACCGCCCCTCTTTTTGTCTTCCCCAGCACCTTGTAGGGAACGGATTTATCCGTTCCGTTTTGTTGCATCTTCTGATGCAGTTAATACAACGGTACGCAGCCGAGGTTTCGTCATTGCCTTCCCCTGCGTAGCTTGAGGGGAAGGTGTCGCTTGCGACGGATGAGGTGTTATTAAATCATTTGCCATCAGGCAAACACATTTTTAGAGGCGCTTTTTTAGTAGCGCCTTTACACTGATAACGATACATTTATTGCGGTTGCCCGACCGGGAATTGCCGACCAAACCATGACACGCGGAACGGATGAATCCGTTCCCTACAAGCGTCCGCAGCGGAGAGCTGATAGTTAATAGTTAATAGGTTTTAATTCAACCCCTCGGCAGCAAAGCTGCCTGCTCCCCTTGACAGAGGAGCCAATGGGTGCGGTGCAAAACTCAGCATTGCACTTGTGCTACGTGAAACGTCATGGTTTTTCCTTTGTTTCGACACCGGGACACCGCAATATGCGTATCCGTAGCTGCGTCAATGCGCCTCCAAAAAGACGTGGAGTTCGAAGATGCGGAGCCAGGGGAAGCTCAGGTCTTTGACGGAAAGCGAGCCGAAGCCGGCGGTGCCGCCGTCAAGATCGGTGAGGTACGAGCTGTGCGCAAGGTTATCGAGCACGGGCGCTGCGCTTTCGTCGAGCAGCTGCCGGGCTTTCGTCAGAACGACGTCGGGATCGGTGCCGCTGCGGCAGAAATTATCCGGATCGCCGCCAAGCTCGCCGCGGATGTAGGCGTCAAGCTCGATCTTCACGTCGTTTTTATAGCAGATGTCCTTTATCAGCGAGTCGGCGAGGGTGCGGCGGAAATCGTCGAGCTGAGCCTGGATCTCAGGTCCACCCTGAGCAAGGCACAGCCAACGTGCGACGCCGTTTGCAAGAGCAATGCCGCTTGCGTTTGCAAGGTCGTAGTACCCGGCGTAGCCCATGAGGAAGCCAAGCTCGGTGCTCTTGACGAGCCGGGACCGGAAATCTGCGCCGTACTTATTGCGCGAGGCATCCATCAAAACGGTCGCAACGCCGTTTTTCCGGTTTTCTTTCAGCGCGGCTATCGCGTCGCTTATGTATCGGCTCTTTTTGCTCTCGTCGGCAGGCATGGTCAGCACGATAAGCTCCAGCCTGTTTTCGGTGTCGGAATCTGTCGAATCAAGGCCGAGATAGTCAAGATGCGCGGCCACGACCTCGGCCGCGGTCTGGTGGTCATAGGCGCTCATGGCGCTGTTTTCGCTGCCGCCGAAGTAGCGGACGCACAGCTCGGGCAGCGCGCCGGCATAGTCAAGCTCGGCGTACATTTTGCACACTGCGAGCATGCCGTCCTCGTCCGCGCCGGACAGCACCGCACCGCGGCCGTCGATCGCACGGCGCAGCCACGCAAGCTCGTTTGTCTGGATGCTCGCAGACGGCGCGGAGTCGTCAACTCCGATGAGAAAACGCACATTGTCCATGCCCTCGGTCGCCTTGAGCGCGCAGTCGATAAGCTCAAGCTTGCGCTCGCGCGCCTTGAAGTACACCGAAGTCACATTCTCATCAAAGGCTATCACGCTGCCGCTTTCGTCAAGCGGATAGCTCCTCACAATGTTCTCTATCGTCAGCTCGTCGCCGCTCAGCTCCGGGCGCGCGAGCATCGCGTATTCGCGCAGGGTGCTGTAGTCCTCGAGCGTGTTGCCGTCGTAGCCGACCGTCGGCGCAAGGCGCATGACCGTGTCGACGACCCATATCTCGTTCTCGGGCGCGGACAGCGCGGCAAACAGGCTTTCGATAAGCTCCGTCTCCGTCATCGTCGTGCCGTCGCTGAGGGTAACGTCCGCGCCGGTGAAGCAGCGCGAGTTGACAAGGCCGCCCGACAGGAGCTGGTCGAGCGACAAAATGTATCTGTCGCAGCCCGACTCCTCCTGCTCGAGCACCCACTCGTACAGCTCCGCGCGGTCTCCGTATTTAAGGCCGCTTTCGCCCAGCGGCTGCCCGTCAAGCCGCGTGCGGTAGGCCTCCGCGTCCGGCATGACAAGCTCGTACCCGAGCGAGCCTGCCAGGTACTCAACTCTGTCCGTATTCACCGGCCGGTCGTCCAGCGGAACATACGCAACGCGCGTCTCCTCGCCGCCGTCGTCCGGCAGTTTCTGAGTATCGGGCACGGGCGCCGTGCAGCCTGCAAGCATCACAAGCGCAAGCGCTCCGCTTAGTAATTTTCTCTTCATTCCTTCTCCTTTTTTTAGAGGCGCTTTGCCGCAGCTACGGATACGGTTATCTCTGGTAGCCCGGTTCGGAACTGCGGTGGAAACCGTAGTTGCCACGCCGTACATTAGATTGTGCTATATTAGTGCAAAATTTTCGCCGCACCCTCGTAGGGAACGGGCTTGCCCGTTCCGCTTGTTATGGTTTCGTCGGCACCCACCGGTCGGGCTGACGCAAAAAACGTATCGGTATCAGCGTTAAAGCGCTACTGAAAAACCGCTTGCGGCAGATGAGGTGTTATTATATCCGCGCCGTAGGCGCTACATTGTTTCAATATGTATCGGTTTTGCCGGCACCAAAATCCATAGCTGTAGGGAACGGATTTATCCGTTCCGCTGTGATGGTTTAGTTGGCAGTTTCCGGTCGGGATACCGCAATATATGTATTTGTACAATGTGAATGCGCCTCTAAAAAAGCGCGAGGCAACTACGGTTTCCTCCGCAGTCCCGAACCGGGCTACCAGAGATATATGTATCGGTAGGTGCGTCAATGCGCCTCTAAAAAGCCTCTGAAAAATCTTTTATGAATTTGCGGGCCTGATCGACGATGCGCGCGTTTGATCTCAGGCGCAGGCTGACGCGCGGCGCGGTGCCGGCCTCGACCTTGAGCACGCCCTTGTACTCGGGGCGCGCATAGAGCGCGGAGATACGCTGCATGTCAAAATCGCGCAGGGCGAATATGAGCTTGCCGGACTTCTGCGAAATGTCGCTTATTCCGGCCTTTCCGGCCTCGCCGCGCAAAAGCGCGACGTTAATCAGCGCGCTCACGCCCGAGGGCAGATCGCCGAAGCGGTCGATAAGCTCGTCGATGAGGTCGTCGGCCTCGTCCTCGGTGCGCAAAAGCGCGATGCGCCGGTAGATATCCATGCGCTGCCCCTCGGCCGGGATGTACGCCTCGGGGATATTGGCCGCAACGGCGAGATCGGCCGAGCACTCGGCGCGATGCTCGACCTTGACGCCGCGCTCCTCGAGCACGGCCTCGCTCAGGAGCTTCATGTACATATCGTAGCCGACGTCGGTCATATGCCCCGACTGCTCCGCGCCGAGAAGGCTGCCTGCTCCGCGAATTTCAAGGTCGCGCATGGCGATCTTGAAGCCCGAGCCGAACTCGGCAAATTCGCGGATCGCCTCGAGGCGCTTTTCCGCGACCTCGGTGAGCACCTTGTTCTGGCGGAAGGTGAGGTAGGCCGAGGCACGGCGCGTGCTGCGTCCGACGCGGCCGCGTATCTGGTGCAGCTGCGCAAGACCCATTTTGTCCGCGTCCTCGATGATGAGCGTATTGACGTTTGGTATGTCGATGCCGGTCTCGATGATCGTCGTGCAGACGAGCACCTGAGTTTTTCCCTCGGTGACGTCCTCCATGACCGAGGCGAGCATGTCTTTATCCATCTGCCCGTGCGCAACGCCGACGGTCACCTCGTTATCGAGCATCTCGCGTATCCTTATCGCGGTGCGCTCGATGCTGTCGATGCGGTTGTGCAGGTAATACACCTGGCCGCCGCGCTGGATCTCGCGGCGTATCGCGTCGCAGATGATGCCCCAGTCGTGCTCCATGACGAAGGTCTGCACAGGGAGTCTGTCCTGCGGCGGCTCGTCGATCGAGGACATGTCGCGTATGCCCGAAAGCGCCATATTAAGCGTGCGCGGAATGGGCGTTGCCGACAGCGTGAGAACGTCCACGCCGCGGCTCATTTCCTTTATGTGCTCCTTGTGGCCGACGCCGAAGCGCTGCTCCTCGTCAACGATAAGAAGCCCGAGGCTTTTGAATTTGACGTCCTTTTGCAAAAGCCTGTGAGTGCCGACGACGAGGTCGCACTTGCCGGTTTTAAGGTCGTCGAGCGTTTTTTGTATCTGCGCCGGGGTGCGGAAGCGGCTGAGCACCTCGACGGTTATCGGGAAGCCGAAAAATCGCTGCACGGCGGTCTGGTAATGCTGCTGGGCGAGCACCGTTGTCGGCACGAGTATCGCCGCCTGGCGGTTATCGAGGATGCACTTCATCGCCGCGCGCAGCGCGACCTCCGTTTTGCCGTAGCCGACGTCGCCGCACAGCAGCCTATCCATCGGCGTTTCCGACTCCATGTCGGCCTTGATCTCGTTTATGCTGCGCAGCTGATCGTCGGTCTCGGTGTAGCCGAAGTTATCCTCAAACTCGCGCTGCCAGGGCGAGTCGGGCGCGAAGGCGTGGCCCGGTATGCGCGCACGCTCGGCATACAGCTTTATAAGCTCGCCGGCCAATTTTTTTGTTGCGGCCTTGGCGCGCGAGCGCGCACGCGACCACTCCGCGCCGCCCATTTTCGAGAGCTTAACGTGCTGATCCTCGGCAGCGCCGAGATATTTCGTCACCATGTCCAGCGCCGTTGCCGGAACATAAAGCGTGTCCGTTCCGGCGTAGCGGATCATGATATAGTCCTTTTCAAAGCCGTCCACCTTCATCTTTTTTATGCCGGCAAAGCGGCCGATGCCGTGAACCTCGTGGACGACAAGATCCCCCGGAGCAAGGTCTGCGTATGAGTTTATGCGCTGCCTGTTCGACGGGGCTTTTTTGCTGCTTTTATGCTTATGCTCGCGCACGCGCAGAAGCTGCATGTCGCTTATGACGGCAAGCTTTATGCCGGGATACTCCATGCCTGCCGACATGCCGCCGACGGATATAGTGCAATATCCCTCCTCCGGCAGCTTTTCGAGCGTTTCCTGAACGTAGGCGATGATGCCCGAATCCTTCAGGAAGCTTTGCAGAAGCTCGGCACGGCGCATGTCGCCTGCCAGCACCACGACGCGAAAGCCCTGCTTGAGATACGCCGAAACGTCCTCGGCCGCGGTCTTGACAGAGCCTGCGTACGACGGCAGCTGCTTTGCCGGGATGCTCGCGAGCGTTTTAGGCTCGACCGGGTAGCGCCCGACGGTGAATGCGTCTGCCATATACAGCGCATGCTCTGACAAAACGTTCGTCAGCTCATCCCAGCTTATGCGGAACGACGGCGCGTCGGTCGCGACCATGCCGCCCTTTACAAGCTCGCTCAGATCGTCGCCGAGCTGCTTTGCAAAGCCCTTTGCCCTGTCCGCGCATCTCGGCGGCTGGTCAAGGAATATTATCGCCTCCTCGGGTATGTAGTCCGCGCCCGAGGCCTTTTCGTACAGAAACGGCATGTATCTGTCGGCGTATTCTATCTTGACGTTCTGCTCGAGCCGCTCGATATCCGCGCGCAGGTTCTGCTCAAGCTGCCGCAGCTGCTGCGAGCTTTTATGCTTTGCGCACTTATCCGCAGCCGCTCCCAATGCGTCGATAAGCGTCTGCGTTCCGCCGGAGGCGAGCGTCGTAAGGCTCTCTGCCGCCGGGAGTATTCGACAAAATTCGACGCTTTCCGTTCTGCGCTGGGTCTTTATATCGAAAAAGCCCATGCTGTCGATATCGTCGCCCCAGAACTCTATGCGCACAGGCTCTGGATACGCCGGCGAGAAAAAGTCGATTATTCCGCCGCGCCGGGCAAACTGACCCGCGCCCTCGACCTGCTCGCAGCGTGTGTAGCCGCAGCGCAGAAGCGCCGCCTCCAGCTCCTCGGGAGGGCACGGCTCGCCGTCCTTGACCGTGAAAGTGGCCTTGCCGAGCGTCTGAGGCGGTATTGCGCGCTGCATAAGCGCGGATACCGTTGCGACCGTAACCGGGCTTTCGCCGCATCTGAGGGCGTTTAAAACATAAAGGCGCTTCTGCTCGGCCTCTCTGGACGCGGCCAGTGAGGGGTAAAAGGTAAAGTCGCGTGAGTACAGGGTGTTTACCGGCCTGCCGAGCATAGACTCGAGGTCGCGCGTGAAGCTCTCCGCCGCGCTGTCGTCCGGGCACACGACGAACATCGGCAGCTCCAGATTTTCGTACAGCGCCGCGGCGAGGTTTACCCTGTGTATGCCCGAAAGTCCCGAAACGAGCGCAGGAAGCCCTCCGCTCTCCATCAGACCCGGGAGGGCGGCCGCTTCCTTGTTTTCAAATATCTGCTGATTGAGTATTTTCATAGTCTTATAATTATACCTTTTTTCAATAGCGATTTCAAGCTGTACGGATACGCATATTGCGGTAGCCCGGTGTCGAAACATTGGTAAAAACCGTAGCTGCTACGCAACCCGGTAGTGCGTTGCTGGGTTTTGCTCCGCACCCCAATTGTCTTCCCCTCAAGCTCCGCAAGGGGAAGGCTTTTCAGTGGCGCTTTAGCGTTGTACCGATACATATATTGCGTCAGCCCGACCGGTGAATACTGACGAAACCATTACAGGTGTTGTATGCTCTAAAAGACTTCTTAATCAAGCGGTTGGGAAGTCTCTTAGAACACACAACCTAAAACCGAAGAAAGGAGCGCAAGTTATGAGAAAAAATGAGAAAATCACAGCTCTGTACGAAC
>OJJV01001142.1_pt1 | contig 12254 bp, 10 predicted proteins | sample 1596391 | NCBI WGS metagenome assembly OJJV01 (sample SAMEA4350164, study PRJEB24818) | metagenome | biome: human; feature: gut; material: faeces | place: Denmark | collected 2013-09
GTGAAAAACTTCAGTTTCGACCGCTTCTTCCAAGGAAGATAGCGGTGCTATCTGACTGAAGAAGCGGGAAGAAAATGAAGATTTTTCACCTCAAAGAACATTTCAAACAATTCAAAACAGCTTCTTAGTCCCCTAAACAAGAATCCATCAGATCTGCTATCTGTTTGCGGTCAAGATTCTGCCCGATGAAGACAATCTTGATCATACGGTCGCCATAGACCGGATCCCAATCCTTACGCAGATTCTTGTCCCTGCGCATCATCTCCTGAAGCTGATCCTCCGGCATCGTGGCGAACCACAGACCGGCGTCCTTGATGGATTTCTGCACTCCGGACTGCTCGAAGAGGTAGCACTTGTCCTTCTCGTCCGCAAAATAGCACAGACCCTTGGCCCGGATCACGTTCTTCGGCCACTTTTTGGAGACGAGCCAGTCGAACTTGTTGATGTCCAACGGCTGACGGCGATAATAGACAAAGGTCCCGATGTTATATTCCTCGACTTCGCCACCCTCGTGATCGTGATGATGGTGATGCTCGTGCCCCTCGTGGTGATGCTCGTGGTCGTGTTCCTCGTGATGATGGTCATGTTCATGCCCGTCATGATCCTCATCGTGGTCATCGTCATCATGATCAGCTTCGTTGCCCTCTCCTTCGATGGCGTTGATCCAAGCCGCCGAAGTAGCCGTCTTATCGAAATCGAACATCCTGGTGTTCAGAAGTTTGTCAAGATCGATGTCTCCATAGTCGCACTCGAAGATCGTCACTTTCGGATTCAGAGCCTTCACTATGCTGCGGACCCTGCCAAGCTCCTCGGGCTTCACCTCGGACGCCTTGTTCAGAAGCACGATGTTGCAGAACTCGATCTGCTGGATCACAAGATTCTCAAGGTCATCCTCCTCCAGATTGTCCTTCTTGAGAGCGTCCCCGCAGGCGAACTCACTCTGCATCCTCAGGGCGTCCACAACGGTGACTATGCAATCGAGTTTCGGAATATTCGATTGGGCATATTCAGGAACAAGCTTAGGGAAGGAGCAGATGGTCTGTGCGATAGGGGCGGGCTCGCATATTCCACTCGCCTCGATGACGATGTAGTCGAACTTGCCGGAGCGGCAGAGGTCGTTCAGCTGGGCGACAAGGTCCATTTTCAGCGTGCAGCAGATGCAGCCGTTCTGGAGAGGGACAAGGCTGTCGTCCGTGGTGCCGACAACGCCGCCTTTCTGGATGAGGTCCGCGTCGATGTTCACCTCGCCTATGTCATTGACGATGACGGCGAACTTGATGCCTTTCTTGTTGGAGAGTATTCTGTTGACCAGAGTTGTCTTGCCGCTCCCGAGGTATCCCGTCAGAAGCAGCACCGGTATTTCCCTGTTTTCCACTGTTATTGTCATGGTTATGCTGTTGTTGTCATATTGTCGCAAAATTATAATATTTACTTTGGTTTAGCAAATCGGACGCTGGCTGATGAGCAGGTCTGCTTCGTGAGTGTGGTGGCGGTTCTTGCGCACGAGGCGGTGCTTGGGGAATGCTTCGTGAGTGTGGTGGCGGTTCTTGCGCACGAGGCGTGGCTTTGGGGAATGACGACGTGCGTGATGAGGCCGCTATGGCGCGCGATAAACAAGAGAATGAATTTTCCTTGGAATTTAATAGGTGATGCCAGTTGAAGTTCTTGTGCAAATGAAGATATTTTACTAAATTTGCGCTCATGCAGGTAAAAACAGTCCTGAGGTATGCTTGAAGGTATAAAGACAGATATCGAAAAGTTGATCGCGCTGTACGAAGCGGAAAGGTCTGAGCGTGAAAGGCTCCAGGCTGAGTTGGTGCGGTGCGGGGCTGAGAATGAGTCCTGTAGGAAGCGGATTGAGGATTTGGAACAACAGGTGAACAACCTTCATCTGTCCGAAGCTTTCGGAGTGGGCGGAGACAGTTCCGCCGCCAAGGAAAAGATAGAGAGACTTATCAAGGAGATTGACAAGTGCATCGCCTTGCTTGAGAATTAGGAATGGGACAGAACATCAAGATAAAGATCGCGGGCAATGAATATCCCCTCGTCGCCTCCTCTCCTGAGATGGAGCGGATGATGAGGCTTGCGGCGGACGCCATCAACCAGAAACTGGCGGCTTACGACGCGAAGTACCCGAACAAGACCCTTTCCGACAAACTTTCCTTTGTGGCTCTGAACGAGGCGGTCGGAAGGTTGGCCTACCAGAAGAGAGTCGCCGACGCTGATGCCGAGGCGAAAAAACTTCAGGAGGATGTTGAGTCCTACATCAAGAATATTGAAAAAGACGGCCGTTAGTCCCACGTGCTCAAATCAACAAGTTCCACGGAACCGAGTTTGCTCGAGCCGGCCATGACGGACCAAGGTTACCTTCGGGGATTGCGCCTGTGTGCGTGACGATGGATTTCTGAACCGGTGCGGATCTCAAATCTTATTCATTAAGATTTCTGACAAGCGGCTAACGGCTTTTTTTAATGTTTCTCAGACGATCGATCAGTTTCCGTTCCGGACTGTCGGTCGTTTTTTTTGCGCCGGACTGTTACGGATGACGCTGTGGATGGACAGGGGAGGACTGCCACGGTGACATATAAGGGAATATTAGAACATTTAAAATATTTATTGATATTATGTTGCAATTTTTTATAGGAGTCCTGATCGGCGCTGTAATCGCGCTGGCGGCTTACATAATCATTCAGAGAATAGTTCTGAAAGGGCAGAAGAACGAGATCATCGCCAAGGCCGAGATCGAAGCCGAGGGGATAAAGAAGGACAAGATCCATCAGGCCAGGGAGAAGTTCCTCCAGCTCAAGAGCGAGCACGAGCAGTACATCAACGAGAAGAACAGCCAGCTCAAGGACGCCGAGAACAGGATCAAGCAGAAGGAGAACTCTCTGAACCAGCAGAATTCCGAGCTTCAGAAGAAGATGCGTGACGCTGACAACGCCAAGGCGAGTTTCCAGGCCCAGCAGGAGACCCTGACCAAGAAGACTGAGGAATATGAAAGACTCAGCGCCCAGGCCAACAAGCAGCTTGAGACGATCGCCGGAATGAGCGCGCAGGAAGCCAAGAACATTCTTATTGAGAATATGAAGGCTGAGGCGAGGACCGAGGCTCAGGCCTACATCAACGACACGATGGACGAGGCTCGCCTGAACGCTTCCAAGGAGGCCAAGAGAATCGTCATCAACACCATCCAGAGAACGGCCACCGAGACCGCCATCGAGAACGCCGTGACGACATTCCCGATCGAGAACGATGAGATCAAGGGAAGGATTATCGGTCGTGAGGGACGTAATATCCGTGCCCTTGAGGCTGCCACAGGTGTCGAGATCGTGGTTGACGACACACCTGACGCCATTCTTCTTTCCGCGTTCGATCCTGTCCGCAGGGAAGTTGCCAGACTCGCCTTGCACCAGCTTGTCGTTGACGGACGAATCCACCCGGCGCGTATCGAGGAAGTTGTGACCAAGGTTCAGAAACAACTTGAGGACGAGATACTTGAGACAGGTAAGAGAACCTGCATAGACCTTGGGATCCACGGACTGAACATCGAGCTCGTGAAACTGATCGGCCGAATGAAATACCGTTCATCCTACGGTCAGAACCTGCTCCAGCACTCCCGTGAGGTCGCCAACATCTGCGCCATCATGGCAGCCGAGCTCGGTCTGAATCCTAAGCTCGCCAAGAGGGCCGGTCTCCTGCACGACATCGGTAAGGTTTCCGAGGAGGAGCCGGAGCTTCCACACGCATTGCTTGGTATGAAACTGGCCGAGCAGTACAAGGAAAAGCCTGAGATCTGCAACGCCATCGGCGCGCACCACGAAGAGATCGAGATGACATCGATCATCTCTCCTATCGTAATGATCGGTGATGCGATTTCCGGTGCCCGTCCTGGAGCCCGTCGTGAGGTCATCGAGTCTTACATCAAGAGGCTCAAGGGAATGGAAGACCTTGCCGCCGCCTATCCGGGAGTCACAAAGAGCTACGCCATCCAGGCCGGCCGCGAGCTCCGCGTCATTGTTGGCGCCGAGGAGGTCAGCGATGACCAGGCCGGAAGACTCTCCGCTGACATCGCCCAGAAGATCCAGGAGGAGATGACTTATCCGGGACAGGTCAAGATCACTGTGATCAGAGAGACCCGTTCCGTAGCCTACGCTAAATAACATTCTGAATATAACGGCAAATGTTTTGACGCTATGACACATACTTTCAAAAAAGCTGTGGCGTTGGTGGCTGCACTCCTTATCGGGAGTGTGGCCTCTTTTGCGCAAGCCCCGGAGGCCACCGCCAAGTGGTCGGTTTCCAGCAAGGTGGTTTCAGAGAATGTCTATGAACTGACATTCAAGGCCAGCATTGTGGATGGATGGCACATCTACACTGTGGATCATGCCTACAATCCTATTTCCATCGAATTCGCCTCCGATCAAGGATATTCATTGGTCGGTGGTCTCAATCAGGTGACAAAACCATCTGATTTCCAAGGAGAAAAAGTTTTCTTTGATTCTGTGACACTCACTCAAAGGGTCAAACTGACCGGCAGTGAGGCCACGGTCACAGGTGAAGTCTCATGGAGCGGATGCAACGACAGGTTCTGCGCGGCTCCGGAATCATGGGAATTCTCCGTTCCGCTTGCTGCGGCTGTACCTGCGGCGAGTGCGTCTTCGGATGACGTTACCATTGACACTAAGTCGGAAGATGCCTCTTCATCGCTTGAGGCCGGTATCGCATCCGGTGATAATAGCGATAACGAAGGGTCTCTGTGGGCTTTGATCATCGAAGCCATCCTGTGGGGATTCGCCATGCTGATGACCCCATGTGTGTTCCCGATGGTGCCGATGACGGTGTCGTTCTTCATGAAACAGTCCTCGACCGCCGCTGAAGGCCGCTTCAAGGCTTTCATCTACGGTCTCTTCATTGTCCTTTTGTACACTGTTCCGATCAGTGTGATCATCGGCCTGACATGGATAATCGGAGGGAATACGGTCACCGCCGACATATTCAACTGGCTTGCGACACACTGGCTGCCGAACCTGATATTCTTCATCGTGTTCATGATTTTCGCGGCATCCTTCTTCGGCGCCTTCGAGATAGAGCTCCCGTCCAGCCTTGCCAACAAGAGTGACGCGAAGTCCAGCGGCAAAGGACTCGGCGGCATATTCTTCATGGCTCTGACCCTTGTGCTGGTGTCATTCTCATGCACCGGTCCTATTGTAGGCACGGTGCTGATCAAATCAACTCAGGGAGAGTTCTGGACTCCGATGGTCACGATGCTCGCCTTCTCCGTCGCCTTCGCCTTGCCGTTCACGATCCTGGCGATGTTCCCGTCGCTGCTGAAAAAGATGAAAGGCAAGTCCGGCTCTTGGCTCAACAGTGTCAAGGTCGTGCTCGGCTTCATCGAGGTAGCGCTTGGCTTCAAGTTCCTCAGCGTCGCTGACCAGACCTACCACTGGGGACTGCTTGACAGGGAAGTATATTTAGGAATATGGATCGTCACGTTCTCGCTTCTCGGATTTTACCTTCTTGGCAAGCTACGTTTCAAGAATGACGATCCTGTGGAGCATGTCTCTGTGCCGAGGCTCGGCCTTGCGATCGCCGTCTTCACATTCGTGGTCTATATGATTCCGGGAATGTGGGGCGCTCCGCTGAAGGCTCTGTCCGGCTACCTTCCTCCGCTTGAGACTCAGGATTTTGTGGTTTACAATTATGCGGACACTCCGGTGGGAACGGTCACTTCGACAGGCTCAGTGACCATCGAAGCGACCGGAGAAACCAGCACATCGACAAGCTCAGTGACCGGTGTCTTCACCTACGGCCAGAAGTACGACCTCAAGATGCCGCTCGGTCTGACCGGCTACTTCACCCTGGAGGAAGGCCTCGCCGCCGCTAAGGCCCAGGGCAAACCCGTCTTCGTCGACATCACCGGCCACGGCTGCGTCAACTGCCGCGAGATGGAACAGCGCGTCTGGAGCGATCCGAGAGTCCTGAATATTCTCAGGAATGAATATGTCCTTGTGGCTCTTTATGTGGATGACAAGACCAAACTCGATGAGGCGGAATGGCTGACCACTCCGGATGGCAAGACCTTGAAGGAGATCGGTCGTGTGAACTCTTACATAGCCCGTACACGGTTCGGAGTAAACGCCCAGCCGAACTATGCCCTTCTTGACGCCGAAGGCAACCAGCTTGCCCCGGTCCGTGGCTATAATCTTTCCGTTGATGGTTTCATAGCCTTCCTCAACTCCGGCCTGAAAAAATAGCCGTGGCACTTAACGTGCTGTAAATGAATATAAAGACCGAAGTCCTGATGCCGTTACCAGCGTCAGGACTTTGGTCTTTTAATTGATTATGAGCCGCTTATCCGCCACGTATATTCATTGGTTCAGAAAGATGTTCGCTTTCCGGACAAAATTCTTTATATTTGCGGCAATGTGACCGGCGCCGCGGATCTTGCCAGGAAGATTCTGGCCAAGTACCCTGCAAACACCGATGCGAAAGCGATTCTGGACAAATGTGTCGCGATGGAACGGAAGGATTACACCGATGCCGTCGCCAGCCAAAGCGTCGCCAGTCTCGATGCGTTCATGAAGAAATATCCGGATTCCGCGTTCCGGGAGGATGTGGCCGACAGGATCGATGATCTTCCTCTCTGGCTGAAAGCCAAAGGCCAGAATACGATAGATTCCTACAAGCGGTATCTCGCCGAGTCCGAGCACCGGATCTACAAACAGGAGGCCGATGACGCCATCGCCGACCTGTCAACCTCGCAGGCTTATTTCAACGCCCTCCGTGTCAACACCATCGACGCGCTGAAGCAATTCCGCAAGGATTATCCCGCCAGTTCCTATGACAAGCGCGCCTCCAGCAAGATCGCCCGCCTGATGGCGGACAAGTTCACGTCTGAATCCTCCTACGCGGACAAAAGAATGGCCATGGAATATGCCGCTGATGACGAGACAATCAGGTATGTGGGCGACAAATACGCCACCGCCGCCCGGAATAATGAAGCATATTCCTCGGTTTACAAGACATCGGCGTCACAAAGTAGGTCATCAGATGCATCATCCCGCGGAAGTTATAGGTCCAGCCAATCTTGCATACGCTTTGGATTAACTTTGTCAGCGGATGTTGGATATTCTTATGACACTGGTTATGAGGCATATCCTTTCTCAATAGCTGCAGGTGGGATGATAAGGTTCGGAGACCAGAGACATCCCTTGAATCTTATTATCGGAGCCAAGGCTCTGATGGCCTACACAAAAATAAGATATGATGATTCTTCCTATGGCTCAAAGGAAAGCCTGACCGTAAATGAGACGGTGATTCCGGTAGATTTGAACTGGAATGTCATCACTTCCGAATATACGTCAATGTATGTTGGTGTTGGCTGCCAATATGGTTTTCAGACATCACGTGCCATTAAAGCGTCATACGGTTTCGCATGGGCCAAAGGTGACTGGCACTGTTACTATATTCATTATATCAAAGGTATGTTCAAAGGATTCGATAAAATCTCTCCATTCCTTGGCATGAGCTACACTTATTATTTCTAGTCTGCCATTCATTCAGGGAACGTTTGAAATTCTATGACATGGACATATTGAGGGATTTCATAAAGTACGCCAGTGACTCTTCCCTGCGTGAGCGGGAACGTACCATGTTTCCGGCCGAATCTTTTGTCTCCGGCAGGAAGACCGGCGTTGTGGTCTGGAATATTTCCGAGGACACTCCTTTGGAATTCAAGGTTTCTGTCCCGGCCAGGAAGTTGGTTTTGGCTCAATCGCCGGAAGACACCGCTCTGTCATCCACGTCTGACGGGCATGTTCTGGCACCTCAAAGCATCGCCCTCCTTGTGTTTGAATAGTCTTATTTTGAAAATTATCTGAAAAACGAAGAAGCCGACCGATGAAATGGCCGGCTTCTCTATTTAGAGTCTTTTTATTACCTCTTTGAGGTGACGTCAGCCTCGTACTTCTCGACGGAAGCGATGAAGTCCTGGCCTACAGGAACACCGTTCTTGAGGTTGAAGTAGTCGTAAACGGCTCCGAACGGAAGTGACTTGGCCTCTTCCAGAAGGGCGAGACGCTGGAAGTACTTGCCGTTGTCCTCGTACTTGCGGAGGGTCTCAAGCGGCTCAAGGAAGGCCTGAAGCATACACTTCTGGGTCGAGCGGGTGCCGATGATGTAGGCTCCGATGCGGTTGATCGATGCGTCGAAGTAGTCAAGACCGATGTGTGTGCGGTCGAGGGCACCTGCGCGGACAACCTCTTTGAACAGGTCGAGGGTCTGGTCGTTCATCGTGACAACGTGGTCGGAATCCCAACGTACAGGACGGCTGGTGTGGAGCATCAGCTCAGGCACGAAGAGAAGGAGGGAAGCGACCATATCGCTGATGTTCTCGGTCTGCTCGTAGTGGCCTGTGTCAAGGGTGTACATAAGCTTGCGGGTCGAGCAGTAGCCGGTCACGAAGTCGTGTGAGCCGACGGTGTAGCTCTCAAGGCCGATTCCGAAGAGCTTAGCCTCAAGGCAGGTCTTCATTCCCGGCAGATCCTCGGCGAGAATCTCGTCCAGGGACTGCGCCATAATCTCACGGTAGCGGAGACGCTCCACGGTCTGGTCCTTCGATCCGTCGTGAACCCAGATGTTCATGATACAAGGGTCGCCCTGGAACTTGCCCATCGCGTCGGCCACCCTGCGGCAACGCTTTGTGTGCTCGATCCAGAAGTCACGGATGGACTTGTCCGGGTTGGCGAGTGAGAGGTCACCGCTCTTAGGATGCGAGAAGGATGTGGAGTTGAAGTCGAGCTTCATCCCGTTCTCCTTACCCCATTCCATCCAGCTCTGGAAGTGAGCCGGCTCAACCTCGTCACGGTCAACGTGCTTGCCCTGAAAATCACCGTAGATCTCGTGCAGGTTCAGACGCTGTGTTCCGCCAAGAAGGCTCTTCACGAACTTGATGTCGGCACGGAGCTCATTGATGTCGCGGGCGCGGCCAGGGTAGTTGCCGGTCGCCTGGATTCCGCCTGTGAGGGCGGTGTCGTTCTCGAAGCCCATCACATCATCAGCCTGCCAGCACTGGAGGGAGATCGGGGTCTTCTCAAGAAGCTCTATCGCTTTGTCGGTGTCCACGCCGATGGCGGCGTAACGCTCTTTGGCCATCTCATAGGCCTTGGTTATCAAATTCTCGTTCATGTTATTTTTAGTTTATGATTTGTTATATTCTCAAAATTGATTCCGGAACAGTCCGCTCTTTGTCGTTGAGGACTAACTCCTTGGCTCGTAGGTGATTGTCTGGATGGAGTTTCCGATGATGCGGCGCATATCCCAACGGTCTCCCACAAGGCCGGCCACCTTGGCCTGGAGCATGATGTTGCCGATCGCCGTGCCCTCCATCGGACCTGCGATGACAGGGATTCCGAGTGTGTCGGCCGTCAGCTGGCACATAAGTTTGTTGGCCGATCCGCCACCGATCACGTGGAGTTTCTCGATCTTGAATGACGCGAATCCCTGAAGTATCCCGATGACTTCCTTGTACCTCTTGGTGAGGCTGTGATAGATGCAGCTGATCATCTCACCATCATTCTCCGGAATCCTCTGGCCTGACTCCTGAAGGGCCGCCTTGATCTCGGCGTACATATCCTTCGGAGCGGCGAAACGTGGATCGTCCGGGTTGATCGTGGACGGGAAGTCGATGGCCTCGCGGGCCATAGCCTCCATCTGGGCGTATGAATATTCCCGGCCTTCCGCCTCCCAGGTCTTGCGGCTCTGCTCCAGCAGCCACATTCCCGTGATATTCTTGAGGAATCTGGTCGTGCCTTCTATTCCACCCTCGTTCGTGAGGTTATATTCATAAGACTTTTCATCGATGATCGGGGTCTTGGACTCGATGCCCATCAGGCTCCATGTGCCGCTGCTGAGGTAGGCGAAGTTCTCGCCGGACGCAGGTACGGCGGCGATGGCTGAGGCTGTGTCGTGCCCTGCTACCGCGATCACAGGAACCGCCTCCATTCCGGTCTCCTCGCAAAGTTCCTTTTTGAGCACACCGACCTTAGTACCCGGCTGGGTGATGTCAAGCAGTAGGGAAGGGTTGATTCCGAGACGCTCAAGCAGGTCTCTCTGGAAGTCCCTTGTGCGCGGGTTGATGAGGCCCGATGTGGACGCGTCGGTATATTCGCAGACCATCTCTCCGGTCAGCATATACGCCAGCAGGTCAGGCATAAAGAGGATCTTGTCGGTCTGAGGCAGCCTTGAACCGGCTTCCTTGCTTTGCGCGTAGAGCTGGAAGATGGTGTTGAAGTTCATTATCTGGACTCCGGTGACGGAGTAGAGCTCCTCGCGGGGGATGATTTCAAAGACCTCCTCAGGGATTCCGTCGGTGTAAGGATCCCTGTAAGCCCTTGGCATTCCGATGATTCCGCCGTCCTTGCCGATGTGGCCGAAATCCACGCCCCAGGTGTCGATACCAATCGATTCGATCTTCACGCCCATTCCGGCGACCTTTTTCAGAGCCGCTTTGAAGTGGTCGAAGAGGGAATTGATGTCCCAGTAATATTTTCCGTCTATCTCCTTGACGGCGTTCGGGAATCTATAGACTTCCTCTGAGGTAAGCTTATCGTTTTCGACAGTTCCGATGATGGCTCTGCCGCTCGTGGCTCCGAGATCAAATGCTAGAAATTTCATAAATTACGTGGCTTTTTTGTGCTTTACAAATTTTGTTTTTTTTCGCTGTTTTACCGCTGAATATTTTGATATTATAACTTGGAAATTTGATTGGGAATTATTTTTTGCTATATTTGTGACGCACAATTAGTAACAAAAGGTCTGCAAACTATGGCTTCGGTTCATCTCAAATATTTGGCGGTTAATCCTGTTGACCTCAAGTGGGGGACTGCCGTCAACTCGGTGGGTTTTCAGGAGATCGCTCCCGGAATGGACTATCCGCCTCGCAACCATCCGTCGCGCTATGTGTTTTCCGTCGCCAGCGGAAGGATTCTCCAGGAATATCAGCTCCTTTACATAACAGAAGGCAAGGGCCGGTTTTCCTGCGAGACCTTGGGACGGTCGAAGTCAATCCCGGTCAAAGGCGGGATGATGTTCCTGCTTTTCCCGGGCGAGTGGCATTCCTACTATCCTGACAAATCGACGGGGTGGAAGGAATATTGGATCGGCTTCAACGGGGAGTTCATCGACAATCTGATCAGGCAGGGCTTTTTCTCGAAGGACAGACCGCTGTTCAAGGTGAATATCCACGTGGACATAGTGAACCTCTACACTTCCGCGATCAACGCCGCCGTGGCTCAGGAGTCTGGTTTCCAGCAGGTTCTGGCCGGCATAGTGGACCGACTGCTCAGTCTCGCGTATTTCTACGACAGGAACTCGCAGTTCCAGGAGTCGGACACGGCGAACAAGATCAGTCAGGCGAAGGTGATGATCCACAGCCATTATATGACGATCTCTCCGGAGGAGGTGGCGGCGAAGCTGTGCCTGAGCTATTCCTCTTTCCGCAAGACTTTCAAGGAATATACCGGGTTCTCGCCGGCGAGGTTCATCAACGAGGTGCGGATGAGCAAGGCCAAGGAGCTGCTGACCAACACGACGATGAGCATCAAGGAGGTGGCCTACAATGTTGGCTACAACAATCATGACTATTTCTTCACCGCCTTCCGCCATATGACCGGCCAGACCCCCGCCGAATATCGCAACGCCACCCAGGTCGCCAAGTTGTAGGCTGTCCGGTCTAAACAGGCATGATGGAAGATAACTTGCTTTGTATTACAAAATGTTATACATTTGCAAGCAAAGCGATATATAATGGAAGCAATAGCAACACGAGGGAATGTCAAAAAGTTGACTGCATTCAGGCTAAATGCCGATCTGGTCGCCCGTCTCAAGGTTTTGGCAAAAAAAGATAACCGCAGTCTCAACAATTATGTCGAGAATGTTCTTATGTCTGTAGCCTACAATGAGCCTAATGAGACAACAAAAGCTGCCTTGAAGGAGGCCGAAGAAAGTAAAAACCTCGAAGAGTTCGACTTGGATGCTTTTAAGAAATATGTGGCCTCATTGTAGTATGTGGAAATTTGTTCAGACAACCCAATTCAAGTGAGAATGCAGGAAACACGCGAATAATAAGAGGTGTGGCGGAAGATCCCGGGCTTATGCATCGGGTGAAAAAAGAGGCTATCCTCACCCGACTCCAATCAGGGATATCTTTCCGGGTGTCTAACCACTCCTTTTTCACCCGGAATAATAGTTGGGGA
>OJJV01001145.1_pt1 | contig 12214 bp, 13 predicted proteins | sample 1596391 | NCBI WGS metagenome assembly OJJV01 (sample SAMEA4350164, study PRJEB24818) | metagenome | biome: human; feature: gut; material: faeces | place: Denmark | collected 2013-09
GCTGATGGAGAACGTACTTCGCATTTTCCATCTTGGCAACCAGCTCTGCCGTGGCATGGCACTTCCAAAAGAGGCTCTCATCATTCCCTTTCTTCTTGCCCTCACCTTTCAAAAGCTTGAGGGTCTCCTGCTTTTTCCTGTAATCACGGCAATACTCACGGCATCTCTCAAACTCAGCCTTGGTCTCCGGGGGGAGGTCCCAAGACTTCATAGCCCGATCATACAAGTTTTCACGCTGCTCCGGGGAGAAGACGACACGCTCACGCTTCTGGGTGAACAGCATTCTCACAAGCGAGGCCACCTGGTCCGTCTTGGCCTTGTTCTTAGTCTCTGCCTTGTCGAGCTTTTCCTTTATTTCATCCTTCAGAAGAGATTGCGTCTCTTCGGCGACCTGCCGATATTGGGCAAGCAACTCCTGACCTTTTGACGAATCTTTGTCCATCACGGCCACACAAGCCTGAAGGAAGGTCTCAAACATATCTGCCAATCGAGTCAATGCCGTCTTCTCCGCCCTGGCCCGAAGCTCCGCTATGCTTTTGTTCACCCGGGATTCGATATCCTGCGCTATGGTCTCAGCAGCCTTCACTACCTCCGCCTCACGACTATCAAGTCCCTGCTCACGGGCATCCATAGCCTTTCTTCGCTCCTCGAACCCAGTTTCCACCTCGAGCCTGATACGCTCTTCGAGCTCAGCTTTTACCTCGAGTCTGATACGTTCTTCGAGTTCAGCTTTCACCTCGAGCCTGATACGTTCTTCGGCAGCAGCAGCCCTGCGAGCCACCTCATCATCAATCAAGCCTTGACGGGTGACGCGCTCCACCTGCAGCTCATGCTCGACACGCGCCGCCCGACCATTGGAATCGGACAACTGAGCTACGGCATTGGCATACTTCTTTGCCAAAGACGCACTTTTCCCTGTATTTTGCTGCTGCTCGAACATATCGTTCACCTTATTTTTGACCATACTTCCACCCCCTCAACTTTCTTACATAAAGAGTCAGACCGTCACTCTCACGATGCAAGACCTTAGCCGTCTTGCGAGTCTTGCCAATAAATATGAAGGCTTCGTCCTGGGTGAGATAGCGCCCAAACTCCTCGTTCACGATTCCCTGGAGACCTTGAAACTGCTTGCGCATATCGACTGGCTCCATACACAAGTAATACTTCAGATCATCCGTCAGCTGACAAACTCTACCCATAAGCCTACACGGTTATGCCAATAAAAGCACGAAGCTGCTCGACGCTGGTGTCAGCAGGAAGGATGAGCGTCACGCCATTGGGATAGACCAGTTTTAGATAAGGACTGCGGGAGGGGCGACCATTCGCCGCAACACGCATCTCTTTCGCCTCACTGTCACCGATCACAACCTCGGCGAACTTTGGCTTGCTGTTGTTGTATGTTTTCTTGCCTTGTACCATAATTTGAACATTTTAAAACACGGTGCAAAGGTGCGAAACTTTTTCTAGGCGCACAATACGGCTTTCACCGAATACTTACGTTGTAAGATGAATGGCGAAAGAAAGATGCCCACCTAAAGGGTAGTCTTTATAATTACACAATTCGATATAGAGAACATTTTTCATATTTTGTCATTTAAATAAATTAATAAAGTCTTCTTTTTCCGCGGTTCTAAAGGTCAACTCAAAATCTTTCAAACTCAGAGCCTTTTCCATTGCTTCAGCCATTGCCACTGGTTGTTCTGGTTTCACCTTATATCCATTATATCCCTCTTCGACCATACGATCAATGACAGGAATGCAAACTGAAGCCACTACAGGTCGCTTCAAATACATTGCTTCTAGCAAAACATTTGGTAAACCTTCCAATCTAGAAGGTAATACAAAACAGTCACTATGGAACATCCACTTATATGGATTGATCTGTTCTCCTACAAAATGCACATACTCTTGCAGGCCATACCTCTGCACCATTTTTACAATTTTTTGATAATTAGAATGTTGCGAACTTGTTTTACCGACCAGGTATAAATGAGCGTTCAAATTGTGGCCATGTACTATTCTAAAAGCTTCAATAAGAACATCATGCGCTTTATGTATGGTAAAATTGCCAACAAACAAATACTTAATCGAGTTATCTTGAGGGTATGGATTTTCTTCTTTTATCTTTTGATTTATTGTGTTAATGTCTATAGGATTATGCAAACAAACAATATGCCTGTCGTTAGTCCCTACAAGTTTTATCAGTTCTTGCTGCATCTCTTCCTGTTGGGCAATCACATGATAAGCAGACTGATATCGCTTGGACAATTGAAACAAAAATTTACGACTAGTTATATAACGTAGCATAGAGTCGTTGCGTACTATACTTTTAACGCCACACCATTTGGCACATTGTATCAGACGAACATTTAAACTCATTGTAGACGCGAATACGAAATCTGGCTTTTCCTTTAAGATCACACGTGACATTCTGAATCGAGAAAACACATGAATGTTATGCCATGGAATTCTAATTACTTCATAGTTCGTTGGGATAAATTGTAGTATCTGTGTCATACGTCCACAAACTACAAACTTCACTTCGAATTGTTCAGACGGGAGCATTTTCCCTATATTTATGGTCATACGCTCTGCTCCTCCAACACCCCCAAACAAAAAGAACAGTATTTTTATTTTATTTATCTGCATTTCTATCAATTATTATCGACTAGTACAATATAATCGCATGAAGCATTGTAAAAAAAACACAACAGAATGTGTAAACTCCTATTCAATAACGCCATTACTATTCGATGTAACTCATTAAATGTTCAAAAGCTATTGTTGCAGAATGGCTTCGTTCAAAATATTCTTTAATATTCTTAGACAGAGTTTTATACCTAGATTGATCTTCAAGCAACAGTTCCACTCTGGAATGAAGTTCATTTTGGTTTTTTACAAAGTATCCTAAAAAGCTAGAAGACAAAAGATGATTAGGATCAACTGTTGAAACAACAGGAATACCATTTGACCATGCCTGCAAAAAGGTATTAGGAAAGCCCTCATACTCAGACGTACAAACTAAAACTTTCACTTTTCCGAACAAATTATTAACTTCTTCAAATGGCATAGATCCCAAGAAACTAAGATTATCAATACTCTTCGCCTTTTGTCTGACTTGAAGGAAATAATCCCTGTCCCCAAAAGTTACTCCACCAACCATTGCAAATTTAAAATTTGGCATCTCTTTTGCAAGTGAAATAAACCATTCTGGCCGCTTTAACCTACGCATGTTTGCGACCCACAACACATCATACTTTATATTTGCGTCGGACACTGCAGGCGTATTTGGCCAAATATTAGGAATTATAAGACTCCCCTTATTATAGTTCGCCAACAAAGTTCTCTTTTGATTTTCGTTCTGAACTATGACATGAGAAACAAAGGATAAAGAATGACGATAGAGCATAGTATTTATTTTATTACCCACCAATATATCTTTTCCAGGAACAAAATTCACATCTGAAGCACCAAATAGAATGCATTTCGCTTGCACTATTTTGGCTAACAATGCAACCCAAAACAAACTACGATCAGCACCTCTGAATACAACTATTTCGGGACGGATACAAAGTAATACATATAGACTAAAAAAGAAATTATAGACAACATCTACATACCTATATTTTTTTAAACACAAAAGATGAATTCCTTCAATACAACATGTTTTATTATTTGAAAAAGAAAAAACGCTCCATCCTTTTGAGACAAATGTTTTCGCCCAAAAATACAGTTGAACTGTAAGTCCTCCTACGGTTCCTTTTCCTGAAACCAGGTCATCAATACCTGTGTTCCAAATAATTACCTTTTTATTCATGATGCAGTTCGCTAATTAGATCTTCAACCATCCAACCACAAAAATCAAATCCGCAACCAGCATGCCATTTCATGTCTGTCGTCCAGTATCCTTCACAAGCATCATAGCCTTTAGCTGTGAATCCATAACTACATTCAATAATCAGCGGATTTCCATTTGCATCAAAGACGAAGTCAAAACCTACACTCTGACATTTGAGTTTCTTGTTCAGATCAAAAGCAATCTCTACACACCTTGTATCAATTTGGTCAACATCATAGACTATATCACCACTTCCAGACGCTCTAAAATCATTTTTACGACAATTACGTCTAATGGCAAAAGCTTTATTACCAACAATACACACACGAACATCATACGTATTTCCCGGGATAAAATCCTGAAAATATATATATCCAATCTCGTTTTGGCGATAATGAGCGTATTCCGTAGGATAACGTTTTGTAGCATAATACAAAGGGCGTAACACATCACGGACAGACACTTTACCCGCCTTATACTTTATTAGCTGTTCTTTAAAGGTACTATGCCAATCGTATTGTAAAAAACCTTTTCCGAAGGCTTTTTGTATCAAAGCAACAGCTTCGTCTCGTGTATGTGCAAGTTTAACATTACAAGCCCCTGCTCCTCCCTTAAGCTTAAAAACCTTTGGAAAACTTGTTTCTTCGGCCCACTCCATAGCCTCACGCTTCGTGAAAAACACATAGGAACGCACAAGAGGTGCACCCACTGCTTCTAATAAATATTTCTCGGCTACCTTATTATCAAAATGCCAACATGTATCAGGATTTGGATATACTTTTTTTCCGCTTTTACTGACAGATGTCAATAAAGCCACAGCCATTTGCATATCCTTATAGTTAGACTGGTGAAAATGCCACATCAGAGCATCACAGTCTTCTACTTGCTGAATTATATCGTTTCGGTATGGATCTACTATTTTATAGTCTATACCTTGGCCCTTACAATATAATAACCAACGATCTGAAAAAGAAGTTTTACGATCTACAATAGCAATTCTCATATTTTTGTTTTTTAATGTACGCCAAAATTAAACCTATACATATCCAAAATACAGGCTGGTTGTATGTCCAAGTTGTGAATGACATGAAAATGATTGTCACATATCCACCTAAATAAACTAAAGCTTCATAGGAATGCCATTTGGCCTTCCTAATTAATCCTTTTGCCATCTTTAAATAAAACCAGAGGAAAAGAGACGAACCAACAATTCCACACTCCGTTAACTGCACCATATATTCCGTATGCAACGTATAAGCAGAATATCCCAAATTCAAATAATTTCTCAACCCAATTCCAAGCCATATATTATCCAAAAAGACATCCCAACCTGTAACATACATAATAGCTCGGTCATCCATTAACGAGAGAAATAAATTATCCTCATAATCGCCAACTGCTGACTGCTCGTTAGCTCTATAAAATCTTTCCCATAGATCTGACGACATAAAAGTGTCAGAAAAAGCATATAATAACAATCCTACCAGCACTGAAACAAAAAACGTCTTAAATGAGAGTTTCTGCATTTTAGAGAGATAAGTAAAAAGTAGCACTATGAATAATCCACCAAATGCTTTTCTGGTAGCACTAACTACAACTAAGAACACTGCCAATACTGAAACTACAACAAACAGTTTTAATGATATATCTTTATGAATAAATCTAATCGCAAATACGAAAACCATAAAAACGATGGTTATAGGAACTATATTTCCAAATGCTGAAATACCGTGTCCATCATATTCATTTGTTGAAGGGATCATCAAAGTACACAACAAATATAACAAGATTACATATCCAATATATTTAAAAAGAGAGTTTCTTCCTGTAAAAGCTTCGTCAATTATGCACTTTGCTATAAGCGGTCCAGAGACAACACCTGTACAAAATCCAATTATGTCAGCAGGGGGCATAGGAGTACCCTGAATAAAAAACGTATTAATCAAAGCATACGCTACCCATATCCACCATATTAATAGAGGCATAGATAAAAATTGCTTTTGATTGGCAAAAAAACTATATGCTAGAAATGCTAAAGTTCCAACAAAAGGGATTCTTCCTTTACCATCAATCCCGATAAAATACTGAAGAACAGGCCATAAGACTATCAATCCTATATAAAGACCATTAAACTTTGATTTTAAAGAATTCACAGGGCTATTTTTAAACATCTATTCAACAATTGTTATAAGTAAAAACGGACATTATGCATAAAACTCAGAATGATTAAAGAATATGCGCTAACGAATTTATTAGTTTTCCTTTCATGGTGATTAGTATTCTGCGCTCATCTGAGAACATTCTCAATACCAAGAAATAGGAGATAGCACAACACAAAATCCAAACAAATTGCAATACATAACTATCACTTATATGCAATAAAACTAAAGCCACCACACTCATAGCAACACATGCGATTATTTCAGGCAAAACATTTATTATCATTTTAACTGGAGATATTTTTATACAATAATAAGCGAAAAGGAAATTTACAGCAATAGCTTGCAAGCGAATAAAAGAACGCGTATAAAACAATACGGAAAATCCGAAACCTATTGCAAAATACACAGCAGGTATAAGTACTATCAAATGCAGTATTTGAACGAGAACAGATAATTTCGGTTTACCGACAGCAGGATATATATTGCTACAAAACCTTGAGAACACTATGGTCAAAACCTCCATCAAAGCCCATATTCCTATATATGGAACGGCCTCCACCCACTGTTCACCTAGCATTATCTGCGTTATTAAACCGCTGAACAAAAAAATACCAACTCCTATCGGTAGCAGCAAAATGCTTAAATACTTTTGCATATTCAGTATCATTTTCCGCATGGCAACAAAATCATGCTGAGTACGAGCCAACGCAGGCATTATTACAGGTAAAACTGCCGCTGCTACTATTGAGGTAAATTGTCCGACAGTCGTCATTGAAGTTTTATATATACCAAGATAATATGAATTGAGCATATTGGCAATAAAAAGGATCTCAACATAACTCGTACACCATACTAATACGGCATCAAATACAGACCATATACTAAATGACAACATTTCCTTTAACCTAATCCAACTGAAAAAGAAACGAGGTTTCCATGGAGACTGAAATGTTAGAATTATTGCATTTGCCAAGTTCACAGCTATTGTACCAAATACCAAAGCCCAATAAGAACGTAGCCATAATGCCAATGGTATAGTTACAAACAAAGGTATCATAGTAGCGGCAAGACGGCGATAAAACAGAGATTTGAAATCAAGTGATCTTTTGAACACCGCCATCTGAATACTTGAAAAAGCTTCAAGTGGAATTGAAGCACAAGCTACAATAAGAACAATCCCTAGCCCAGAACTTCCGACCAAGGCCGCCAACGGCTCAGCGAACACAGCTATCATTCCCCAAAGCAACAAGCTCATGGTCAGATTCGACCAAAAAGCTACATTGACAGACTTGTCCTTGTCTTCGTCATTTTTAAACTCATGCTGTATAATATAGCGCTGAAAACCCGCATCTGTAAAAATTTCGGCAAATGCAATAATCATAGTCAATGTAGTGACCACACCAAAAGCATCGGGAGTCAATACACGCGCCAGAACCATGGTCGTAATTGGGCCGACCAGTTTCCCTATAACCTCTGCGTAAGCAGACCATTTTGCAGCTTTCGCCACTTTATCACTTAATTCTGACATATTTATGTCTTTTTTCATGTAGCCGTTGGTGGTATCGAACCACATTCCTAAAAACTACCTGTACAACGGCTTACCTTAAAGTATTAAAGACGGGCATCTATGATTTCACGAGGCAATGTACATTTCACGTCAAAGATGACATGCTCGTCCTTAAGAAGAGCAGGAACATCAAGTCCCTCAAACTTCTTATGGGCCACGGCAGCAATAGCAGCATCAAACTTCATCTTTGGCAATTCGTTTACGACATCAATACCATACTCTCGCTTGGCGATTGCTGGATTTGCCCACGGATCATAGACCGTTACATTACAATTGTAGTTTTTCAAAGCCTTATAGATGTCAATGACCTTGGTATTGCGGACATCAGGACAGTTCTCCTTAAAGGTGAAACCAAGAATGATGATTTCAGAGTTAAGCACCTGAATTCCTTTCTTAAGCATGTGCTTCACGGTCTCGGTTGCTACGTATTCACCCATACCATCATTCATACGACGACCTGCAAGGATGATCTCGGGATTATGACCATGACGCTGGGCGCACTGTGCCAAGTAGTAAGGATCTACGCCGATACAGTGGCCACCTACCAAACCAGGGCGGAACGGCAGGAAATTCCATTTGGTACCTGCGGCCTCCAAGACGTCAAGCGTGTCTATTCCCATCTTGGTAAAAATGTGAGAGAGTTCATTGACAAAGGCAATGTTGATATCGCGCTGAGAGTTCTCTATTACCTTTGCGGCCTCGGCCACTTTGATGGTAGGGGCAAGATGGGTGCCTGCAGTGATAACGGAGGAATAAACCTCATTGACATACTTTCCTATTTCGGGAGTAGATCCAGAAGTTACCTTTTTGATATGCTCTACCGTATGCTGCTTGTCGCCCGGATTGATACGCTCGGGGGAGTAGCCTGCAAAGAAGTCTTCATTCATCTTCATGCCACTAACCTTCTCCACCACAGGAATACATTCGTCCTCAGTCACTCCAGGATAGACCGTTGACTCATATACCACCACGTCCCCTTTGGAAATCACTTTGCCCACCGTGGTAGAGGCTCCATAAAGAGGTGTCAGGTCGGGATTGTTGTTCTGATCCACTGGTGTGGGAACCGCAACGACATAGAAGTTGCAATCTCGAATAGCCTCTATATCCGAGGTGCACACCAAGCCGTGATGATTGATGGCATCCTGCAACAACTCATCACTCACTTCCAGCGTTGCATCATGACCAGCCATCAAGGCCTCGCAACGCTTAGCATTCATATCAAAACCTACTGTCTTGTATTTCGTAGAAAACAGACGAGCAAGCGGAAGGCCGACATAACCAAGGCCAATCACACAAATCTTTGTTTCTTTCATCTTTATTTATTTTTTATTAGTGATTACAAGTTCTTTTTATACCAATCAATAGCAGCAGCGATACCACGTTGGAAACTCCATTCGGGGTCGTAGCCCAACAGCTCCTTTGCCTTGCTGATATCAGCATTGGAGTGCTTGATATCGCCCGCACGGTCAGGACCAAACTCAGGTTCTACGTCCACACCAAGAGCCTTGGTCAATCCATAGTAGATATCTATCAAATATTCACGGCCTCCGTATGCAATATTGAAGGCTTGTCCAGCTGCCTCATGGGGAGCAAGGCATGCTTTGAGGTTGGCTTCTATCACATTCTCAATATAGGTGAAGTCTCTTGATTGTTTACCGTCGCCATTGATGCGGCATTTCTGTCCATGAAGCAGTTGCTTGATAAACTTGGGTATCACAGCTGCGTATGCACCGTCTGGATCCTGCCGACGGCCGAACACATTGAAATAGCGCATTCCGTAAGTGTCAAGTCCATAATGCCGCGTATATTGCTTTGCCCATTCCTCGTCACAACGCTTGCTCACCGCATACGGGGAAAGCAGATTGCCCTCAATTCCTTCTTTCTTCGGGAGATTAGGCTCGTCGCCATACACGGAGCTTGATGATGCATAGACAAATTTCTTCACGCCTTTCTGACGTGCTGCCTCCAGCATGTTCAATGTTCCTTGAATGTTGTTGAGAGAATAGAACAACGGCATCTCAATGGAGCGGGGCACGGATCCCCAAGCCGCCTGGTTAAGGACATAATCGACTCCTTCGCATGCCTTCATACAAGTGTCGAGGTCCTTGATATCGCCCTTGATAAACTCGTAATTAGGGTTGTCAAGAAACATATCCACATTTTTCTGTCTTCCTGTTGACAGGTCATCAAGTGCCCGCACTCGATAGCCCATATCAAGAATTGCTTCACAAAGGTTACTGCCGACAAAGCCAGCAGCGCCAGTTACAAGGAATAATGATTCCTTTGGAAATTTCAAATGCTTGTATGCCATATATTATAATAAATAAGCTATTGTTTATTCTTAAAGAGAAGCGATCACTCTAGGTGCGTTAAAGCATACGGCGAAAATCGCTTATATTCTAAATCTCGCCACACGCCATTACAGCATCATGTTTGTGTGCTTGCAACTCATGGTTAAATGGATGTCGGATTGTCCCCGATGGGTAATCCTTTCACCCGATTGAGCTCGTTCTGCATGGCTGCTAAACGGGCTTTGAAGTCGGAATCAAGTTTCTCGCGCTCATGGGCGTATGCTACCTTCAGCTTTTGCTCGCGTGCCTCAAATTCAGCGCTGACTTCAGCGGCGATTGAATGGCGAAGGGACTCCGAAAGATTTACAGCACCGTCTCCTGTCATAAAAGCCATGAGCTTTTGCATCATGTCATTTATCTGATCGATCTTTTCAAACAGTTGTTTGTTCAGGCTTGAAGCCAAAGCCTCCAGCTCCTCTACTCGCTTTTCACGGGCACGAAGTTCCTTGCGAAGCAGCCTATTTTCGGCTGCCCAATCATGCACTTGCGCACAATTCGCTTGTGTGGACTTGGTTTCAGACTTCATAATGGCTGGGACATAAATATCGTGGTTTGCTTCTAATAGATCAAATCCTTACGAAGTAAGGGGTATGGCTGGCGGAGAAGCTGTCAAGGGGACACATTAATCACCGTTAATCCAGCTTTAATCGTTCATTAATGCTTTGTTAGCCATCAGTCTGATGTCAATCCTTTTTAGGTTGGGAGGAGGAAAGGAATTGCTGGTAGGCTTCACGGGCATTGGGGGCTACGATATGATTGCCACCGAAAAAGTTGATGATGATCTGTGGTTCTTTGTACAGCCTGAGTTTGTCGATGACGGCCTGGACGATGCGTTCTTCCAAAACGGCATCAGATGGCTTCGCCTGTGGTTCCTCTAACTGCTCCGCCTTGGAAGACGGGGCTTCCTGCTCTTTTGCAGAGACTTCGGTTGATGCCGAGGCGCGAGAGTGAGAAAAAAGGTGAATGAACCTTGAGCAAAGCCTTGAGGTATTTACCTGCACGGCTCTCCGACTTGTTTGCGAGTCTAGACAAATACTATTCATTGCCGATTTCAATGCTTCTTGAAGCACGCATAAGAATTGCCTATATGGAGCACTTTGATTAGCCCAAAAGGAATTAATTGAAATTCCATGTGCCCCCTTCCGCTTTGCAGCGGAAGCAGAATGCCTGAACGTCTTTTCATGCAGTCACACGTTTTTCGCCTTCATGCTCTCAACCAATCCCTATACCTTAAAAACTCAGTGTCTTTAGGATTGATTTGAAGTATATAATTGACCTTGCCGAGCAAGTGGTGTTTATAAACCTCAACTGTTGAAATCCAAGAAGGTAATTCTATTGATCTCATATGACTGGTAAACCCATATTTCATACTATAATAGACCTCTTGCCTGACCTTGTCCCTATATTTTTTAGGAACTTGAAGAACTTTATTTACCACTACACCCGTAACTATTTGGCGGCATCCTCTTCGCATCACTTTGGTTTTTTCTTCATTAAGAAGAAATTGCTTATGCCCTATTAAAGATCTTATATACCTAATCAAGTTTTCTACATCAATTTCCTTACCAGAGAAAGTCATGTCGTCGGCGTAGCGTGTATATCTAATAGAACGCTTGCGTGAATATTTGAATATCTTATTGTCAATGTTAGAGAATACCATATTGGACAACATTGGGCTTGTAGGTGCTCCTTGCGGCAAAAAACCATTCAAAGTACACAGTTTGGTCAACATCACAACAATGGCATTTTGTATCCCATAGTATAAAATACATTATATATGTACTTTTCTTTCACGCTGCCAAAGAAATCATGAATGTCAAGGGCAACGACAACGTTAGTATTTCGATGAAACCGAGCATTGTCACGTAAGTTTTTACCTGGCATAAAAGCCTTAGCCTGAGGGGAAACCATCTTTACTGATGCTGGCTCTAATATCGACTTCAATATCCATGTTTGAATATCCTTTAGATTGGGAAAAGGCTCCAATATCAACCGCTTGGCACCATTCTTCTTTGGAATCTCATACTGTTTGTAGAACATTGTCTGACTGTTACACAAGGCTAGCAAATAGTCATAGTCATATCCCAGTAATAAAGCTGTTCTCTTATACACATCTCCGAGCCCACGAGACCGTACTAGATCTCGTATGCCGTCTTCTGCTTGAAAAAAAAAAAAAAAAAAAAAAAAAAAAAAAAACCAAAAAAAAAAAAAAAAAAATAAACAACAAACAGAGTATGTATAGAAGCACGAGAAGTACATAATGACAAAGTCCAGAGATGATTGCAGCACTACCACA
>OJJV01001166.1_pt1 | contig 12074 bp, 13 predicted proteins | sample 1596391 | NCBI WGS metagenome assembly OJJV01 (sample SAMEA4350164, study PRJEB24818) | metagenome | biome: human; feature: gut; material: faeces | place: Denmark | collected 2013-09
TATTAACAAATTGTGAACAAAATGAAATTCCCATGAACTTCATGAACAATTTGTTAATATTACAAAGTTTCACACAATCTTTACAACTAATATATTTTTCATTAACAATTATCATTAACTTATATGTTATAATAAACTTGTGAATAGTCCAGAGCAAGCCTCGGAAAGGCGGACGTGCGCAGCTCACGCAAGAAATTCACGGGCGGGTAATGGTTGGGAATTATTAATGAGGTGTAATATGATATCAGGAATAGATATAAGTCAATATCAAGGAAGCGCGTTTAACACCGAGAAAGCAAAAGCGGAGGGCTTCGACTTTTGTATTTGCAGACTTGGAGGAGGACTTCCGGGATTTAATCAGGATAAGTATTTTTTGGATAACTACATAAACTGCAAAGAACAAGGTCTGAAAGTTGGGGCTTATGTATACGCAAACGGTCTTAATGAAGAAAACTATTTTCTTGACGTTTTCGCATATGAGACGGCAAGCAGACTTGATACATTACAGTTGGAATATCCAGTATTTCTTGATGTAGAAGCCGCCAGCTGGAGAAATCGTACAAAGGAAGTAAACACGGCAGTAATTAAACGAATACTAAATAAAATGGAATCATATAATCTTTTTGTGGGAGTATATTCTTCTCAGGACTGGTTCAAAAACTGTGTTAATTATGATGAATTATATGGTAGATATGTATGTTGGGTGGCTAAATGGAGTACAACGCCACCGAATATAGGATATGATTTATGGCAGTACGGAGGAGAAACGAATCTAATACGGCCGAATCAAGTTGCAGGAGTAACTTGTGACCAAGATTATAGTAAATATGATTATTCTGAAATAATACCGAAAACTAACTGCAACGGGTGGTCAGATTTAACCTGCGATGTAAACGGAGACGGTAAAGTAAATAGTAAAGATATTGTTGCAGAGATGAAAGCAATTGCAAATGGAACAGGGGGTAAGGATGTAAACGGAGACGGTAAAGTAAACAGTAAAGACATTGTGAAAATAATGAAGGAGATATCTGATAAATGAACTTTACAGATGTTACTCAAATTATAGCAAATTTAGGGTTTCCTATTGCTGCATGTATAGCATTGTATATAATGAATACCAAAACAATTAATAAATTAACAGAAGCTGTTGAAGAATTAAAAAAATTAGTGGAGAGGTTGCACAATGGAAATTAACGATATATTTAAACTAATAGACGCGGGATTTACAAAAGAAGATATTATAGAAATGTCTAAACCCGTAGAAACGGTTGCGGATGTTTCGCAGGTAGAGACTGAAACAATAACGTCGGAAGAAAATATGGATTATATAAAAGATTTACAGAAAAGCATTGATGATTTAAAGAAAACGATTATAGCGACTAATCAGTTACGGAATTTAGGCGGAGATAAAACAACTACAATAGATGATATAAACGAATACCTTATTAATGGGAGGAAGAAATAATGGCAAGTGTAAATGAGTTGAATTTTAACCAAATTTCAACGGTATTAACGTCAATTGTGGAACAGGCTACAGGCGAAAAGGTTTTGACCCCCACAACTACCGGGGATTTTGTATCGGTAGCTACAACAGCGTTAAAAAATGGAACCGACCCTGTAATGAACGCTATAACGCAGATGGTTAATCGGACAATTTTTTCGATTAGACCCTATTCCGAAAAGTTCCCGGGACTGAGGGTTGACAATGAACGTTGGGGGAATATTAGAAGAAAGCTGAATATTGCTGATGGTGATTATATAGATGATACATCTTTCGCATTGCCTGACGACGGACAGAGTGTAGACATGTATAAGCTTCGCCGTCCCAATATATTGCAGACAAATTTTTATGGCGCTAATGTGTTTAGTATTGAGCGTTCGTATTTTCGTGAGCAGATAGAATGTGCATTTACGGGCCCTGAAGAGTTGGCAAGTTTTTATTCTATGGTTACCGGAAATATTATGGATATGATAGAGACAGCACATGAAAACCTTAAACGTGCAACTCTTTCTAACCTTATCGGCGGAATTGTGTCCGGCGGGGGTGACGAACAGAAAGTTCATTTGCTGACTGAATATAACGCAAAGACCGGCGGGAAATATACATCGGTAACCATTATGGCTCCGGATGTATACCCCGACTTTATGAAATTTGTATATGCTCGAATAGCTACAGTTTCCGCGCTTCTTACAGAGCGTTTGCAACTACATCATATCAATGTAACTGGTAAAGCAATAACTCGTCATACGCCGTATGAAAACCAGAGACTTTATATGTACGCTCCTACTATGTATGATAGTACGGCACGAGTAATAGCTGATACATATCATGATACGTTTCTCCGTTATGCTGACCATGAAACTGTTAATTTCTGGCAGGCTGTAGACACTCCAGACACTATTAATGTTACACCGTCGTATCTCAAGGCTGACGGAACTATTACTACACCAAGTGATCCGGTGTCGGTTCCTAAGGTGTTAGCTATTCTTTGTGATGAGGAAAGCTGTGGAATGACAGTATGCAATGAATGGAGTGCAACAAGTCCGCTTAATATTTCCGGCGGTTATTATAATGTTGCATGGCATTTTACGGATAGATTTTGGAACGACTTTACCGAAAATGCTGTAGTATTTACAATGGATTAATATTATGCAAGTTACTTTATATTCAGGTTTTGGAAAGCGGAATAATTCAACCAAAACCCCCACTACAGGGGGCGTTACATACACCGGAACGCTGAAAGATAATTGTACAATACTAAAACCCATCATTATCTTTCAGGCTGCCGGGGCGGGCTATTATTTCCCTGAAAGCTATCCTGCAAGCTATAATTACGCTTATATTGATGCTTTTGAGAGATTTTATTTTGTGACGGAATGGGAATGGGCGGAGCGGAATTGGATTGCAACACTTGAAGTTGACCCTCTGGCAACATATAAGGGTGATATTGGAACAGGTACACATTATGTAGAGCGTTGCAGCGGAACATTTAACGGACGTATTGCTGATACTGTATATCCTGTTTTAACTAATCCTACTGTCAATATAACCGATATTGCCTCTCCATGGATTGATGAAACCTATTATATTGTAGGTATAAGTGGTGGTGGAGGTTCAACAGGGATCACTTACTATATTTTTTCATCCTCTCAATATTCAGCATTTATTCAGAACATATATAATAGTAATTCGTGGTGGAATGCTTCAACCGCAGATATTACTTACGACCCCTCAATATTCAATCCGCTGGATTTTATAAAATCAATAAGATTGTACAGAAGTTCATTTGGCGGAACTGTGGTAAACAGTGTAAATATGGGATATTGGAGCGTGCCTGCCACATGTCGAATAATATCTGACACACAAGCATATTCAAGTGTTCAAAGAACAATCGCTTTGCCACAGCATCCGCAAACATCGAGCCGCGGAAGCTATGTAAATTCAGATTTATATACTAAGCGTATATTATCAGTTAAACCCTTTGGTAAGATTCCTTTGGATTGCAGTTTAATTGCTAATGAAACGTCTATTAAAATTTATATTGGTATTGACGCATATTCTGGCCGGGGGTGGTTACGTGTGTCTAATGGTTCAAATTCTATGATAATTGCGGAGGCAGAGGCACAGATAGGCGTTGATGTTTTACTTAATGTTCAGGCCGTATCGGAACTTTCACGAGCAACAGCGATAGTCAATTCAGCTTCAAGTATTATTAGCACTTTTACCGGAAACGGTTCAAATATGACTATTGAAACAGGTGTGAGCAACTGGGCGGCAATTGCCGGAGTACCGCTTATTCGTGAGACTGGAACAGGTGGGGATTTAGCAACATTTTCTTTTGCTGAAAGTAATAGATTATGTTCAGCATTTTATTCAATAGCTGACGAATATAATTCAGAGTTTGGCCGTCCATATTGCGCGCCGGCGGTATTAAACACTGTAGGAGGTTTTATTAAGTGTGCAAATGCAGAGGTCGAATTCCCATGTCTCGCACCGGAACGCGCAAAAATTGAAGCGTACTTGAACGGAGGTTTTTTCTATGAATAGTGTGCCGTATTCATACGGTGACATCATGCTTGAAACGGCACCTGTTACGCCGTCAACAATACATGTAACGAATACCGCGTTGTCAGCATTTTTCAGACGTTATTTATTTTCTGATTTATTAAGTGTTTGGGAATGGAAAATCCCGGAGAATTGGGACAGCAATTATTTCAAAGCTGTTCTATTCTCATGGGGATATTTTGCAGTTATTGATACTCCAGCATTTGGTATAATTCCACAACAGGCAGGGTTAAAGGGATATAACGTGCAGTATCAACCTACTAATGCTGTAATTTCTAATCCGAGAATCAATCAAATACTTGAACCTTTAATCGGTGAAGAATGTGCGGTAATTAGAATACGTCCCGATTACTGCGGAATGCTCGACATTGTAAATTATTACGGCGATATGATGGCGTTAACTGCGGAAACACTTGATACTAATATACTGAATTCAAAACTTGCTTATGTCTTCGCTTCTGATAATAAAGCTGGAGCAGAAACATTTAAGAAGTTTATGGATAAAATTGCCAGTGGTGAACCCGCGGCATTTATAGATAAAAATTTATTTGATGAAGAACATAACCCCCACTGGGTAAAGTTTAATAATGAAATTCGAAATAATTTCATAGCCAATGATTTACACGGACTTCTTAAAAATCTATATAATGATTTTCTTAATCGAATAGGTATACCAACTGCCAATACTGATAAAAAAGAACGACTTATAACATCGGAGGTTGAAGCTAATACACAGCAGTCGTTCTCCGCAATGGATATGTGTTTAAAGGAAGTCCGGCGAGGTATTGAGCAGGCTATAGAAATATTCCCTGAACTTGAGGGTAATCTGTCGGTTAAATGGAGGGTAGAAGTTAATGGACGCTTGTCTTTCAATAATGGGGATAGTCAATTCAACACTTCCGACAACAGCGGATTTTGAGGATTTAGCTTCAAAATTTAAAAGCTGGTTTAATGTATCCAGTAGTTGGATATCAACACAGCTCGCCGGATATATTCTTATAAATACTGCGGAGCTTGAATTCATATTTCCCGACCCTAAATTTGCTGAAATTGCTATTAGTGCATGGGCTCAAGTAAATGATGTGAGATTTACGGAATTATATAATACCACTACTGCGGAATTCTATAATTCGTTTGAACCTCTTGAAAATTACAATATGGAAGAGACAACTACTCAAGAAGATACTAATACCGGAACTGATACGCATACCCACAGTGGAGGGACAACCACTGAAGATAGTATTACGACTAATGATACCGGAACAGTATCAGACAGCGGGGATGCTAGTCGTGACGGAACCACTACTCACAAAGTGTCAGCGTTTAATTCTAATACATTAGCGGATGCGCATAGTGACACTGATAATTTTAGTACTACTTCTACTAATACCAGAACTGACAATTTAACGCACACAACTACAGAGGAACACACATTTACAGATACACAAAAGCTCGATATAAGCAGAAATGATGTGTTAAATCGTACAGTAACGCTAAGTCGTCACGGAAACATCGGAGTAACTACAAGTCAGCAAATGGTGCAAAGTCAACGAGATTTGGTTATGTTCGATTTTAATAAATATGTATGTGACGAATTTAAAAATGAGTTCTGTATTTTGTTATATTAAGAGGTGAAACAATGTACTATTTTCCTTATACAAATTTTCACGACATAAACCTTGACTGGATAATTGAATATATAAAATCCGCTAAAAGTGAAATAGAAGATTTAATAAATCAATTTGAAAATATGGTAGTTCAAACGACCGGCGATTCAACAAATAAGGTGATGAGCCAAAACGCTGTAACGGTACAACTGAATTTTTTAAGTTCCAGAATTAATACCCTTAATACTGCCGTAGAAGAATTGACAGCGAAACTCAATGAGGATATTGCAAATTTAGCAGAATTTGAAACTGAAACAGCATCAAATTTTTCATCTGATAGGAATAGACTATCAACTATTGAGGACTCTCTTACACGTTTTTATGTTTTTGTTAGACATACTGCAACGGAGGATACTATAAATGTATCGATGTCCGAGTTACTAAATTACCGAACCAGAGCTAACGTCCGATATTATATACAGGATTCTGTCAATAATTTTGTCAGGTATGCATATGAAGCATATTCGCCACAATCAACGACAATGATGATTCAGACTTTGCCCTTTACTAATGAAAATGCCGTCTATCGTGCAACGATTAACCTTACATCTGGAGCGATAACATATTCTTCAGTTGGGATTGTACCGATATCTCAATCATCCGGTACAAGTCAAACATCAGTAATGTCTCAAAGGGCTGTTACAGAATTTGTTAACAACTCAAGCCTTTTTGTAAGATTTGTTATAACTGGCAATACCTCACGGTGTAACTATAGTTTTGAAACAATACTAATTTATATTGAAAAAAAACTTTTTGTATACGGTGACGTCACAGTCGTCGAGCAAAATTACAGGTATTATTGTAGTGTATATGCAGCGGGTTCTGAACGCATTATTTTTAGGGTAATTCCGAGTTATGATAGTAGTCAGTCAATTACGGTTGTCCTAACTTCCGCCAATAAGATTATTTATACACAGACAACTTTAGGTGTTCTTCCCTATTACCCGCGTTATGTCATATCTTCAGACGGTGAAACAATCTCAGGAACTCAGTTGACAGTATTACAAAATATTCTTAACGCAATAGTAGTTAATAATTATTCCCCTCAAATTTACTTGAATATTACTACGGACAATGTGACTGAACAATTATATGTTGACAGTGCAAATAGCACCGGGTATGTTCTCCGAAATAATAACTATATTATAACATATACTGCCACCTCGTCAGTAACTATAGAACCCGTTGAAAAAGTGTTTACTTCTTCAGCTACAGGAGTCTACCGAATAGCCGCCGGAGGTGAAACAGGATATAACATATTAAAAATAATCGGAACGGATGTCGATTTAACAAATTATTATATTGTTGACGCTGATATTACAAATTTAATAGGCGGTGTTTCAACATTAATTTCCGTGTCTTCAGTATCCGGAGTGCCGGCAATATTAATATATTCAAATGGCGTAGCGTTCTCCGGCAGTTGGACTGTAACGTGTAGACATAAATAAAGCGGGCGCAGCCCGCTTTATTTTTTAAAATGAACAATAATCGTCGTTATTAACAATTGGCATTTTAGAAGCTGTTTGAGGCTCATCGTCCGTTTCATCCGGCTTGATACCCCGGACTATATAGAGCTTATCAATAAATAATCTAAGGTTATAATCTAATGATTTTTTGGGCTTTTCTACGACACCCTCAATAATTACTTCTGCACCTTTAGGAATAAATTGCAGCACATTTTTTAATTGTTCCTTATTACCAATAATATCATAAAATACTGTATTTTTGAATATTTGGCAGGCCAGAGAGTTTGCAACCATAACTTTGGTACTTGTTTTAACCTCGCTCCACTCCTTACACAATCTGCCTTGAATTACTGTTTTGTTATACATTTTCTTTCTCCTTTAATAATTAATATTTATCTATATTTAAAATATAAGATACAAATTAAAATTACCGCAATAATGGTAGCTATAAGTAATCGAGCAGCCCAGAATTTCAACAGCTCAATCCATGTAAAATTATTTTTCATTTTATACACCTCAATACATTTTTATATATTTTAATAACAATTTTAATAAGTACCCTTTTTCCGCTTCGGCTTCTCCGAAATACACAGCGTTTACAATACTTCGGTATTTATTGCGGAACACCAAGATGTCATATTCATTAAGCTTAAATTCTTTAGGTGCTCCGCTTTTATGTGTCGATAAGTAATACGGCTTTTGTCTGGATTTATGCCGGTATACTGTAATCTCTCCTATTGTTACGACCGGGATATACTCTGCAAGCGGACGTGACACGTCTAAGAAGCTGTCCATATCCTCAAACAGGTTATCAATAGCTTGATTAGCAAATGCCGTGTCTTTCGTATATTTATATAATGCCGTTTTCTTTTTGCGCTCGCTTATTGGTGAATTTAGATATAACGCTATTAGTCGTTCATGTTCCCTATCTATTTTTAACTCCTTTTTATTGCGGTACATTTCCATAATTGGACTAATCATATTTAACGTCAAAAAATAGTCGTTGTTTAAAATTGTAGAATTGCATATACTGATAACTCTAAGAGCGGGTCTTCCTTCCAACTCCCTATTACGATTGATGGTCTCATAAGCATTAAAGAATGTAAACGCTTCGCCGTTCATACTTTGTCCTTTTAGTGTTTGTGGTATTGCCTCATCCTGTATTATAAAGTCAATATCCGTCATATCACCGCCGCGGAAATTCGCAAAGGTTGACAAGCTCATCATATATCCGAGACATTCACCCCACGCCTTGCCGTCCTCATCTGCATAATAAAAACTATAGCAGTCGTCACCGTTAGGATAAGGTCGAATATCTATCCCTTTATCAGAATTCAGTTTTTTGAATACGTTAAAAGCTTCTGTAGAAAGCTTCTTAACCTCGGAAGCTTTGCGCCGAAGTAATATGAATTTTGTATGACGGTTTAATACTATTGTTTCAAGTATAGTATAAGTCTTTCCGATTCCTCGACCGCCAATTAACCACATAAACGGCAATCCCTTACTTAACAGATATTCAATATCCGGATATCCTGACGGTTGATATAATTTGCTTTTCTTTACTCTATCCATCGTATCTTTTCCATATCAAAATAATTTTTTCGTAACCATTCAAGGGATGAATTACTGATACGTTTCAAAATATCTTCTATATCTATACTTGTACTAAGCTTATACGTTGTTGGAACAATTGCAACATTAGACGATATGTGAAGATTATGCCCATCAATTTTCAAATCTATGTCTGTCTCATTATCATTATAAATAGCCCGAGTTCCTCCGGCTTTGCTCCAAATAAAGCCGTCCTTGAATTTCTCAATATCTCCGAGTTCTTCTGCGCCGGACGGATTATTGCCTTTTCGGAATTTATTCACCCCTGCCACAGTCACTTTTAATTCCCCGTCCTTAACCTGTGCGTATTTCTTCGCTCCCAGAGTGACGAATTTTTCGCTTATTCCCTCGTTTTCATATACACCCATATAATGATTAACCCCCTTTCTATCGACCGCCTTATAGCCCAATTTTTGAGCCTCTGCGACCATGCGGTTATTATAATCGGCAGGAGTATAATTTCCGATATATTTTACACTGTCTGTATCAGCATATACAAAATCTCTTCCGACTATCCACATAAAAGCTTTTAAGTCCTGCCGGGCATAAGCTGTAACCCACACCCCCACAGCATACGGGAGAAATGGTGCTCGCTTCATTTTAGCAAGTTTCTCCTCTTTCGTGTCTATAAGATAGTATTCGTCAGTTGAAGAAAGATACGCTATATCATCTTTCAAAGTGTTTTGTACGGTCATACCATACAATGCGTTGATTTTCTTTTTTGACTCTGCGTATGAAATTTTATCTTCTCCGCCTTTCAACTCTGTCTTTTTTATAAACAAATCAATCACCAACTTTCTAAATTCGTAGGGTAAATATCGTTTGAGAGACTTATAACATTCTATTATTGTTATATCGTGCAAAGAAATGTTATAATCCTCTAATAAAATCATTAAGTCAATTTCTGTTATTGTTGTCTCCAAACTTTCTGCGTATAATATTCGCCCATTATCGAGCAAATAGTTTTTTATGTTCCTACACTTACTGAACGATATATACGGTTGATGCCATTTCTTAAGTTCTACATGTTCCAATCGTACACGGAATACGTATCCGAATTTTTCCGAATTTGATAGTAGGGTTTTAATATCATCTGTCGTTTCTCTAAACTCGGTCAGCGGAAATTTTTTATTAACCAGTTCGTAAGGATATGAGCTTTCACGGTCATAGCTTCCAACATTATATAATATCTTTCCAACATAGAAACGGTTAGCGTGAGTATCTCCACCTCTAAACGCTTCACGCAACAATTCAAACACGTGTAAGGTGGGCACTAAACCTCGTAATATTCCGTTATATGGGAATAATACCTTTTTTGCCATACGCCGGACATATCCAGTTGAAGTATACGGGATTGTGTTTAGTGTGTCGCCGTTAGCTTTTAACAGTGATTTAATAGCGCATGATAACCCTACAACATCATTTCGCATATAAATTAAATCTTCAGTTTCTATTTCCGTCCAAGGATAACGTACTACGTCGTAATTCATTTCCGTTTTCTGTAATGCTTTAGGAACGTTCATATCTTTCATAAACCGTTCAAGACCTGTTCCCGCAAGCTTGTAACTACAACGAAATTCCACTTTATCCCACACACAGTACAAAGGTTCTCGAACGTCAACTAAAAACACTTCTTTTCGGTCAAACTCATGAATGCCCTTTAAAAATTGGAATTCGTGAGCTAAATTGTGAACATATATAATTAATCGTTTCTTCTCTGGAATTATTCGGTTTATTTCGTCAATCACGTTTATGAATTCTTCCCAAGTTCTGCCATATATTACAGGGATGCCCCATATATGCAACTGCCATATATACATAAACGCATGTGTCTCATCTTTGTATTCAATTTTACTCGTTTCTATATCCCATGACGCTATTACTTCCAGATACTTATTAACTGATTTCGTTAATAATATTTTGGACAGTCTCGTTTTTAGCATCTCCATTAATAAATGCACGTGCAAGCTCCTCCGACGAATATATATCTATTAGTTTTGTGTTCTTCGCCGCCGCCATAAAATCCGCAAACTTATTATATTGAGCCTCTGTAATATTATAATCATGACTTTGAAGCGTCTTAACAGCCTTTTTTCTAATTTGTCGCAGTCCTGCAATACTCGCGAATTTGTTTTTGTATAAATTCTCTGCAATTTCACGATAAAAGGGTAAATCCTCATCTGATATATCCTTAGGGGCTTCTAAATCAAATAATCCGCTTTTAAGTACTTTGTCATAATCCGACCATTCCTTAGACGCTGAAAACCTTTGCTCGCGCTTCTTAAGAATATAATACAATCTCCGGTATTCCTGTCTATCTGTCATTTGTATCACCCTCAGTCATAATGTCTAAACATTCTTTGACTGCCGACAGCTTCGCTTGATAGAGATTAGTTTCCAAACTATTCTTGCAGACACTATAGTGTCGACGGTACATTATTTCATAATAATTATATAATTTAATCATTTTGTCTGTTTTCGTCATTGTCTAAAACTCCCCATACTAAAACATTGTAGTAGTCGTCAACTCTACATTTTGCCAACCCTGACTTACTATTAACACATTCATATATTGAGTTTAATTCCTCTTGATGAATTCCGCCTTTTAAAAAATGAGAGTATATAGTTCCGTCTGACGCGCGAAATGTTATAACATCATTACCGTTCATAAACTCAATTCCGTGAGGTGCTAATAATTCCGTTTTACTTCCTATGTGATAATCTAATACGCAGTAGCCGGTTGAATCGTATAACAATACTGTGTAATACCCTGTACATTCATCATCCACTGCATAACCCAGATATATAAAATGATCTTCACATACTTTATTTAATCGGTCGATTTCATCCCACGTATGAAGCTCAAAGGCATCATCCATACCTAAAGAGTCTTTAAAGTGTTTGTATTCGTTCATCATTCTATCCTCCTATGAACCGTTCCTTATCGTGATTATAGTATAACAAAATATTGTGTCTCTGTAAGATATAAATTGTAAATGATTGATACTAATTGTATTGAATTTGTGTTAAGATGTAGTTAGCATATGCTAACTATAGTAATTATGAATTTCGTTAAATTTTTAACGAAGTGTAATTTAAACTCAGCATATGCTAAATATGGTAATTATGAATAGATGTTGTGTGTGTTGTAAAGATTGTGTGAAACTTTGTAATATTAACAAATTGTTCATGAAGTTCATGGGAATTTCATTTTGTTCTTGTCTCTTATACATATCTGAGTTTGCCCACGCAGAGACAACGCAA
>OJJV01001174.1_pt1 | contig 11976 bp, 5 predicted proteins | sample 1596391 | NCBI WGS metagenome assembly OJJV01 (sample SAMEA4350164, study PRJEB24818) | metagenome | biome: human; feature: gut; material: faeces | place: Denmark | collected 2013-09
CACCGAAAAACAGCACGAATTTATAGGGATATAGCGATTCCGGAAGAAACGCTGTTTAGACCTGTTATGAGATATGAGGAGGTTTAGGACGGATTGAAAAGATGGTTGCTTTCGTCCCGACAATGAAACCTTTGGACTCCGACAAGAAGGTTTCTAAGGAAGTTTCGGCTCCTGCGGAGGCTGCTCAGGCGGCTCCGGTCGTGGAGGAAAAAATTGATTTTTCCAATGTTCAGATCGAGCCACTGTTCCAGGATCAGGTGGATTTTGACACCTTCTCCAAGAGCGATTTCCGTGCCGTGAAGGTTAAGGAATGCGAAGCCGTGAAGAAGTCCAAAAAGCTCTTAAAGTTCGTTTTGGACGACGGAACCGGTACAGATAGGGTCATTTTGAGTGGTATTCACGAATATTATGAGCCGGAAGAACTGGTTGGTAAGACCTGCATTGCAATCACCAATCTGCCTCCGAGAGCGATGATGGGCATTGACTCTTGCGGTATGCTCATCTCCGCTGTGCATCACGAAAACGGCGAGGAAAAGCTCCATTTGCTGATGGTCGATCCTCACATTCCGGCAGGCGCAAAGCTCTATTGATTGCCCCCCTGATCGGGTTAAAAAAGCCTCTCGTACACCAATCCGTACACCAATTTACACCAAGGGTGCACCACGGATGGCGAGAAAAATGTGCGATTGAATTTCAGCCTCGCAGAAGTGATTCTGCGGGGCTGCTTTTTTGAAAACTATATATTCAGATATGAGACTCGGTGAGAAATCACCGGGTCTTATTTTTTGCGCTCACTACGCCTACTAAACAGGTGCAGTGGGCGCTTTTTTGTTTTCTAAAACCGGCACAAAAAATTTTTTTGAAAAAGTGTGGGAATCTCGCAAAAAAATTCGGCAAAGAGAAAGTGAGAAGGCGAAAAGCCTTCCGGGAACCTTGAAAATTTCATATACATTCATCAGATACATTCCTTGAGCCAACAGCCAAATGAAGGTACGCCAAGACCCACCTGCCGCTAACGGTATCAGCGGGACAAAAGGTGGAGAGCGACCCCGAAACCATTCTGAAATATCTGGCAGCTACGGATACGGCCACGACAGGCTTAGGGTATAATGATACTTTTCTACGGAACCGGCGGAGTACCCGGCGGGGGTGAGATTCCCATGGACCCGATTCGCTATCGGGCGTCTGATGACTTCCTTTTCTGCATTTTGGGTTCGAGGAAAAATGAAATGCAGCGACGAAAGCCCCAAAGGATGCTTTGAGGCTTTCGTGGATCAGAAATGATTCAAATTCAGAGAAAGGAGGAAAACCCCATGGAAAACTGTAAGGTGATCGCCATCACGAATCAGAAGGGCGGCGTTGGCAAAACAACGACCGCAGTCAATCTCGGCGTGGGACTTGCAAGCTCCGGGAAACGGGTCCTGTTGGTGGATGCTGATCCGCAGGGCAGCTTAACCGTGAGCCTCGGCATAAAGAACCCAGACGAGCTGGATGTATCGCTGTCTTCCCTTATGCAGTCGGTCATTGATGATGAGCCGCTTGCGGAGGGTGCCATTATTCGGCACCAGGAAGGTGTGGATTTGCTTCCCTCGAACATTGAGCTCTCCGGTATGGAAACGGGCCTGTTCAATGTCATGAGCCGCGAGTATGTTCTGAAGAACGCCATCGACGGCATGAGAAAGAGCTACGACTACATTCTGATTGACTGTATGCCCTCACTGGGTATGATGACGGTCAATGCGCTGGTTGCGGCAGACAGTGTGATTATCCCGTCTCAGCCGAACTTCCTGTCAACCAAAGGTCTTAACCTGCTTCTGCGCTCCATTTCAAAAATCAAGCGTCAGATCAACCCGAGATTGAAGATTGACGGCATTTTGCTGACGATGGTAGATAACCGCACCAACAACGCAAAGGCGATTATTTCCTCGCTTCGTTCCACCGTGGGAGAAAACATCCGCGTGTTCCGTTCCGAGATTCCCTTTTCGGTAAGAACTGCGGAGTGCAGTCTTTCCGGAGAGAGCATCTTCTCCCATGACAGGAACGGCAAAGTCGCAGCAGCGTATGAGGCACTCACAAAGGAGGTGACAGAGCTTGAAGAGCGTGCAAAAAATCAATCTGGGCCTGACCGGGTACGATGAGCTTTTCATGAATGACGCGGAGCGAAAGGAAAATAAACTCCCGCGCATTTATGATATTCCCCTCTCGGAGATCGACGACTTTCCAGACCACCCCTTCAAGGTGAAGCTGGACGAGGACATGGATCAGCTTGTTCAGAGCATCAAGGAGCGCGGGATCATCACCCCTGTCACGCTCCGACCGAAGGAAGATGGTCGGTACGAGATTGTATCAGGGCATCGCAGAAGGAAGGCCTGCGAGCTTGCCGGGTTTGATACCGTGAAGGCCGAGGTGCGGGAGATGACCCGTGATGAGGCCATTATCCTGATGGTGGAATCGAACCTGCAACGCTCTACAATTCTTCCCAGCGAAAAGGCTTTTTCGTACAAGATGCGCTTGGAGGCCATGAAGAGGCAGGCAGGAAGACCTTCAAAAGAAAATGCGTCGCCAGTGGCGACTAATTTCCCGCAAGGTCGGTCTGATGTTGAACTTGGAGAACAAGTTGGCGAAAGCAAGGATCAGGTGCGGCGCTATATCCGCCTCACGGAGCTTATTCCGGAGCTTCTGGATTTGGTTGATGAGGGGCGCATTGCGTTCAGACCGGCAGTGGAGCTTTCGTACCTGCAAAAAGAGGAACAGAGTGCGCTGCTGGAGCAAATCGCCTATGCGGATGCCACGCCGTCCCTTGCCCAGGCCATTAAGCTGAAGCGGTTCTCTCAGGACGGAAAGCTGAACAACGAGGTCATCGAGTCGATCATGAGCGAGGAAAAGCCGAACCAGAGGGAGAAGATCAACATCAAGTACGCCGAGGCCAGAAGGTTTATCCCTGCCAGCGTTCCTTACGAAAGAACCGGTGAGTATATTCTAAAAGCGCTGGAATATTATCACCGGTATCAGGAACGGCAGAAAAGTCGGAATGATGCAAGATAGGTTCTTCGCCAAGGGGGCAGTCTACCCTTTTGACGCTGCGTCAGCGCCGTTCCCCCTCTCACACTCTCCCCCTCATTTACCGGCAATACCGGCTCAAAGAGAAAATAGACAGGCGGCATAGTTGAGAAAGCCCAGGTGCGTTCGTACAATATGAGAAAACAGTCATCGGAGGTCGTCCCATGAAAAAGAATCTCATGTTGTGTGCGCTCCTACTTGCCGTATTGCTTTCCGGATGCGCCGCAGAGCCATTGCAAAGGCAAACGGCAGGAAACACACCAAAAGCTCCAACGCCACAGGAAGAAACGCCTGCTTCCTTTGAGCCGGTATCCACAGATTCAAGCGCTCCCACCAAAGCACCGACAGAAGCCGCCGATCCAGCAGCTTGCATATTAAATGAGGACAAGCACGAAAGCGGCCCTGCTATTTCTTCTGAGCCGGTAAGCGCACCAACAGAATCGAATGCGCCGGCATCGGAAGAAGCCAAGCAGCCACCCGTGCTTCCGGAGGAGCCGGAGGAAACAGAAAGCCCTGCAGAGGAATCAGCCGTTCCTACGATAACCGAGCCGGAGCCTGAACCTGCATTTGATATCGAGCACTGGATTTCCTACGCAAAAAGCACGGCGGTGAGCTTGGGGCTGACCTTGGATAGCTCAGCAACCGATTGCTGGGACAATCCGATCACCGCGAAGCCGACCTGCATCTACCTGGAGCGAGACATTAACTCACGCCTGAACAGATATGCGAAGGATGGGGAGATAACCGCTGTCTGGATCTGGTACGAATGCGTCGGCACAAGCAGCTACCTGATCTATATTGGGTACGCATAAGCATCAACAAATCAATACACCGAAATGAGCATCGTGGAAGCACGGTGCTTTTTTCATGCCTTGAAGGAGGACAGAACGAATGAAGAAGATTTTCAAAAGAGGAATGTCAGGACTGCTTGCAGTCCTCATGGCATTCACCGTGCTTGCGGGCTTTGGCACGACCACAGCCTTCGCCGCAAGCGAAACAGCGGAGTCCTATATGATTTCCTTCCCCCGTGACGGGGACGCTGCTCAGATTTACTCCGAGGACGCATGGGGACACTCCGCGAAAAACTATATGAACGGCTGGGCAACAGGCTCCAGCAACTATACTACCCTGCATTGCATGGATTCCTTCGACGGGAAGGTGTGCTACTGCATCGAGCCCGGCCTATCCCGAAATGTCGGCGATACCTATCACGGCTTCGGTGAGGATTTTTGGGATAACTATCCCAGCCAGTACAACAACACCATCGAGCCGGACGATATTAAGCTGCTGTTGGGCCGTATCATGCAGTATGGCTATCAGGGCAACCTTTCCACCTCGTGGAGATCGCAGAATGATTCCGATGCGGACAAGCTGGCACACGCCTTCGCGACTCAGCTACTTGTTTGGGAAACGGTTGTGGGCGAGCGCGATGCGGACTTTGACCATGTGAGCACCGGCGGCTATGACGAGATCCTGTCGCTGGTTTCCCCCAATCATCCGCTGTATAGCCGAATCATGGACTATTACGACAGCATCGAGTCCAGCGTGCAGAGCCATGCCGTTTGCCCGAGCTTTATGAGCAGAAGCAGCGGCAGCGCAAAGACCATTGAACTTGCGTGGGACGGCAGTCAGTATGTTGTCGAGCTCACGGATACCAACCGTGTACTGTCGCAGTTTACCTTCTCTGCCAGTGAGACGGGCTTCCATTTCAGCGTATCGGGCAATACGCTCACCATCACCACCGATACAGCTCCCACCGGCAATGTGACGATCTCCGCAAGTCGAAGCGCTTCCCGCTGCGGCGTTCTTGTTTGGACGGACTATAAGTACGGCCCAAACGGCGGCGTTCAGGATACCATCACCTATACGGCCTCCGTCAGTGACCCTGTAAGGGCGTTTGTCAAGCTGAAGGTCAGCTATGGCGGCGCGAAAATTATCAAAACCAGCGAGGACGGCAAGGTGGACGGCATTGCCTTCACCATCACCGGCGCGGGTGTCAATCAGACCGTTACCACCGACCGAAACGGTGAAATTCGCATCGACAATCTGATGCCCGGCATTTATACCGTCACAGAGCAGAGCTATGACAAGTATGTGCCCCAGGAAAGCCACCGTGTTACCGTGCTTGCCGGACAGACGGCGACGGTTTCCTTCAACAATGTACTCCGCCGCGGTGATCTGACCGTGACCAAGACCTCCGAGGATGGCCTAAATCAGGGGGTGAAGTTCCACCTTTTTGGAACCTCTCTTAGCGGTCTGTCTGTAGATGAATACGCAATTACCGATGAAAACGGTGTGGCGGCTTTCAAGGATGTGCTCATCGGCACCGGCTACACGCTGGAGGAGATGGACGCCGCCATTCGCTATGTGATTCCCGACAGTCAGAGCGCCGCAGTGGAATGGAACAGTGTAACCAATAAGAGCTTTTCCAACATCCTCAAGAAATTCAATGTCACTGTCACTAAGAGTGACTGTGAGGTCGGAACGGCGCAGGGCGACGCTTCGCTTGCCGGTGCCGCCTACGGCATTTATAAGGGCGATCAGCTTGTGGATACCTACTACACCGACGAGAACGGCCAGTTCACCACCGGCTATTATGTCTGCGGCGACGACTGGACGATTCGTGAGATCAGCCCCTCCGAGGGCTATCTTCTGGACAGCACCGTTTATCCTGTCGGTGCAGAGGCGGCCAATTACACCGTTGAGCTGAACGCTGCGCCTGCTGTGGCTGTTGCCGAGCAGGTGCAGAAGGGCAATATCGCCATCATCAAGCACTCGGATAACGGCGATACGCAGATCGAAACTCCCGAGGAGGGTGCAGTATTCGCCGTCTATCTGAAATCTGCCGGCAGCTATGAGGCGGCAAAGGATACGGAGCGGGACTACCTGACCTGCGATGAAAACGGCTTTGCCCAAAGCAAGGACCTGCCCTACGGCGTGTATACCGTGCATCAGGTCTCCGGCTGGGAGGGCCGTGAGCTGATGAGCGACTTTGATGTGTTTATTGCCAAGGACGGTGAGACCTACCGCTACCTTATCAACAATGCCAACTTCGAGTCCTTTATTAAGGTCATCAAGGTGGACGCAGAGACCGGCAATACCATTCCCTATGCGGGAGCAGGTTTCCAAATCTTTCGCCCGGATGGCTCCAAGGTGGAAATGACCTTTACCTATCCGGAGGTTACCACCATCGACACCTTCTACACCAATGACGCCGGCATGCTCATCACGCCGGAGAAGCTGGAGTTTGGCAAGGGCTACTCCCTCAAGGAGGTCTCCGCTCCTTACGGCTATGTGCTCAGTCATGAGGCGGTCAAGTTCGATGTGACCGAAGAGAATTCCACCGAGGAAAGCGGCGTGACAATCGTTGCAGTGAAGCTGGGCAACTACGCGCAGAAGGGCATCATCAAGATTTCCAAAACCGGCGAGGTGTTTGCCTCTGTTGCGGCGGCGGACGGGGTCTATCAGCCGGTCTATACGGTGCAGGGTCTTGCAGGAGCAACCTATGAGATCAAGGCAGCGGAGGACATCTACACCCCGGATGGTGCGCTGCGCTGTAGTGCCGGCGAGGTGGTGGATACGGTGACCACCGGCGCAGATGGCATGGCGGAGAGCAAGCCGCTGTATCTGGGAAAATACGAAATCACTGAGATGAAAGCCCCCGACGGCATGGTCATTAACAAGGACGCCCATACCGCAGAGCTTGTCTATGCCGGGCAGGAGATTGAGATCACCGAAACCGCTGCCAGTTTCTGCAATGACAGACAGAAGGCGCGGATTTCTCTTTCCAAGGTGCTGGAGCAGAATAAGCAGTTCGGTATCGGTATGAATAACGAGCTTTCCGCCGTGACCTTCGGCTTCTATGCCGCCGAGGAGCTTACCGCAGCAGACGGCTCTGTCATTCCGGCAGACGGACTGATTGAGATTCTGTCCCTTGACGAAAACGGGAAAGCCGTGCTCAAGAGCGATGTTCCCTTCGGCAGCTACTATGTCAAGGAAATCAGCACCGACAGCCACTATATGCTCTCTGATGAGAAGTATCCTGTGATCTTTGCCTATGCCGGTCAGGAAATCCCCGTTGTGGAGCTTGCCGTCAATGACGGAAAGAGCATTACCAACGAGATGATCTACGGGGAGATCCACGGCATGAAGAAGGATGAAGACGGCAAGGCGCTGGCCGGAGCTACCATCGGTCTGTTCCTTACTGACGGCACAGAGCCTATCCTGACCACCGTTTCCGCAGAGGACGGCAGCTTCACCTTTGCAGACATCCCTTATGGCGAGTATGTGGTTCGTGAAATCGCTGCACCGGAGGGCTATGTGCTGGATGACACGCCTTATACTGTGAAGGTAGATCAGAACGGCGCTGTGATCGAGATCGAGATCACCAACAAGCTCATTCGCGGCAGCGTTCAGCTGACCAAGGTGGATAAAGCATTGAATCTGTACTATCTCTCAAGCTGCTGGAGTGCGTTCAGCGTGGGCGATAAGAAAATGTACGCCCGTACAGCGGAGGGTGACTTCATCCTCCCCATGATGTGCGAAGCAATGAATTCGATCATTGCGGACAACACCCACTTGACCGCACGATGCGAAGCCATGCTGGAAGCGTTGAACAGCGATGTGGCGAAGTCCCTTGAACCGACCTTTGATGAGCTGAACCCTCCCCCGGACCCCCGGAAGGAATACCGCTATCATCTCGGCGATGCAGTCTATATCGGCACACAGGAATACGAGCTGCTGTCTTTTGACGAGAAGAAGGTCGTCCTCTTTGATACGCAGTTCCCGCTGTTTAACAAGGAGTTGACTCGTGAAGAGTTCGATAACCGGCTCAAAGAAAATCCGCTGAATGACAAGCTGCTGCAAGTCGTGGAAGAAGCCCCTGCCGCAGATAATACGAAGGCGCGAATATCCCTTGACACCGGCAGCAACAAGGTTCGCTGGATCTACTTCAATCCCGATGCAGATGCAGGCGGACAGTATGTTTCCGGCGATCTTGATTTCTCTGTTTTTGAAGAGCTTGTCGAGCAGTATGACGTTGCCAACCATCCGGAAAACGCCGCCGACTTCCGAAATGACCTTGAAGAAATGTCGGATCAGTTCCTTGCGGACATCAATACTCCGTTCTTCATGGAAGCTGAAAATGACTATGAGATGGACTGCGATTATATCGAGTTCACGCCGGAAAACCTCCAGAAGATTCACGAGGATATTCTGTCTTTAGAGGCAGACCGGGAAGCAGCGCGAGAGACTGACCGATATGAGGCGGAGTTTGGTGCGGACGGCACACGGGTATTCAGAGAAACGGAAGATTTGGCAAAAGACAATTCCGAAATTGAGAGCCTAACGGATGAGAAGCTGGATGCTCTGCCCATCAGCACAGTCAAAGACGGCGAGGTTGTGACCTATTCCAATGCGGAGGCCTTGCTGGATGACCAGAAAGAATCGCTCGCCCCGCCTCCGCAGGTGAAAAGATCCTCCAGGGTTGCGCCTCATGTGTTGCATCCGGAAATCAGCACCGAGTACCGAACCAACTTTCAAATCGAGAGCGATGATATCGGCGTGGGCACGCCGCTGGAACGGTTCTATCACAATATCCGTGCCATTCAGCTTCTGAATAAGCTGGATGCGGAAAGCCGATTGGCGACACCCACCGAGCAGCGTGTGCTTGCCGACTATGTGGGCTGGGGCGGTCTATCCGAGTTCTTCAAGGAGGACAATCCCCATTATACCGAGCTGAAGGCAGTGCTTTCCGATGAGGAATATGCGGCGGCGAGAGAATCCACGCTGACGGCCTTCTATACGCCGCCCGTAGTGATCAAGGCCGTGTACAGCGCCTTGGAGAATATGCACTTTCAGACCGGCAATGTGCTGGAGCCCTCCTGTGGCATCGGCAACTTTATGGGACTTGTTCCCGAAAGCATGAATGACGCGAAGTTCTATGGTGTGGAGCTGGACAGTATTTCCGGGCGGATCGCCCAGCAGCTGTATCAGAAAAACAGCATCGCAGTGCAGGGCTTTGAGAGTACAAACCTTCCCGACAGCTTCTTTGACGCTGCAATCGGCAATGTCCCCTTCGGGCAGTTCAAGGTGCCCGACAAGCGCTACGATAAACACAACTTTCTCATTCACGACTATTTCTTCGCCCGCACTTTGGATAAGGTGAGACCCGGCGGCGTGATCGCCTTCATTACCTCAAAGGGTACGCTGGATAAGGAAAATCCCAATGTTCGAAAGTATATCGCGCAGAGAGCCGACTTGCTCGGCGCTATCCGGCTGCCGAATGATACCTTCAAGGCCGCTGCCGGCACAGAGGTCACATCGGACATTCTCTTCCTCCAAAAGCGTGACAGGCTGATCGACATTGAACCCGAATGGGTGCACCTTGCCACAGACGCCAATGGAATCAGGATGAACGCCTATTTTGTGGACAACCCTGAAATGGTGTTGGGCGACATGCAGATGGTCAGCGGGCCTCACGGCATGGAGTCCGCCTGTATTGCTTATGAAAATGCAGAGCTTGGGGACCTCTTGCGGGATGCTATCCAGAACATTCATGCCGAGATTACCGAATTTGAAATCGACGATCTTGAAGCGGAGGATGAGGACCTTTCTATTCCCGCTGATCCGGATGTACGCAATTTCAGCTTCACGGTGGTGGACGGGAAAATCTATTACCGTGAAAACAGCCGCATGAATCCCGTGGATGTTTCCGCGACTGCCGAAAGCCGCATCAAAGGCATGATTGCCATCCGTGATTGTGTCCGGACGCTGATTGAGTACCAGACGGAGGACTATCCCGATGCCGATATCAAGGCAGAGCAGGAAAAACTCAATCGCCTCTATGATGATTTCAGCAAAAAATATGGGCTTATCAGCGCAAGAGCCAACAATTCGGCTTTCAATTCCGACAGCTCCTACTGCCTGCTTGCCTCGCTGGAGGTGCTGGATGATGAGGGCAACTTCCTCCGCAAGGCAGATATGTTCTCCAAACGAACCATCAAGCAGAAGGTAACGGTGCAGTCGGTTGACACGGCTTCCGAGGCCTATGCTCTGTCCCTTGCAGAAAAAGCGAGAATCGACATGCCATATATGTCGCAGCTTACCGGTAAAACCGAGCAGGAGCTGTTTGAGGATTTGAAGGGTGTGATCTTCCTCAACCCCATGCACATAAGCGAAGAGGACGGCAAGCCGAAGTATCTCCCTGCCGATGAATATCTCTCCGGCAATGTCCGTGAAAAGCTCCGTTGGGCAAAGCGGAGTGCGGAGCTCTACCCCGAAGATTACGGTGAGAATATTCGTGCGCTTGAGGCGGTGCAGCCGGTTGACCTGACGGCAAGTGAGATTTCCGTAAGGTTGGGCGCAACATGGCTGCCTCCGGAAATCATTGAGGAGTTCATGTTTGAACTGTTCAGCACCCCACGCTACTGCCAGTGGAACATCCATGTTCACTACGCGCAGTACACCGGTGAATGGAATGTGGAGGGGAAATCCTACGACCGCAGCAATGTGAAAGCTCACAATACCTACGGTACCGGTAGAGTCAACGGTTATAAGATTATGGAGGAAACCCTGAACCTCCGTGATGTGAGAATCTTCGACTACATCGAGGACGGAAACGGCAGGAAAACGGCTGTGCTCAACAAGAAAGAAACCGCCATCGCACAGGGCAAGGCCAACCATCTGAGCCAACGCTATTCGCTGGAGGATCAAATCCTGAAGGAGTTTCCGCAGAAAATCAAATCGTTGGAGCAGCGCATTGAGGGCTATCGAGCGGATATTGACCAGCGAAATAGAAATACCGAGCCCAACGAGGACGGCTTCTCTCCGATGCTTATGCCGGGCGGCACGGTAAGGGAAAAGAAGGCTGCCGGCGATGCCATCCTCGGCCTTTGCAAGTCCATGACAAGCCCAGAGCCGATTTCCATCGGTCAGTACCGTGGCTTTGACATGGAGCTGTCCTTCGATACCTTCAGCCGGGAATATAAAATCACGCTGATTCACCAGCTGAGGCATACGGTCACGCTGGGCTCGGACATCTTCGGCAATATTCAGCGACTGGATAATACGTTCGGCGCTTTTGAGGAACGAATGGCGGCGTGTGTCGAGCAGCTGGAGAATACGCGGGTTCAGCTTGAAAATGCAAAGGCCGAGGTGCAGAAGCCCTTTCCCCAGGAGGAAGAACTTGCGGCGAAAACGGCCCGTCTGAACGAGCTGAACGCCCTGCTCAATCTGGACAAGAAGGAAAATGAGATCGTGGACGGTGAGCGAGGTGAGGAGGAGCCGCAAAAATCATCCGCAGACAGAGAACGCTAAAAAGAAAATCACAGCGGCAATGTGGAATACCTGCATTGCCGCTGTGATACGCAAGCCGGGAAATGTACCGAGTGTGCGATAGAATGAGGCCGACAAATCGGAATTTACCTCTATTCAAACATTCAAGCTCTTGACAATAAAACTCCTATATAGTATGATTTTATAAACTACTATATAGGAGCTTTTGCATGAAAACAAATGGCGGATTTCTTGTCACTAAAATAAAACAACTTGGAGACCGGATTTTTGAGAAGATTCTCAGCGAAAAGAATATCGATGCGTTCAATGGAGCCCAGGGGCGCATTCTTTATGTGCTGTGGCAGGAGGATGGAATCTCGATCAGATCACTCTCGACTAAATGCGGATTAGCGATAACATCTCTTACGACGATGCTGGAAAGAATGGAAAATCAAGGGCTGATAAGCCGTGTTCAGTCTGAAACGGACAAAAGGAAAACCCTCCTGTTTCTGACCGAGAAAGCACATGCCTTAAAGGGCGAGTACGATTCTGTATCTGATGAGATGGGCAGCATTTACTACAAGGGTTTTTCAGAGGAAGAAATTACCCGGTTTGAGGAATGCCTCGACCGCATCAGAAAGA
>OJJV01001177.1_pt1 | contig 11941 bp, 9 predicted proteins | sample 1596391 | NCBI WGS metagenome assembly OJJV01 (sample SAMEA4350164, study PRJEB24818) | metagenome | biome: human; feature: gut; material: faeces | place: Denmark | collected 2013-09
CCGCTGTGTCTACGGGACAGGTCTGAGGCAGGCGGGCGTGAACCAGAAGTACCTCACCTCCTCCGGCTGGCGCAGCGTATCGGGCTATACTAAGGTCACCTCCCTATCCTCCCTGCAAAGGGGCGACATAATCGTATTCCGCGGCCACGTGGGAATAGCCATGGGCGACGGGACGATGATAGACGCCTCCAGCGGCAACAGCAGAGTCATACACCGCAGCTGCATGGGCGACTGGTCCAAGCGCAACTTCATCTGCGCGTGGAGGATATTCTGATAACGGACATAAAAAAAGTGGCGTTCAGCCACTTTTTTTGATATCCGTCTTTATTCCACCGTTACCGATTTGGCAAGGTTCCTCGGCTTGTCGATATCGCAGCCCTTGAGCAGAGCCACGTAATAGGCGAAGAGCTGTAGGGGCAGTATGGCCAGCGAGGGCAGAACAAAGGGATCGGTCTTGGGTATCCACATGACCTGATCGGCGGTTTCTTCTACGCCGGGAGTGCCCTCAGTGGCAAGCGCCAGCACTACTGCGCCCCGGGCCTTTACCTCGCGCATGTTGCTTATCATCTTTTCGGTCAGGGGACTGTAGGTGCAGAGGGCCACTACCAGCGAGCCGGGCTCTATCAGGGAGATAGTGCCGTGCTTCAGCTCGCCCGCAGGATACGCCTCGGAGAATATGTAGGATATTTCCTTCAACTTGAGGGAACCCTCCAGCGCCAGGGCGTGGTCTATGTTGCGGCCTATGAAGTATATGTTGCGGCAGCTGAAATGGAGCGACGCAAGATACTTGATATGGTCCGACTTTTCGAGAAGGCCGCGCATCAGGCCGGGCAGCTCCTCTATGGCGTTCAGACAGTCCTTAAGCTCGCCGTCGCTTACCATATGGCGGCAATGTCCCATGTACAGGGCAAGCAGATAGCATACGGAAAGCTGCGCGCTGTAAGCCTTGGTGGTGGCCACGGCTATCTCGGGGCCGGCCCAGGTATATATGACATCCTCGCTCTCGTTGGCGATGGTGCTGCCTACGACGTTTACTATGGACAGCACATGGGCGCCGCGCTTTTTCGCCTCGCGCAGGGCAAAGAGGGTATCTATGGTCTCGCCGGACTGGCTTATGACTATGGCTATGGTCCTGTCAGTCACTATGGGATTGGAATAGCGGAACTCCGATGCCAGCTCCACCGTGACGGGTATGCGGGTGTAATGTTCGAGGTAGTGCTTCGCCACCTGGCCTACGTAGCTTGCGGAGCCGCAGGCCACTATGAATATCCTGTCGCAGGCCCGTATGTCCTCCGCCGATATATGGGAAAGGCCGAGGTCTATGGCGCCCTCCTTTATACGGGGGCGGACGGTGTTGCGTATCACGTCGGGCTGCTCCATTATCTCCTTGAGCATGAAGTGGGGGTAGCCGCCCTTTTCGGCGGCGTCAGCGTCCCATTGGATATGCTCTATGTTTTTGTGCAGCTCCTCACCGTAGCGGTTGTATATCTTCACGCTGCCTGCGGTAAGCACAGCCATGTCATATTCGTCAAGGCGTATCACCTGGCGGGTGTGCTTGAGTATTGCAGGCACGTCTGAGGCGATGAAGTTTTCGCCTTTGCCCACGCCGACTATAAGCGGGCTGTCCTTGCGTACGGCGTAAAGGGTATCCGGGTGATCGGCGAAGATTATGCCCAGGGCGAACGCGCCGGAGATGAGGCTAAGGGCCTCCCGTATGGCGGCCTCGGGGCCGTCCTCGCGGTTGCTCCTGTAAAGGTGCTCCACAAGGTTTGCGGCTATCTCCGTATCAGTCTCGGACATGAAGGAATAGCCCTGCTCGGTAAGAAAATCACGGAGCTCGATGTAGTTTTCCACTATGCCGTTGTGAACCAGAGCCACATCGCCGTGCTGGCTGAGATGGGGGTGGGCGTTTACGTCGTTGGGCTCCCCGTGGGTTGCCCAGCGGGTATGGCCTATGCCGAGGCAGCCGGGCAGGGCTCTGCCGCCGTCCGTCATTTCCTCCAGCACGCTCAGCCTGCCCTTGGCCTTCACGACGCTAAGCTTATTGCCGTCTGCAATGGCTATGCCTGAGGAGTCATAGCCGCGGTATTCAAGCTTCCTGAGGGCCTCCAGTATGAGGGGCGCGGCCTGCTTGGGGCCTATATAGCCTACTATTCCACACATTGATAAAATGTTTCTCCTTTGATGAATTAGTCCCAGAGCTTTTCGGAGTATACGCCCTGAGCCTTGATCTTCGCTATGCTCTCCATAACTGCGGGCTTATCCTCTTTGTATGTCACGCCGAACCATCGGTCGGGGCTTTCCTCGACCTTTACCCGCACCCTGCCCTCAGACATAAGGGTCTGCACAGCGTTGGGCAGCAGATCCTCATATTTGGCGGGGTTCTCCTTTATGCCCGCTTCGAAATTGGCTTTGAATACATCCTCCAGCATGGGAAGGATATCCGGCTTGAAGCCCCAGCAGTTCATGGAGACGGGGGTGCCCTCCGGAAGCTCGATGAAGGTTTTGCCGTCGTCCTCTGTAAAAGCGCCGCCGTGCTCCCGCTTGAATATCCTGCGCCGCTCCACTATGTGGGTGAGGAAGCCTTCATCGTCCACCTCGCATATGCCCCGGGCTACGCTGCCGTTTTCGGTGAGGGTATTTTCCAGCTTATAGCCTATCATCAGCTGCTCGTCTGAGGGCGTGTCTCCGGCGAGGAATTCGTAAAGCTGTTTATAAGCGGCAGGGCCATAGTAGTCGTCGGAATTTATGACGGCGAAGGGTCTGCCGCCGATCTCGTCTCTTGCACAGAGCAGGGCATGGGTGGTGCCGAGGGGCTTTGTGCGGCCCTCTGGAGCCTTCAGGCCATGGGGCAGCTTATTCATCTCCTGGAACGCGCACTTGACGTTGGCGCGCCGGGATATTCTGCTGCCGATGGCATCCATGAAGTCCTGCTCAATCTCATGCTTGATTATGAACACGAGGTCGTGGAAGCCGGCGCGTATTGCGTCGTAGATTGAAAAGTCGATTATCAGGTTACCCGCGGCATCTATGGGGTCGATCTGCTTTAGCCCGCCGTAGCGGCTGCCCATGCCAGCGGCAAGCAATACGAGTACAGGCTGTTTTTTCATTTGAAATGTTCACCTCCGTATGCTTAGTTTTTTGCTTTGCTACAATATGCATTGATGCAGGTGTATCTCCCGCCCGAAGGAGCGGGGCGCTGCGTATTTTTTGACTATATCGGTTATGGTGCTTTCGCTCATGCCCGGGACATGCTTCATGGCGGGAAGCAGCCGCTTCATGGAGTTGTCGTCCACAAGGCCAACCAGCTCCAGGAGCATTTTGGTGGCTCCTTCGGCTGTGGGCGTCTCGTTGAACACCGCCTCTATGCTTTCGTTGAGTATGCGAAGCTCAATTATACGGGTATCCGGCGTTTCGAGGAAGCTGGTGAACAGCGTAATGCAGGCTTCGTTTTCACCTGCGGACCATATTCCCCGGGTGGAGACCAGATGCTGCTCCTCCTTCATTATAAAGACGGAATCCGTAAAACCTCCGTCCATATCTATGTATACCGTATTGCGTTCGCACTGTTCGTAAAATGTGACCGCCAGGCCCTTTTCCGTTGAGCTGAAGCGTATTATGTCCGCACCCTTGCTGTAGCAGCCGTGAACGTTTTGCAGCGGCTGCGGGAAAAGGGAGCCGTAGTTGTCGAAAAGGCGGAACTCCCTGCCGTCAAGCAGGCTGCGTATCTTATTGAAGGCGATTTTGTCCGTCCCGAGCCCCTTCCTTTCAGGCTCGGGAGAAAACACCAGCTTGGCGAGATACGCCTTCAGGCTGTCATAGCCTGGAGGGTAAGGTGCGAGCTCCCTGTCGGAGCAGGCCCAGAAGCAGGAATCAAGCAGCTGCATTAGGGACGTCTTGGCGAAGAGCTGTGTGCTGCCGGAGTATATTATAGCCACAGCATCGTACTGTGGGAATATTACCGCATACTGGCCGAAAGCGCCGTTGAACTGGTAAGCCCCGCCGCCGCTCATCCATATCTGGTAGCCGTAGCCGTGCTTCATTTCGCCGTTTGGAGTGGGTATCTGGGGCGAGGTAGCGGCGTCTATCCACTCTTCGGAGAGGAGCCGCCGTCCATTCCATACCCCCCTGTTTAAATACAGCTGGGCTATCTTGGCAAGGTCTTCTATGCAGAGGTTCAGCCCCCAGCCTCCCTTTTCCATGCCCTTGGGGCATGTCTCCCAGTGGTGGCTGCGTATGTCCAGTGGCTCATACAGCCTGGGGGTGAGGAATTCGGTAAGGCTCATGCCCGTCTTTTTTCTCAGTACGGCTGAGAGCATATAGGTATTGAGCGAATTGTATTCAAACTGGGTGCCCGGCTCGAACTTGGGTACGGATTCCATGAACATCTTTACCCAGTCCTCGTCCAGAGCGCTGCCCACCTCGTTGAAGCGGACCCCTGTGCTCATGGTGAGGAGGTGCCGTACCGTCAGCATTTTCGACCACTTGTTTGCGGGCTTGCCGGCATAGCCGGGGAATATGTCCTCCAGGCGCTCGTCTATATCCATGAGCCCCTCGTCCACAGCCATACCTATGGCGGTAGAGGTGACGCTCTTGCTGGCAGAGTACAGCATATGGGGGATCTCCGGACGATACGGGGCGTAATACCCCTCGGCGAAGACCTTGCCGTGGCGCAGCAGCATTGCGGAATGTATGCCCAGCTCGGCGGTATTATCGGAAAGGTTCCTGAAGAACCGCTCCACTACCGTGCTGGAAAGGCCCGCCTCCTCAGGGGTGCAGCGAGGCAGGGATTCCCTTGCGGACAGAAGGGGAAGGCTCCCCATCTGACGCGTGTAGCCGTAGGCGGGTATGCCATCCATGTCCCTTTTAAGCATTTTGATGAGCAGTTCAAGGCTGCGCATCTGAATGGTAATGTCCATTTTTCCTCCGGATATTGAGCCTTGACAGGCTTATTCCTGAAGTATTTTATGGTGCTTGGTTTCCCCTTATACCGCCGGGTCAGGATTGGGCTCCCCTGCCATGGGGATATTGCGTCCGGTGCGGTCGATGTAGAAGGCGGCGTTGGCGGCGTAGATATAGGGGTTGAGCCAAAGGTCTCCTATGCCGCAGGTCAGGGCGCTGAGTATGCCCCAGCCTATGAAGGACAGGTTAAGGCAGAACAGCCGCCACTTGTTGCCCGCCATAAGCTCCTTGCTCATGTTTACCGCCTCGCGAATGCCCAGGTTGGGATTTTCCGCCATAAGATAGGGGGCAAGGCGGTAGCGGTAGGCGGCTATAATGCCGGGCACGATAAACAGCAGCGACCAGAGCCATATAAACAGCGCCATAAAGAGGTTGAGACCCATCGCCTTAAGGAATATATCGAAGCGGGAGAATATGACGGATACTTCACCCTGACGGTTCTCAGCCACAAGGTCTATGTAATACTTGTTAAGGCCCATTTCCAGCGCCCCTGAGAACAGCAGCACGACTATGCTCAGCACAAGGGCTATAAGTGACCCAAAGAGACTTGTCTCTGTATCCGCCGCCGCGAACCCGGCAAGAAAATCGTTATAATTGCCGGCGAAGAGCATATCAAAGTCCATATGGCCCATATTTTTTGCAAGGTTGTATATGCTGCTTATGCCGCATATGAGGCTGAATATAAAGGTTACCAAAACAGATCTGCCCCAGTGGCCCCTGAGCTTATCCCGGGCTATACGGCGAAATTCGCTTGCAGTAAACATAACAAGAAAACCTCCTGAAATGAAATAAAAAAATGAGTAAAAACAAAAGAGGGGAGGTGCAGCGCGGGAGTTACGCAAAAGAGCGGCAGCCGCCCCCCGTAAAGCCAAGTTTGCCTAAGTATCAGTCGTCTATCCTGCAGCCGGAGCAGCCCTCGCAGCTCTCCGCATCGCAGTCCAAGCGGGCATCAACTATCTTGGAGAGGATATCCATCTTGTCCTCATCGGCAGGGAGAAATTCCTCGTATTCGCCGTTTACCTGAATACGGAAGACGAACAGATCCCGTTCATCGTCATCAACTGCCGCGGGGTCTATCATTACAGCGTACTCCTCGTTCTCATAGTCGAAGTAATCAACTACCTCAAGCTCTATCTCGTTGCCTTCTTCGTCGTTGAATACCACTATATCCTTATCCAGATCTTCCATATTAAAAATCTCCTTTAAAAAATCTCCATATTACTGGTAAGCATATTTTACCTCATGGCGGCTTTTACCGCAAGCTAATAGAGAGATAATTGACATCGTGTTTACATTATACAAAAAGAGCCGCCTGCTTGCTCAGGCGGCCCTCAGAGTGTCAAAAAAGTGGCTGAATGCCACTTTTTTGAGTTTTACGGGTTTTGCCTCTCGCATTCGCTCCCGGGCGGCAAAATCCGCAAAGTACGAAAACCTCTGGGTTTTCATCCGTTCTGACGCACATGTCGTCAGAGCCGGATTAAACATAAGGGGCTGCGGCCCCTTATCAACCCTGGGGTTTTTTGACAGACTGAAATAATGATCCCCCCGCATAGCGGGGGGATCATTATTGTTTATTCCCTTGAGGATTAGACCTTGGCCTGATATTCGAAGGGAAGGGGTACTACGGTGCCGGGAGTGGTGATCTCCTCCAGCTGCTCCAATGTAGCCTTGACTATTGCAGTCTGCTGCTCTACATTGTGGGGAGCACCGGCGTTTGCGCCCATGGGAACCAGGGGAGCAACGGCACGGGGGGTACCGGTCTGCTTAACAACGGGGGGCAGAGCCGCGATGATGATGGTGGGGATACCTACGGATTCGATTGCTCTCTGCACAAGAACTGCAGAGCGGTGGCAGGTGCCTCAGCCAGCGGTCATCAATACGGCGTCTACGCCCTCATCCTTGAGGCGCTTGGCAATTGCGGGGCCGGTCTCATGGGTGAACTTTTCAATGTTGCCGCCGCCGCCCATGAAGCCTATATGAACGGGAGCTACGCCCTTGATGAAGCCTTCCTTGGCCAGCTCATGGAGCCTGTCTATGGGGAACATGCAGTTGATGTCCTTGTTGACGTCGCTGTTGTCGTAACCGCCATGGGAAACCATCAGATCGCTGGAGGGAGTGCTGTCGTAAATTTCACGCCAGGTGAAGTCGCCGGCCAGATTGAAGCGCTTATCCTCTTTGCGATGTACGCCTGCTGCGGTAGCGAGGGCTATTACCATCTCGTTCAGGGGCTTGGTTACAGGTGCCCATACCGGCGGAGGCGTAACGGGAACGAAAATTTCGGACTGTAGTCCCTTAACAACTGTTAAGTTCATTTTTATCCTCCTATTAAAATTCAATTATCTTTTTTGGCCTGCATTTCTGCCTGCCTTCTCATGTACATATCGTGATTGCTTACGTATTTTTTGTTTGGCTCGGCGCTGTGCTGCTTAGGGTCGCTCAACGTCCATGCCACAGGCTGATCATTCTTTATTTCGTAGTCCTTGAGGAACATTCGCATGTGGAATCGGAAACCACCCGGGCAGTTTGTGAGTTGCAAACCCGTGGCTCCGTCCTGTACGTCGTTTACCCTGCCCTCCATCACAAAGGTCTCTCCTTCTGCGACTTTGGTTATTTCAGGGTATCGGACGGGGGCGGCCACAGGCCCGAGCTGTTCCGGAAAACTCATGTTCCAGCCAAACTCCTGGCCGACTACCAATGGATGCTCATGGAGCAGCATCCACTGAGGTATCTCAAGATACCCGAGGCGCCCTTTAAGGTCTATGGCGGCGGAGCCGTCATCCCTTATCTCCACAAGAACGCCTTCTATGTAGATGATCTTATCGCCGAACTTAAGCATATCTTTAGTTGTACTTTTCCTTACGCTTCTGGCTCATGGGCAGGGACTGCTCATTGGGTACCAGATCCATCTTCTTGCCGGTGGCGGTCTCGATCAGCTCGATGTTGGTGGCCTTAACGTTGGGGTTCCACTTCTTTTCGGGAGCCTTTACGGTTTCGCCGGCCATCTGTGCCTTCAGCATTGCGAGGGCGCGGACAGCGTCTTCGTGGCAGAGAGTGTTGCAGCCAAGGACTTCGTTCTCGATACCGGCCTCGGACTTATTGTTATCTACCATGGAGGTCATGTACTTGTTGCCGACCACCAGAGCGCCCTGTACCGCGCAGAAGGACATGCCCACTACGGGAACGCCGCGCATACCTATCTGCTCCAGATGGCTTGCGAAGTCAACGTGGTTGTTGCCGAAGCCTTCGGTGGTTACGAATGCGCCGTCAACGTCCATGGATTCTACGGTCTGGCCTACGCGGCGGGATACGTAGAACTTTTCGCCGTTGATCTGAGGAGAACCTACGAGTACTACGCCGCAGAGGTCGATCTCGGGATCGGCCAGGCACTCGAGAACCAGGGGCTCTCTCCAGTAATGGCGGGACATTTCCTTGGAAGCGGGGCCGATGCAGGTGAGGGCATGCACAGCGCCGTCCAGTATCTCAAGAGGATTGCAGACTACGGGGACGTTGCCCAGGTCTACGTTAGGCTTGCCGCCCAGCATGCCGACAGGCTCCATGGGGAGAAGCAGATTGTCGTGCATAGCACCCTGGCCCATGATCTCCTTTACGATAACCACCTTCTTCTTGTGGGGATGACGCTTCTGCTCAAAGGTCTCGGTGGAGACAACCAGACTCTCGTCCAGCTTCTTCAGAGCAACGCGGATCTCCTGGGTGATGATGTCGGTAGCGTGGTGTGCTGCCAGAGGGCCAGGACGGGTCATATTGGTCTTTTCCTTGATGGTCATCTGAGTCTTGATGAAGATCTCACCCTTCTCAGGACAGCCGGGACGGCCCCACATGATGTTCTCATCGAGGATACCCTCGGAGGAACCGAACTCACCGATCTGTACGCCGTTATCATCGGTACCGGTCAGCATCATTACGACGCCGTCCAGAACGCGGGTAACGCCTGCGCCCAGTACATCGTCGCCTTCCTTGGTGGCGATGGGCTGTACGTCCATGATGGTCTCGGAATAGGTGTGATACTCAGCGGGAGTTATGATGTCGATCTTCAGATCGTGTACCAGCTCCTGAGAATCTACGCACTCCTTCTCAATGCCTTCGCGGATGTAAAGGGTGGTGCCCTCTATCTTGGTCTCGGGACCGCGCTTTACTTCGGTGATCTTAAAGTGCTTGCGGGTGAGGGTGCGGATAACCTTCTCCTCTACCTCTTCCTCTGCGGGAGCGGCAGCGCCTGCTACTGTGGCAGGTACTACAGCGCCGGCAGTACCGGCAGCTGCGAAAGCGCCTATGGGAAGCTCCAGATCAATGCCCTTGCCCTCGTCGATATGAATCTTAAGTACGCCGCCGTTAACTGCTGCTGGGGCAGCGGCTACGGGAGCGGCAGCTACGGGAGCGGCTTCCTCAGCGGCGGGAGCCTCTTCCTCTACTTCCTTCATACCCTCGAGAAGGTCGGGAGTCAGGGGGGTGAGTGAGTCAGCGGTGTTGGTGAGGGTTGCGCCAATGGCCTGACCGATGGTTACGGCACCGTCGAGCTTGAGCAGGCCAGACTCTACCAGGTCATCAAAGATGGCTGGGTCTTCCAGGTTGTGCTCGGAAAGCACTACGCCAGCTTCTGCTCTGCAGCACAATACGGCGGGGTCGTTTTTGTGCTCAAGTGCGTATTCGGCTGAAATAGACATGTGTTTCCTCCTATATAAATTATATTTGGTACTTAAGTTTTGGCTTAAGTTAAACCACTAAAATTCTGGCATCGCGAAAATGGCCGAAAGCCATTTTCACGATAGCTTAAGTGCATTAAAACTCGCTCAGATCCTGATCCACAGTCTTGCTGATGGTCAGGTGCCTGTACAGCGGATGATGTATGGTGCGCATCACATGGTCGGTCTGGTGTATTACCTTCAAGCCCATCTTCAGGGTGCCGCAGGTAACTACGGTATTGGAGCAATCGGAGCAGTTGCCGATGATGAGGTACTCCGCGCCTGCGCGTTTCATCTCCAGCACCTTTGCGATCTGGCCGGGGCAGTTGCCGGGGTTCTCGCACTTGCGGGGCGCGCCGGGCTTTACTTCGATGGCCTGCTTGCAGAAGGTCACAGATACGACCTCGGCGTTGTACTTCTTGGCTATATCCCGCATGCGGGCTTCGCCGCCGCCGCAGGCACATACCAGAAGGCCTACCTTTGCGCCATGGAGATCGAGGAAGGGTATGGTGACTATGATAGCGCCGGTGGTCTTTGTGGTGGGGGCTTCCAGGGTTGTGGGAAGGCCGGTGAATGCGCCGCCCATTATTATCTCGCCGTACTCGCCGTCGATGCCGCCCACTTTGTCCAGCATATCCTCAACGGAAATGCCTACGGGCATATCCATGAATACCTGTGCTTCGGGTCCGCCATGTACCTTGCCAACTACGGATATGTTCTTATATATGCAGGGCTTCTGATCCTCTATGGCCTCTGCCACCCGGAGGACCGTCTCGCAGTTCACCACGTTTGCATGGGCCGCGGAGGGGAGCTGGGTGGGCTCAAGGAGAATGCCCAGGCACTCGCGCACTACCGCGCGCTCTTCGCCCATGGGGTAAATATCGGGAAGGAGATGAATGCTGATATCAGGCTTGTCGGCAATGGCCTTCTTTATGGCGGAGATGGCCCTGGCGTTCTTGCGCTTGATGGCGAAGATAGCCTTTTTGGCGTTGGACATTTCCATGCAGTACTCTACGCCGCGGACGGTCTTTTCAGCCTGCTGTTCAAGCTGCATTATGTTGTGCCTGAGGCCGGGCTCGCACTCTGCCGCGTTTACGAGTATGTAGCCGCCCTGAAGGTCTGCGCCCAGCTTTACGCCGGTGGGGAAGCCTGCGCCGCCCATGCCAACTATTCCGGCCTCCTTGACCATCTCCAGCTTGCTGTCGCTCTTCTTTATGGGGATGTACCTGTCAGGCTGCTCGTCGTCGGGCTGGATCACTATGGCCTGGTCGGTTACTTCCTCTACCGTGCCGTAAACGGAGGAGAAGATGTTTGCGCCGAGACCGGTGGGAGTGGCTACCAGTGTGCCCTTTTCTACCTTGTCGCCGGGCTTTACTATTGCCGCGCAAGGCGCGCCAACATGCTGCTTGAGCAAAAGTTTGATTTTCCTCATGATGCCCTTCCTTTTCCTTTTTAATAATTGGTTTTATTTTATAATAAGAAACGTTGATCGGACAGGAAGCCGCTATCAGCTATTTCTATTCGTTAGAACAGACTGCCCCCTGAGTATAGCTAATTATACATCAATATATTGTAAAAGTCTATCGCAACCGTGAAAATTAGCCTTCACATTTTCTAATGCCGGCTTTGGTTGGCTTAAGATTACCAACTGTTGTATTCGTGAAGTTTTTGAACACAAAATATGGTATGCTGATTTATTTTTGGGGTGTATCAAATATTTATTCAATATTAGTCACGCCCCAAAATAACTTTTTGGGGCGCGAACGCTTGGTGGCGGGAACGTGTGGGAATCGAACCCACCCAGGACGCTACTAACGCCCAACGGCTGGTTTTGAAGACCAGGAGGCACACCAGTACCTATCCGCCCCCATGCGGCCCGTTTCCACCGGGTTTTATACTTTCCGCGCTGAAGCAGCGCTTTTCTCTACCGGGACAGGATAGCATAAATCATCGGTTTTTTCAATACCGATTGTGAAGCAATAGCAAAATATTTATCAGGCAGCAGTAAATAACATGGCCGGAGGGTATTCGCTTATTGCCGCGCCATTTTGCAATATCTGCCGCAACAGGGGAGCGTTAAACGCCGGATAACACAGATCTATCGCGGTGCCAAACACTGCGACAGTGGGAGCGCCTCCTTTAATCGCGCCACGGTGGGCCGCGGAATCCGAACCCTCCGCCATGCCCGACACCACTATAATGCCGCTTCTGCTCAGCTCATACCCTATCTTCTCCGCAGCCATAATGCCATACGGAGTTGCCTTTCTCTGTCCTACCAC
>OJJV01001180.1_pt1 | contig 11925 bp, 8 predicted proteins | sample 1596391 | NCBI WGS metagenome assembly OJJV01 (sample SAMEA4350164, study PRJEB24818) | metagenome | biome: human; feature: gut; material: faeces | place: Denmark | collected 2013-09
GCCAAATCTTACAGTGTTGTCGCCAGCTGACAGTCTTGAGTCTTTAAAGTGTTTTGAAGCTGCGACAAAACTTGATACTCCTGTATATTTAAGATTATCTGGAGGTATTAACTGTCCATCTGTTTATACAGAAGACTATGACTATAAGCTAGGTAAATTTGTAAAATTAAAAGATGGCGATGATGTTGCCATCATCGCTACAGGACTTATGGTAAATGAAGCTCTTCAAGCTTCTTTAATATTGGACGATAAAGGTATTAAGGCATCTGTATATGATGCTCATACTATAAAACCATTAGATACAGTTGCACTGGATGAAATCTTTAGCTCTTCAAAGTTAATCGTGACTGTAGAAGAGCATAACATCATAGGTGGTTTAGGTTCAGCAGTAGCTGAATATAAAGCAACTAAAGCGAATACCCCAAGACAGGTATTCTTAGGCTTTAATGCCTTTACTAAGGCTGGCTCTCAAAAATATATTTGGAATACAGTAGGCATTACTAAAGAAAAGATTTCTATAAGAATTGAGCAAGAGATAAATCATGGACAATAAAAAAATTGAGCTTTTAGATTGTACTTTACGTGATGGAGCATATATCAATGCATCTATCTTTGGTAAAGATACAATCAGAGGCATGATCAAAAGACTGCAAAACGCAAAAGTTGAGATCATTGAATGTGGTTGGCTCAAAGATGCTCCACATGAGAATGCCGACAGCTCATTTTTCCATGTACCAGATGATTTAATTCCTTATATTGAAAATAAAGATCCTAATGTTACCTATGTGGCAATGATTGATTTTGACAGATACAATTTAGATAACCTGCCAGTAAACAACGGTAAATCAATTGATGCCATACGTGTTGTTTTCCCCCGAGGGAAAGCCAAAGAAGGTTTAGAAGTAGCTACAAAGATCAGAGAAAAAGGCTACAGGATCTTTTGTCAGGCAGCAAATACCTTAGGTTATACAGATTATGAATTGCTAGATCTTATCTCAATAGTAAATGAAGTAAGACCTGAATGTATCTCTATTGTGGATACCTTCGGTGCGATGCTTCCTGAAGATCTTGAGAGAATACTCTCTATCTTTTCCCATAATCTGCATCCTTCAGTAAAGATAGGTTTCCATTCACACAACAATCAGCAGTTATCCTTTGCTCTTACTATTGAATTTGTAAGAAAAATGACAGAGCAGGGTAGAGATATTATCGTTGATTCAAGCTTATGCGGTATGGGACGAGGAGCAGGTAACACTACCACAGAGTTAATAACCAGTTTCTTAAATAAAAGATACTATGGCAATTATGATTTAGATCTAATTATGGATACCATTGATATGTACATGGTTCCATTCCAGGAAAAATACACATGGGGTTATTCAATTCCTACTTACATAGCAGGTATGTACTGCTCTCATGTCAATAACATCGATTATCTTTTAAAGAAGCATAGAGCTAATGCTAAAGAGATCCGCTCTGTGATCTCATCATTAAATCCTGAAGACAGAGTTAAATATGACTATGATCTTTTAGAAGAAAAGTATGTTGAGAGTCAGAACAATGAAGTTGATGATGAACGAACTTTAGAAACATTAACCAATCTTTTAAAAGATAGGGAAGTACTTTTAGTAGCGCCAGGTAAATCGTCAATTGATGAGCTAGACAAGGTAAAAGCATACATAAAGGAACATAATCCTGTTGTGATTGGTGTAAATGCAATCTTAAAGCAATACTCATATGACTATGTCTTTTTAATGAGTAAAGTAAGATATGACTATGCTAAAGAGTCATATAAAGACATCTTTAACTCAACAAAAAAGATCCTATTATCTAATGTAAAGACAAAATCTTTAGAAAATGAGTACATCATCAGATATGAAAGAGCAATAAAAAGAGGTTGGTCGCATTTTGATAATCCCGTTATCTGTATGCTAAGACTATTGAATAAGTTACATGTAAAAAATGTGGCTATAGCAGGTTTTGATGCTTTCTCTGATAAATATAACGAAAGTTATGCTGATCCTAAACTTCCAACTGTTCATGGTGTTGAAGACTGGGATAAGTTTAATGAAGAGTTAAGAGAGATCGCTTTAGATTTGATTAACAGAACTAAATCAACAATGATAATAATAAGTGTTACATCAAAAACTATTTTGAAATGGAATAACAACTTTGATTGAGAATTACAGTAACGCTCTTATTAACGACAGTTTTTTATCAATAAAAGAATATCAGTTTATTGGAGCTTTATTATTTGGAACTATATTATTAGTATCTATAATCACCATTATAGTTAACTCTAAGTGTAGACATATAATAGAGAGCTTTTTTTCTGTAGAAAAAGACAAAATTAGTAATTTTTTTAGTCTTGTGACGCAAAAATTGTGTATACAAGATACATCTTTATTAAAAGTTCAAAATTATGCCCCTTTAGATAACATTAAAGAACATCACTACTTTTTATCCATAGACTCAGCTTTAAAAGATCCTAATGTTAAAAATTTTGCAATGCTTGGAAATTATGCTTCAGGGAAAAGCTCAATTATTCAATCATATTTCAAGAATTATTCCTTTAACAGAAGAAAATTAAAAAACGATGAATATCTCTCAATTTCATTGGCTGAATTCGATTACAACAAATCTGGTAATGAAAAGAAATCTGAACTTAATTTATTGAATAATCTAGAAAAAGAGATAGCAAGACAGATTTTTTGTAGTACATTAAGAAAATATATTCCATTTTCTTTTTCATCCTCTTTAAAAAAGAGTAAACATGTTGTTTGTTCATTAACATTTTTTATAACACTACTTTTGGTGGTGACAATATGTCATGTTAGTGATAAGCAAGTTCCGCGAATAATTTTGGGTTATTATAATTTTTGCCTAAGTAATGTTATTGCTTTTGGAGTGTTCATTAGCGTAATTGTAATATTGCTATATGGATTGTTGTCTGTTTTTTCTATCAAGCTTTTATCGATTGATTCAGTAATAGGAGCTTTTAAAGTTGAACTTGAAAAAAATAGCAGTAATTCAGTCATAGATGAATTTTCCGAACAAATTTTGTTTCTGTTAAAAAAATCTAAATGTAATTTTGTCATTTTTGAAGATCTTGAAAAGGTAAATAATTATGAAGTTTTTACTCATTTGAGAAATTTAAATTTATTGATAAATGATAATCTAACAAAAAAAAAGCTATTTAGAAAATCTAATAGAAAAATTGTATTTATATATCTTTTAACAGAAACTGTATTCAAAAGTCATCTCGATATATTTAAATTTTTTGATTATACATTGTCGCTTTGTCCTGTTTCGTCATCATCAAATTCTTGTTCTCATATGATTAAAATGAGAAAAGAAATGTATGAGTACTACAAAAATAAAACTGATAAGAAAATTCAAAAATTCTACGATTCTGAAAAATATTCAAGAATGTATTCTTCTGAATATTTGAGTAACGACTATTTGATTTTTCTATCAAATTTTATTTTTGATCTGAGGTTGATAAAAAAAATATTTAATGATTATCAAACGTTGTTCGGAGGTTTTACAAAGTTAAATAATTTACATGAGTTTTCTGAAGTTATATTTTCACTTGCAGTTTTAAGATCGATGTTTCCTAAAGAGTATTACAAATTATCTAAGAATGAAGGGGTAATGTATGAGATTTTAAATAAAGTAGCTTGTTTAGGTGAGAATGGAGAACTTCCTCAGTCAGAGTTAACTTATATAAGATATAAGTTTACAAATAATGTTTTTTTAAGTAATAATTATATTTGTAAAATCTTAGAAACAAAAAAGTTAGCAGAAAATTACAGATTATTTATGTCCAATTTATCAGAGAATATATTGTCTGATGAAGATAGAGAATATATTCTATGTTTGTTTAATTCAAAAACTAGATATATTCCAGATTTGAACCTAAGCTTAGATAATGGTGAACTGGATATAATCCTATCGTATTTCCCAAATTATTTAATAAAAAAGATTCAAGTTTTAAATTATTCCTTATTTTCTTTGTTAATTCAAAAGTCAAAATTAAAGGAACATTATAAATCTTTTGTTGAACAATATTTTAAAGCAATCATTGAAGACAAATATTATGGACGAGATGGTTTCGTTTTTTTGATCGACTTAATGCATGTTATGTTTTGTGATGCCGTAAATCAATTTGAACAAAATTACGTAAAAATATCTGTGACTAGTTTTAATGAATGTTCAAATATAAATGATAAGCAACTGAATATTAATTTTTTGATGTTGATGAGAAATAAGGTAAGAAAATATTTAGAACATTATTTTTCTATCATTTTTGATAATAAGGACAAAAAAGAAATTTTAGAAAAAATTATTTCTAAGCTCAAATCACCTGAAGAAAATTTTGATTTTTGTGTAACTTCACTTAATGAAGAGCTTACTTTATTTATAGTCTTGTTTTTGGAATATGTTATTGGACCTTCACCTGAAGAAAATATGGGTGATGATTATGCAAGAATAGTGAAACGGTACACAAATATGAAAAATTTGGATGATGTTTTGAAAAAATATCAATTTTTACATAAACCTGATGTCCTAACCAAATTTCTTTCTAATAAATAGGTTGTTTTCGTGATTCATTGCTAAAACGAAAGCTCGATAACAAATTTTGGAAATAAAATTACTTAAAAATAAATGAATGGCTATTATTTTCACTGCCTTTTACAGTCAGTGAGTTCTTTTGAAATTTACATTGTGAACAAGCTCACAAAGTCTAACTAAATAGTTTTTTTCTTAAGGTTGTTCAAAAGTGCTCTATAAGCGCATATAAAGCGATTATAGATGGCATCTTTTTTGAGGGCTTTGTTTTGTCATTTTCTCTTGTCATCGATCTGTAGAGATCTTAAAAGATCGTTACAGATCGTTTTGAGATGATTCATCAAGTCGAAATTGAGCTATTGCTAATGCTAAAAAAGGCTGTTGGTATAATAACAGCATAGAAAAAGCAAAGGTGAGTCAATGGATTTCAACGAGTTAAAACAAGATGCCGAGAAACTCTGTAAAGAGCTAAAAGATAAAGCTCCAGCAGATTTATCTGTACTTATGCTCTCGTTGTCTACCATCATCAATATTATGATAAACATGTTCTCTGGAATTATGGAGTAGAATAAAGCTTCTCTAGAGCAAAATAATAAGCAAACAGCTACCATTTCAGACCTGAAGCAAACAATTTCAGACTTGCAGGAAACCATAAAAGTCCTGCAACGACAACTGAACATGGATTCACACAACAGCTCAAAATCACCATCAAGTGATGGCTATAAGAAAGCAAATAAAAACAGAACCTAAGAGAGAAAACAGGTAGAAAGACAGGTGGACAGAAAGGTCATAAAGGAGTGAACATGAAACTTCCTCATGAACCTGATGAGGTAAAGGTACACATTCCTGAAAAATGTAAAACCTGTCCATATCTTTGCTCATGCTCAGGAAATGGACAAGTATTTGAATGAACCGAAAAGAGATATGTGGTAAAAGCAGTAATCAATACTAAGGTTATAGAGCATCAGACAGTCAAAGCCATAGACTGTCCATGTGGAGAGTCAAAGCTCAAGGGAGAATTTCCTGAGAACGTAAGAGGCCATATTCAGTATGGAGACAGCTTTACAGAAATTTCAGAACTTCTAAGCACCTTTGGAGCTGTAAGTACAGATAGAATTCAAAACATAATCGATGGCATGTTCAATGTAACTCTATCAGAGGGCACTATCTGCTCAATGATTGAGAAATGTGCACTTAAGGTAAAACCTGTAGTGCAAAAAATCAGAGAGTTACTAATAGGCTCTAAAGTCGTTAATTTCGATGAGACAGGTGTCAGAGTTGAAGGCTCTACTCAATGGGTACATAACTCTTCTAATGAGAAGTATACCTACCTTACAGTCAACAAAAAAAGAGGACAAGTAGGTATTGTTGATAATGGTTGGATAACCAATTTTACAGGCACTGCAGTTCATGACTGCTGGGGAGCATATTGGAGATTTGAAAACATCAGTCATGCTGTATGCTGTGCTCATCTGCTACGAGAGTTAATTGCAGCAAGTGAGAATAATCCAACTCACATCTGGGCAAAGAGACTTGAAAATCTGCTTATAACCATGAAATCTGCTAAAGAAAAGGCTATTGAACAGAATAAAACATGTTTAGATGCCTCTCATATCAGCTCTTTAGAACGAGAATATGATGACATCATGGCTTATGCCAATATTGAGTGTCCACCTCCGGATAATACGGAGCCTATAAAAAGAGGTAAGCGTAAGAAAGTAAAGAACGTTCACTGATTGAGAGACTGATTAAACTCAAGGTTTCGGTATGTCTGTTTATTCATAACTTTGCTGTACCGTTTGACAACAATCAGGCTGAAAGAGATGTTCGTAATGTAAAGACTAAATCAAAGGTTTCAGGATGTTTTCGTTCAATTAAAGGAGCTCAGACCTACCTAACGATCACATCCTACCTCAGCACTGCTAGGAAACAAGGTATAGATGCTTTTGAAGCTTTAACCTCTGCTTTTAATGGTAAGTCTGAGATCGTTTTAGGGTAGGTTCTGAGTTGTTACCAACGCGGTTATAACTGATTACAAAAGGTGTTTTTTATGGAATTTGAAGTTTTACCTACTGATGATAACTTAGATAGAACAATTTTAACTGATTGCGTTGAAAGAAATAAATACCTATTTGAATTTTACAATATGCTAAATTCAGATGCAAATATAGGTGTAAAAACAGTTGCTTTAGATGGAAATTGGGGCAGTGGTAAAACTTTTTTTGTAAAAAGTACAATGCTTCTGATGAATGAAAAATCAAAAAGAAAGCTATCAGAAAAAATAGAAAATTTATTGAAAAATAGTGCAGATGAACAAGCTAGAAATTTAAAAAAACAAATAACAGAATTGCCTGATTGCAATGTTTGTCCTTTTTATTATGATGCTTGGATTCATGATTCTGACCAATATCCAACACTTTCTATTTTAAATGCTCTATGTGAGGACAAGAATTGTCTACCAAACACTGTTGGTGTAAAAGATATAATATCTAGTTTGCCAGATGTTTTAAGACCAATACTAGGTGAAGTTTCCTTTATATCTTCTTTTTATAAAATCCGAGACGCTATTTCTAAAGTCATCGATAATTTACAAGAAAATAAATATAACGACCTTTTATCTTCTGTAAAAAATATAAAAGACACTCAAATATTAATGAAAGAATTGCTTGGTAAAGTTGTAGAAGAGTTAAATTGCGAAAAACTAGTCATTTTTATAGATGAACTTGATAGGTGTAATCCTTTATATGCCGTTAAATTACTAGAGGAGATTAAACATTATTATTCAAGTGAAAAAGTTCTATTTGTTTTTTCAGTGAATTTAATACAACTGAAAAATGCTGTGAACTCAGTATATGGAGAAAAATTTGAGTCTTTCAAGTATTTAGACCGTTTTTTTGACATTAGATTAACACTGCCCGAAGCCAATTCAGAGACCTTTTTAGACAACATAATTTCTCACAAAGCAAATGAAACTCTACATAATACAATTCTTAGTGTCATAGATAATTATGGTTTAGAACTCAGGGAGTCGTACAAGTATATCAGGGTTGTTGCTTTTTTAGTAGATGATAACTTGCAAAGTAACATTATAGAAAAGACTAAAGAAGGAATCCATTATTCATATTATTTTGTCTACTATATAGTACTTCCGATAGCAGTAGGTCTAAAATTCTACAAACAAGATTTATATGTTAATTTTATTTCTGGTAAGAATTCATCTCCTTTGATTGACCTTATAAGGGATGAAAATTCTGAAAGAGTAAAAAAACTAATATCTATATTTGAAAGAAATGACGCAAAAAATTTGCAACTTCTTTTTGAAGAAGGTTATCAATGCCTTTTTAATAAAAATGAGATAGCATATCGAAGTGATATTTGGTCTGAAATGTTGAGTGTTGATTTGAAATCTAAATTGATTTCAAAAGTGCTTATGCTACAAAATTAGTTGTGAACAAGACAGATTTGACATTTGCAATTATGATCAAAAGTGACATTTATTGAAGGTATTGTATGTTTCCTGCATATGTAGATGAAAAAATAGTTGAGATCTATAAAAACAATGTGAAGCAGTTTTTACTAGACTTATACTCCCGATTTAAATCTAGAAAAATTGTAATATGGGGAACCGGCCTATATGGTAGAGCTGTTGCTTCTCTGTTAATGGATAATTCTTTTAATGTTGTTAGCTTTTGTGACAGTTTTTTTGATGAGTCTGAAAACAAGTCCATAGTTCTAAATGGCAAACAAATTCAAGTACACGGTTGTAGATTTAACTTTGAACATTTTCAAGATGCAGTGTATTTTATATCAACTGATTATTACCAAGACATAATTGAGCTGATAAAAAAAGAAAACATAACGATAGAATATTTTCTTGATTTAAATAGTCAATACATTGAAAAACAATTGGTTTATTTTGGAGATTATCCTAAATTCGATCAATTGGTAGGGGTAACTTATAACTGGTTTCTTTTGTATAAAGATTTTGTTAACAAAGGCGCATTTAAATCAGATTATCAAACTCTTGTAAAACTGTTTTCTAATGATGAAATGTCTATTGAAATTATTAATAAAAGACTAATGACATTGTTAACTGGAGATCTTAATTACAATAATTCAATTCCATTGACATTCCCTCAATATTTTTCAAAAAACTACTATGAAAGTTCGAATTTAAATCAAGGAGCTTATATTGATGTTGGAGCATGTTCAGGAAAAGTAAGCTTTTCTCAAAATGGAAATATGGGATCTCACATTGTTGATAAAGACAATGCTTCTGATCTTGTTGAAATCTTTTCATTGTCTGATTTTATTAAATATAATCCTTCTTTTATAAAGATGGATATAGAAGGTGCAGAGTTAGATGCTCTTAAAGGGGCTGAAGAACTAATTAAGTTGCTAAAACCAAATTTAGCAATCTGTCTTTATCATAAGCCATTTGATTTATTTCAAATTCCTGCTTATCTTCATAAACTGGTTCCTGAGTACAAATTTAAGTTAAGACAGCATAAAAGAGCTTTTTCAGAGCTTGTCTTATATGCATCATGCTAATTGTCAGGCGTAAGTAACTAAAGAAGGATTTTATGCAGAATTTTAGACATTTTGATGAAAGTAAGAAGTTATCTTATGATTGTCCTGAGCTTCATTCCTGTTTTTATATTTCACTTAATAATGAAGTTAATTCTTGCCCTTTGTGTAGAGGTCACCTAGATTATAAAGAGTTGCATATTGCGTCTATTGAGAATATTGATAACGAAAATGTTGATTTACTCTATAAAAAGATTGTTGCACATCAAAATAATTTGCTAGAAAGAATGTATAAGGGGGATGTACCTGAATTTTGTAAAGGATGTTATCACTTAAGAATAAAAAACGTAGATAAAGTTTACCGTTTTTTAGAACCAATTCGTTATATCTCTATTGGAGGCTCTAAATATTGCAACCTAAGATGTGAGCATTATTTTTTCATTAGAGATAATGAAGATATAAAAGACACTGATATTAGTAAGGTTATTAATTTTCTTTATCAGTTAAAGTCAAAAGGCCATCTTTCTGAATTTAAAGCTCTGCGTCTAGCAAACGGTGAACCATCAATTATCAAGGATGATATTAAGTTAGCTGACTATTGCATTGAAAATTCAATCCCTGTTGAAATCTACACTAATGGAGCTAAGGTTCCTCAAACATTTGTTGATGGCGTTAATAAAGGCTTATTTAGAATTATTTTATCTCCAGATGCTGGATCTAGAGAAGTTTATAAAAAGATTAAAGGCAAAGATTACTTTGAAACAACTTGGTTTAATATAAAAAAATATGTTGAAGAAACAAGTGGAAATGTTGAAGTAAAGTTTATCCTTGAAAAGGGAAATATTGATGATGTGGACAACATGATAAATATGTGTTTAAAGACAGGTGTCAATAAAGTTCACTTATCTATGGATGTAAATATATCAGAAACAGAATTTTATAAGTACGAATCATCCTTCTCACACTTTGTAAACAGATGTAAAAATGAAGGAATTAATCTTTTATCGATCTTTACCTTCGTTCCAGAGCAAATCAAAAATAAAGTATCAAACTTGTCAACAGAGTAAAGCGCACGTATGAATAAAAACAAGAGAATTCTGTTTGTAACCCAAGAATCAGTTGTACACCCAGTACAGGGAGATATTATTAACTCTGGTGACTTTGTTTATTTTACAGCTGGCGCTTCATTTTTCTATAAGCAAAATGTTCAATATTTATCTGAACATGAAGTAAGAATTCATTTATATAAAAATGCGGATTATGTAAAAGATAATTTTGACATTGTAATAACAATGCATTCAGATCTTTTTCGAGAATCTTACTATGATTGGCTAACTGATGTAACTGAATTATATTCAAGATTTAAAGTCCCAATTTATGTGTTGGGAGTCTGTTTGAACACTTTAGAAGTTAATTATGAGGTTAATTTTTCAGAAAGGTTAAACATTGCTGTTAAAAAATTTGTTAGCTTGATTTTGAATAGCGGAGGAGATCTTACCTTAAGAGGCTCTTTTACTCAGTACTATTTGGAAAAGTTAGGTTTTAAGAATTTATTCGTAAGTGGCTGTCCTTCTCTTTTTATGAGAGGAGAAAATGCAGTAATTTCCACAAAAAGAGTTGACAAAGATTCTTTTAATCCATGTTTTAATGCCAATGCCGCTCAAAATATACCTTCAAGATTTTATGAAGAGTATCCAAAATCAAAGTATGTTGATCAAGACTATTATCTTGATTTTATGTATGAGCCATGGAAATTAACAGAAGATCGCCTAAAAAAAATAAGACCTATTGTTAGAAAGTTATATCTTCAGAGTAGACTGATAGGCGACAAAAATTACGCTATGTGGATAAAAAAAATCCAAAAAGAAGAAGTTAATTTTTTCTACGGAAGAAAACTTCACGGAAACATCGTCGGTCTTCAATACAATATCCCTTGTTTTATAGTTCCTATTGATACAAGAGTAAGAGAAGTATGTGACTTTTACTCAATTCCTAATATTTTTAACACCGACTTTAATGAAGAAAAAGATGACCTGTATGAGCTTTATAAAAGCCTAGATTTTTCTGAATTTAATTCTAAATATAAACAGAGCTATAAAGCATTTGAAGACTATTTAGAAAAACATGGTATCCCCAATAATCTAGGTGATTCTACTGATTATTTTTCTTTGCTTAACTCTTTTGATTACTATGATTTTGAAAATGACGAAAGAGTTATAACCGCAAAAAAGAGAGCAATTAGCATAATAGAAAAAATTAACTCTGAAGAATAGCTATTCGAAGTGAAAAGATTTCTTTGGGGGGGCAATCATATGAAAGTAGTAAATGCAATCTGGGATGAAAGAAACTTTGGAATCAAATGTGCTGAAGTGGAACTTGAGCATGATGATGACAAAAACGACGATTTTGAAAAGTTAAAAGCACTTGATAAAGAGTATGACTATATAGCTCTAAAAGTCCCTTCATCAAGAACAGATCTTACATGGATGGTATCAGAACTTTCATATTGTTTTGTTGAGGATATGATGTCCTTTGAACATGATCTTCATGAGATCAAAAGAACACCACTTCAACAAAGATTATATGATGCCGTTGAAGTATCAGAGATGGAAGATAAGGACTTTGAGCTTTTGTTCAAAGAAATTGATGCAGGATCTTTTTCTTTTGACAGAATCAGTAATGATCCATTCTTTTCAAAAGAAGCCTCAACCAAACGTTTTCACAATTGGTTAAACGACGAAAAGAAACGTGGTGCTATTTTCTTAAAAGGTCAAATCAAAGGTGAGATGACAGTCTTCTTTACCATCAGAGAAATTGGTGATGGAG
>OJJV01001182.1_pt1 | contig 11911 bp, 9 predicted proteins | sample 1596391 | NCBI WGS metagenome assembly OJJV01 (sample SAMEA4350164, study PRJEB24818) | metagenome | biome: human; feature: gut; material: faeces | place: Denmark | collected 2013-09
ATCAGCCACAGTCCGGCCCAGTCGTAGGAGTAGCGCTTGATGTCGCGGCCTCTCAAAATTGGCCTAATGATCGCCTCCGTTCTTTGGCGTTCTTCCTCGGACTTACAGTTTGAAAGGATCTCGTCGCGCCTTTCGGTTGTGATTATAAAGGCACCATTGTAGCCGGTAAGAACACCTCTAAAGATATTTATATCCCAGTCCCTCAGCGGTTTCCCGATGCTTTCGATCTTTCGCTTGATGCTCTGTTCGATGGGGGTGAGGACTACCCAGGCGGCGGGGCCGGAGAATCTGCAGGTTGTGCCCTGTTGCTGAACATATACGCCCAGATTGTTGATGACATCACGGGGCTGGGAGGAGGTGACTACATATTATTCGACAATATGGCAATAATTCAGGAGAACGATTACATCAGCACCTGGAACTGCAACTTAATGATTATCGGATAAATGCAGTTCCAGGTGCGCGTAGTATTTCGCACCTGGAAGGGTGGGGCGCCAATAGGGGGCACTGTAGAGGGTTCTTTGACTTTCAGGTGTGCGATTATATTCACACCTGGAATTGTAACTTGGTCGTTATCAGTAGAATGTCGTTTTAGGTGCGATGGATGAGTCAACTGTGCTATCCGGGAATATTGGTTGCATACTTGCAAGGTGACAGAAATGGTCTAAAGTGTCGCTGAAGGGTTCCGAAGTGAGGTTTCGGGCGGCAAAAAAGGGCAAAAGTGTCGCCTGAGGGTTCCGACGGGAGATGTTTGGCAGCGAAAAAGGCCAAAAGCGTTACTGAAGAGTTCCGAAGTGGGGTGCTGGGCGGCGAAAAAGGCCAACAGTGTTGCCGTGGAGGGATTGTGGAGAGGCGTGGTGAGTGAATGACGAGCGAAATGTAAATATTTATGAATCATAGGGCTTGGAATTGTTGTGGACATTGGCTATCTTTGGGGCGGGTATCGGAACGGCTTCGGTTTCTTTCCGCGGGGCGTAGGATTCTGATGCGGGTGAGGCGAAAGGAAAGAGGAGGTAGAGAACTATGAATTACGGCTACATTCGGGTCAGCAGCGACAAACAGACTGTTGAGAATCAAAGGTTTGAAATCAATAACTTCTGCGAGAGGGAACATCTGTCCATCGACGGGTGGATAGAGGAGACCATCAGCGGAACCAAATCCTATAGTAAAAGGGAGTTGGGGACGCTGCTTCGGCGTGTGCGGAAGGATGATCTGATCATCTGCGCGGAACTTTCGAGGTTGGGGCGTAACCTGTTTATGATTATGGAGATACTCAACATCTGTATGACCAAGGAGTGCAAGGTGTGGACGATCAAGGACAACTATCGGCTGGGTGAGGATATTCAGAGCAAGGTGCTGGCGTTCGCTTTCGGGCTGTCGGCGGAGATCGAACGCAACCTTATCAGCCAGAGAACGAAGGAGGCGTTGGCACGGAAGAGGGCCGAGGGTGTGGTGCTTGGCAGGCCTAAAGGACGGAAGACGGCGTTGGAGAAACGTAAACTGTACGGTAAGAGGACCTTGATTGCGGAGTTGATGGCGGTGGGAATGTCACAGCGCAAGATCGCCAAGATCTGCAAGGTGGACCGGAATACCTTGTGGCGGTTCTTGAAGTCCTGTGAAGAGGAATGACAATTTGTCAGTCTGAATCTCTTGGAACATATTTTGACTATCCTTGAACCAGCTTCATCAGAAGGTGGAGCCGACTGAATATATTCGTAAAATTTAAAAATGAAAGATATTATGGCAAACAAAGGACAGATTGGAGTGACGACCGAGAACATATTCCCGGTCATCAAGCAGTTTCTCTATTCGGATCACGAGATTTTCCTGAGGGAGCTGGTCGCGAACGCGGTGGACGCTTCGCAGAAGATGAAGGCCATCGCCTCGAACGGAGACTTCAAGGGCGAGCTTGGTGAGCTTAGGGTGCGCGTCGAGCTTGACGAGAAGGCCAAGACGTTGAGGATCATTGATTCCGGTATCGGTATGACTGATGAGGAAATCGACAGGTACATCAATCAGATCGCGTTCTCTTCAGCTGGAGAGTTCCTTGAGAAGTACAAGGACCAGAACATCATCGGCCACTTCGGATTGGGATTCTATTCCGCGTTTATGGTCGCGAAGAAGGTGACGATTGAGTCTCTTTCCTGGAAAGAAGGCGCTAAGGGCGTGATCTGGAGCTGCGAAGGCAACCCGGAGTTCGAGATGGGGCCTTGCGACAAGGCTGAGAGAGGCACCGTCATCACACTTTACCTTGACGACGAGGCCGCCAAGGACTACGGCACAAAAGGCAAGATCCAGCAGCTACTGGACAAGTACTGCAAGTTCATGCCGCTTCCGGTCGTCTTCGGCAAGGAACAGGAATGGAAGGACGGCAAATATGTCGACACCGACAAGGACAACGTCATCAACAAGATCGAGCCTCTGTGGATCCGCAAACCTTCCGAACTGAAGGAAGAGGACTATATGAAGTTCTACAGGGATCTCTACCCGATGAAGGAAGACCCTCTGTTCTACATCCATCTGAACGTGGACTATCCGTTCAACCTCACCGGCATCCTCTACTTCCCGAAGATCAAGGACAGGATGGCGATCGAGAAGAACAACATCCAGCTTTACTGCAACCAGATGTTCGTCACCGACCACGTGGACAACATCGTCCCTGACTTCCTGACGCTTCTGCATGGTGTCATCGACTCTCCGGACATTCCTCTTAACGTCTCCAGAAGCTACCTGCAGGCCGACGAGAATGTCAAGAAGATCTCGACCTACATCACCAAGAAGGTGGCCGACAGACTGGAGGAGATATTCAAGAACGAGCGCGAGGCGTGGGAGAAGAAGTGGGACAACCTCAAGCTGTTCATTGAATATGGCATGCTCTCCGACGAGAAGTTCTGCGAGAGGGCGCTGAAGTTTGCCCTCCTGAAGAACACCGACGGCAAGTATTTCTCTCTGGAGGACTACCGCAAGGCCATCGCCGAGAATCAGACCGACAAGGACAAGAAGGTCGTTTACCTCTATGCAACCGACACTGACGAGCAGTACGCTTTCATCGAGGCGGCGAAGAACAAAGGGTATGATGTGCTTCTGATGGACTGCGAGCTTGACTCCCACTATGTCAATCTGTTGGAGCAGAAGATCCCTGACACAAAGTTCGCCCGCGTGGACTCCGACACGATCGACAACCTCATCCCTAAGAACGAGAAGGTAAAGCCTGAGATGGCCCAGTCCGACAAGGATGATCTCAGCGCGATGTTCAAAGCCGTCCTGCCGAAGGGCAACGACTACTTCGTGGAGGCCGACAACCTTGGCGAGAACGCCGCTCCGGTGGTCATCACCCGCAACGAGTTCATGAGGCGTTACCGCGAGATGAGCGCGATGGGCGGCGGCATGAATTTCTACGGCAGCATCCCTGAGTCGTTCAACATCACCGTCAACCTTGAGAATCCGGTGATGGCCGGTATAGTCACCGACGCCAAATCCAAGATCACTCCGATGCAGGAACTTCCTGCCGAGCCTGGCAAGGACGCTTCCGAGGACGAGAAGAAGAGAATCAACGACGAGCGTCAGGCCATCAAGGATGCCCATCAGGCTGTGGTTGATGAATATGCCGCCGGCAACGACATCCTTAAGCAGGTGATCGACCTGGCCCTGCTCTCCAACGGCCTCCTGAAAGGCAAAGCCCTTTCCGACTTCATTGCCCGCAGCGAGAAGGTCATCGCCGAAGCCGCCCGCAAATAGCCCGGATTATTCCGTCTGAACGCGCTTTCAGAATTGAGTGTGAGAAGGCATTTCCTGTAGAGGAAGTGCCTTCTTTTCGTATATGATAATCTGCGGATCTGATTTGTTTGAATTGTTATTAAGTGTTATATTCGCAAAAACCACTTTGATTGATGAGTAACAGGACTTTGACGGCGGTTGCATGTACGTTGACCGGGACGCTGACGGTGGCCTCTTTTGTTTCCTGCGGGTCACGGAAAGATGACGGGGATGGTGAAGCTAAGAGATTGAATGTCATCTACATCATGTGCGATGACCACTCGTATCAGACAATCAGTGCCTATGACAGCCGCTTCATCAGGACACCGAACATCGACCGCATCGCGGACGAGGGGGCACGTTTCACGAACAGTTTCGTGGCGAACTCGCTTAGCGGCCCGAGCCGGGCTTGTATGCTGACGGGAAAGCATAGCCACGCCAATGGCTTCACCGACAACACCACAACCTTTGACGGAGGGCAGCAGACATTCCCGAAAATCCTCCAGGCTGCCGGCTACCAGACAGCGATGATAGGAAAGTGGCATCTGGTCTCGGATCCGACCGGGTTCGATCACTGGGATATTCTTGTAGGGCAGGGAGACTATTACAATCCTACTTTTATCCGTGACGGCGAGAGGGTGTGCAGGGAAGGCTATGCTACGAACATCATCACCGACCTTGCGCTGGAGTGGCTTGATAAGGAGCGCGACAAAGACCGTCCTTTCTGCCTTTTTGTCCACCACAAGGCTCCCCACAGGACGTGGATGCCTGATCTGTGTGATCTGGAACTGTTCAGTGCCGCGGAATTCCCTCTTCCTGATAATTTCTATGATGAATATGATGGCCGCATTCCCGCCTCGCTTCAGGAAATGAGCGTCTTGAAGGACATGGATCTTGTCTATGACCTCAAACTCGCCGACAAAGAGAATGAGATCCATACCTCCACTGGCCTTGAACAGGCTGGAAGGAGTTTGTACGATCGCTTTACTCCCGGGCAGAAGAAAGTCTGGGATGCCCACTATGATCCGATCATCGAGGAGTTCAAGAGGCGGGGGCTGGACGGGGATGCCCTTGCCCGATGGAAGTACCGTCAGTACATGCGCGACTATCTCCGCGTTATCCAATCCGTGGACAGAAACGTGGGTCGCCTGCTGGATTACCTTGAATCAAATGGTTTGATGGACAACACGATGATAGTCTACACGTCCGACCAGGGCTTCTATATGGGTGAACACGGCTGGTTCGACAAGCGTTTCATGTACGAGGAGTCTTTCAGGACACCTTTGCTTGTCCGTATCCCCGGCGGTCGCAAGGGCGACATAGAAGAGTTGGTCCAGAACATCGACTATGCTCCGACGATTCTCGAATTCGCAGGAGTGGATGTGCCGGAGGACATGCACGGTGTCTCATTCCTGCCGTTGCTCGAAGGCGGGAAGACGGAGGACTGGCGCAATTCCATCTACTATCATTATTACGAATATCCCGCCGAGCATGCGGTAAGAAAACACTTCGGCATCCGCACGGATCGTTACAAACTTATCCGTTTCTACGGTGACATCAACTGCTGGGAACTCTATGACCTCCTTGAGGATCCTTCTGAAATGCACAATCTCTACGGTGTCCCAGGCACCGAATCACTGACCGACAGCCTCAGAACAGAACTGCTTCGCCTCCAGATTCTGTATGATGACCCGATTCGCGAAATCCCGCTACCCTGATTCCCGGCAGTAGTCCCCGGATGCGCTGCGGCCCTGCGAGCGGAAATCGCGGCGAAAGTCGCCCGTGGAGTCCCCGTTGCGACCATGCGAGCGGAAATCGCGGCGAAAGTCGCCAGTGGAGTCCCTGCTGGGACATGGGGACTATTCAGCCTCCTCTCCGGAATCGGATTGCGGCATGTCGCGGAGGTAGGTATACTCGTAGAACACGCTGCCGGTGTCCTGGGCACCGAATGTCAGAGGACCGGACAGAGGGGTTACCAGATACCCTGAGTTATCGGAGGTGTGTCTGAATGAGCCGGCCAGATTGATTTTCTCAGAAGAGGCCATCATGTCTTGGGAATAGTGCAGACGCTCGAAGAACACGTATGAATATTCAAAGACATGGTTGTCGTAGTCTGCTTTCAGTGGACGGATGCGGCCGCGGTACTCTTCGATCGGGTCGCCTTCGAACCAGGATGTTGAGTAGGTGATCTTCCAGTCTTGGGTTATGACTATCTTATGCTCGGTGATCTTGCCATCGTCGTTATTCTGTAGGAAGGAGATCTCCGCGTTCAATGATGGGGTGAGCTCGATCTCCTTGGCGTCACCGTTCTTGTTCAAGGCGAATATGGTGACGTAGGCTCCGGCGAACTCTCCGTCGACAGTGTCCACCACTGTGCTGTCCTTGAACGCCTCGATGTCCTTGAAGCCGTCCAGAGGGCCGCTGCTGTCGAACCTGCCGGTCTGTGTCGCGCTGAAAAGGCTGAAGATCTCAAGTCCTCCGTTCTCCATCGCCAGACAGACGATCGGATTGATGTCCTGGCCGATGTTGCCGATGAACACACCGCCGCACTTTCCGGACAGGTCCTCGATCTCATATTCACCTTCAGGACATTCGTCGATGCCACGGGACAGTCTGACGAAAGCTTTTCCGTCCTGCACGCAGGCGGTGATCTTGTTCTTTATGGGGTAGCTGTCGGTATATTCATGGACTATGTAGTCCGCGCTGGCGGAAGGCTTTATCGGCAGGAACTTGTCCGTGATGTCCAGAACGGTCGCCGAGTCCCCGTCGTCGTCAGGGGTGACCACCGATCCGTCCTTCAGACTGATCATCGGGGAATAGTCCACCAATGGCTTGCCGTCTTTGCCCTCGATGCTGATGGCGACGTTGCAGTACAGATCCGAAACGTTGCACATCAGCAGGAAAGGCCTCCCGTCCCTCTCGGCGAGCAGCATGCTCTTATGGAGGTTGCAGTTCTCGTCGATCTCGACCGCGTTGACCTTTACTGTCGCCTTGGAGTGGCGCGGGATGACGATGTACCACTCATCACCCTTCGTCTGCACGGTCTCCAGATTCTCCAGACCGTAGGACTTTGAGTAGCGGTCTAACAGCCCGGAGTCTCTCAGGTCGGACTCATTGGTGCACATGCCCACGCAGATGACCGCCGCGGCGTCATTGTCTCTCCAGTTGATGGACTGGAACTCATCTCAGGTGGATTTGCCGCCGGTATTCCCGCAGGAAACAAGCGCGGCGCAGATAGCCGGAAGCGAAACGATTCTTCTCATTGTGTTCTTTGTTTTAGTGTTGCCAGTGATTCATATTCTTCATAAAGATTTCAAATCTTACGAAATTTATCTGGTTTTCCATCACCTTTCGGGCGGGATTGAGAAATGGCGTGAAAAAAAGGGGATTTCCGGAAAATAGTTCTAACTTTGCGCCCGGTTTTTGGAATGACAAATAAAGATAACACTAATTATAATGAACGAGAAGATTCAAAAGGTCGCAGGGTTGGTGGCCACCGGGAAGTTCTGGAAAGAAGCCATAATCATGACCCTCGGCATGATGGTAGCCGCCGCGGCAGTCTACTATTTCCTTGTTCCAAGCAAACTTATCATCGGCACGGTGTCCGGTCTGTCAATTGTCCTTTCGGGAATATTCGAGACCTTCTTCGGCATCCAGATCAAAGTCTCTCTCTTCGTGGTCATCATCAACGCCATACTCTTGGTTCTGGCCTGGCTGTTGATCGGTGAGGAATTCGGGGCAAAGACGGTCTATACGGCCATGATCCTCGGACCTCTGATGGATTTCTGGGCGTGGGTGATGCCTTATCAGAGCCTGATGGAACCGGGTACGACTTCCGTGATGGGCGACATCTGGTTCGACCTCTGCTGTTTCGTGCTGCTGTTGAGCGTGTCTCAGGCTATCCTGTTCAACATCAACGCGTCCACCGGAGGACTTGACATCCTTGCCAAAATCGTCAATAAATATCTCCATTTCGACATCGGAGCTTCGGTGTCAGTGGCCGGAGCGATGATCTGCTGCACCGCGTTCGCCATCAACCCGTTCAAGATGGTGATCATAGGACTCATCGGCACATGGATCAACGGCTTGGTGGTGGATTATTTCACGGCCAGCCTGAACAAGCGCAAGAGGGTCTGCATAGTCTCGCATGACTATGAGAAGATCCGCCGCTTCATCATCGACCAGCTTGGCCGCGGCTGTAGCCTCTATGAGGTGATCGGCGGCTACACAGGCGAGAAAGGCTATGAGGTTCAGTCACTTCTCACGCAGGAAGAGTTCTCTAACCTTATGGAATATCTCAAGCGGGAAGGCATCAAGTCATTCGTGACCGCCGGCAATGTGAGCGAGGTTTACGGCCTGTGGCTGAAGCACAAGAAATTTCATTTTTAGGAGCCTGCTTTCCCTGATTTCCGCGCGGAAACGTTTTTTCTGCCCTCCCACGGCTTTCTTTGGACAATTTTTTTGTCTATCTTTGTCGTAATGTTTTAAAAAGTCGTTTGCTATGGCGGAAACCGATCAAGTTTATCCTCTCGACCCGGAGAAGGTGTATTACTCGATGGATGAATTGACCCTTGACACAGACGAGGGCCCCAAGACATTGAGGGTCGGTTCGTGGCTGAACTACGATCCGGTCAGGATCCACAGGATGATCGTCAGGGAAAAGACGATGCAGGTGGACACGTTCGAGGTCTATAACCCGTTGATGAGCAAGCTGCGAAGGGCTGACCAGCAGTACTACAAGCAGTTTATGGGGCTTGGCCTGACGATCGACTTTCCGGGCTACACATCGGAGATCCTGGCGAGAATCCCGTTCGAGAACGACCCTATCGGCTTCTACAAATGGTGGCGCAAGGGAAAGCACGAGGACAAGGTCTATCTTTCCAAGGCCAACCAGTTCAAACTGTTCCAGAAAGTCGCCTTGATGGAGCCTAAGATAATGCTCAAAAAAGATCTCGAGTTCCTGAAATCTTTCTGACATAATATTTTCTGAATATGCAAGACTGGCTACAGGTTCTCAGACTTGACACGTCGGCCACCGAAAAGGACCGCGGGTGTGATGTCTGGGACAATGACAATTGTTGCAATTACTCAGCTGACGGCACAAAGCTGCTGGACGCTGAGAACTATCCGAGCGAGGTTCACGTCAAGGATGGCACGAAAGTCATCTGTGACGGAGTTTTCGCGTTTCAACCCTATATGGCCGAGGACAGGAAGATCGGCGAGGATATTCCCGAAGAGGAGAGGGCTTCGTTCCTTGACAAGATATTCCTCCCCCCGACGGTCACGCACATCGGGCGCGAGGCTTTCCGCGAATGTGGCTGGCTGAAAAGCATCCGTTTGCCCAAGGACTTGATATTCATTGGAGACGGGGCTTTTTTCGGATGCTGGGAACTTCGTTCTGTAAGTTGTCCTGCCGGATTGGTCGCCATCGGGGACGGCGCTTTCGAGGAGTGCTTCTCGCTGAACAAGGTGAAATTCAACAAGGGGTTGAAGGCGATCGGCGCCGGTGCTTTTCTGGCCTGCGAGTCATTGGAGGAAATTGTTCTTCCGGCCGGTCTTGAGTTCATCGGTGACGATGCGTTCTACGGGGCGTCGTTGAAAAAGATTTTTGTCCCGAAAAGTGCCAGAGGCCATCTGACTGAGCTTCTGCCTGAAAACCTGCACAGGAAAATCCGTGACATTCGTTGACAGTGTTTTCAAATTGAAAGTTTTTGATTACATTTGAGATTGTGATTTTTAAGAATATTGCGTAAAATGAATAAAATTTTAAACATTACCGCCGTTTTGGCCGCCGCTCTGTCGGTTTCGGCCTGCAAGACAACGGTACAGAAGCCCGTGAAAGTGGACTACCAGATGGAATATACAGTCGGGGACGTCACGTTTGATATGGTCAAGATCCCGGCCGGACACTACACGATGGGGCTTTCCGCGGACAACCGCAGGAAAATCACTAACGGGATTCCTCACGAGGTCGCCCTTGGCGGATTCGTCATCAGCTCCAAGCCGGTCTCACAGGCTCTGTGGACGGCGGTTATGGGCAGCAACCCGAGTTCCGTGCAGAACCCGGACGCTCCGGCCGATATGGTGTCCTGGAACGATGCCGTGAAGTTCCTGGGCAAGCTGAACAAAGCCACCGGCAAGATATTCATACTTCCGACCGAGGCTCAGTGGGAATATGCCCAGAAGATTCAGAACGGTAAGGACTTCACTTCTGTCGCTGAATGGTGCCTTGACAGTTATGACGCTGTGCCTGAAGGGGCCACGAGTAATGAATATTTCAAGCCTATGGAGCTGGCCATTGATCCGGAAGGACCTGCCGGGAAGGATGGCAAGGTTGTCCGCACCGTCTTGGAAAGGATGGAGGTGGATTGTCACACCAAGAAGGCCAAGGTCGGTTTCAGGCTTGCGCAGCTGACGGAAGATGTGTTGACGGACGCCATCTTGGGACCGATTGAAGGAACGGCGATTGACCGTGAGAAAATTGACGCTTCGGACGCGAAACCGGAAGTCTTCACTGTCGGTGACGTGACTTTCAGGATGGTGAAAGTCAAAGGTGGAACATTTTCAATGGGATATAATACCTCGGATGCGCCGTACAATAATTTCTCTGTCCCTGAGAACGAGCTTCCGGCCCATCCTGTCACTCTTGACGATTTCGGGATAGGGGAGACCGAGGTGACCGTCGCCCTTTGGAACGCCGTGATGGGTTCTGTACCTTATCTTAACGACTTGGATGAACCTCAGAAGCCTGTCGGAAACGTCTCCTGGTACAACTGCCAGACCTTCATCAGCAGACTCAACACAATGACCGGCCGCAAGTTCCGTCTTCCGACCGAGGCTGAGTGGGAATATGCCGCCAGAGGTGGCCAGAAGTCCCGTCACTATGGCTTCAGCGGTTCCAACGATTATGACGCGATGTGGTTCCTTGACAATGCGAAGTCAAAACCGCAGGATGTCAAGACCCGCAAGGCCAACGAGTTGGGAATATACGACATGAGCGGAAACGTCTGGGAGTGGTGCTATGACCGCGCTGCGGAATATTCAAAAGACTCCCAGGTCAATCCTGTCGGCGCCACTGAGGGCGGGACGAGGATTCTCCGTGGCGGAAGCTGCGCCAGCCGCTGGGATGCCTGCCGCATCACCAACAGGTCGTACATGCCTGCCAAGAACATCAAAGGTACTTTCGGGCTCAGGCTCGCGCTTTAATATTTCTTGAATATTATATACTAAACACTGATAATTGATTATGGAGGAGCAACTCAAAGTTACCTGTCTTCATGACAGCCACGTGGCTCTTGGAGCCAAGATGAGTCCTTTCGCTGGATTCGATATGCCGATTCAGTACTCTTCGATCACAGAGGAGCATCTGGCGGTCCGCAACAATGTGGGTATGTTCGATGTGTCTCACATGGGTGAGATCTTCGTCAGCGGCCCGGATGCGGAAAAATTCGTCAACCACATATTCACCAATGACATCCGTCCTATGGTTCCTGGTCAGGTGCTGTACGGAATGATGCTTTACCCTGACGGTGGCACCGTGGATGATCTTCTGGTTTACAAGGAGTTCACCGCTGACCACTATCTTCTCGTGGTGAACGCCGCCAACATCGAGAAGGATTTCCTCTGGATAAAGGATCACGCCGAGGGTTACGATGTGAAATTGGTCAACGATTCCGACAACTGGGGACAGATCGCGCTCCAGGGCCCTAAGGCCGAGGAGACACTCGTGAAGGTTCTCGGTTACGCCGCCGATGCCGCCCTGTCCGCACGGCGCATTGCCCTTTTCAACGGCGATAACGGACAAGCCCTGCCGCGCGGCGAGGATCGCCAGCTCGGTGCCCGCCGTGCCCAGCCCCGCCACGAGCAGATCGCACTCGGCGCCAAAGGCGGGAGACGCGTCCAGCGCGGCGCTTTGATTGTGCCTTAATGTCATCAGACGCATAGACTTCCCTCCTCAAAGGCGCGCATGAGATCGCCGTGCGAGACGGACGGCTGAAACGTCCAGCCGCGCGAGAGATCTACGCGCACCGGCGCATCATAGAGAATCGCAGGCTCGACCGGCTCGGCGGCCAGCTCCCAGCCGATGTTTTCGGCATACAGCGCGCGCCACACATCGCGCAGGGCAAAGCGCGTTTCCTGCCAGCCGGCGGTGCGA
>OJJV01001185.1_pt1 | contig 11897 bp, 10 predicted proteins | sample 1596391 | NCBI WGS metagenome assembly OJJV01 (sample SAMEA4350164, study PRJEB24818) | metagenome | biome: human; feature: gut; material: faeces | place: Denmark | collected 2013-09
CTATTTATTTGCGTTTTTTTCTCTGAGAAACAATGGATTTAATTTTTTTGCTTCTAGTACTCCAAATCAAGTTTGTTCTCTGTTTCCGTTGCAATTCAAAAAACACATTGGTATTATTCCTAATGTTGATATCACATTCAATGAAATTTCGTTTTGGACCAATTGATGTTATTGAGCCAACTATAAAAAAGTCAATAGAAAAATGAAAAAAAGCGAAGAAAAACATACCCTCACACGAAACACAGAAAAAAGCATAGCAAAATAGACCACCCATAAGTAGCCTTTTTCGAGGTATTGCTATGCAAGGTTATGCCTGCGGGACTACCTTGTATGTAGTATCGTTTTTGAGAATGGAATAAACGACACGAATGACCTTCTTCTGCATATGACCCAGAATCACGTAGTAATGTTTTCCCTCAGATTGTTTTTTCTTGTAGTAAGCCTGAAAGACGGGGTCATGCTGCCAAATAACGCGTGACACCTGAAAGAGAGCATACCGCAAATACTTGGAGCCTTTTTTCGAAGGCATACAATTTTTCGCCTTGTATTTGCCGGACTCATAAACGGTAACATCAATCCCGCTGTAAGATATCAGGCTTTCGGCTGAATGAAAACGATTGATGTCACGGATCTCCCCGGCAATCAGCCCGGCGGTGGTATAACCAACACCGGGAACGCTGAGAAGATTCGGGCAAAGCTCGTCCACGTAAGCCGTAATCTGTACGTCGTAGCTTTTGATTCTGCGAGAGATACGGCTCGCGCGGATTCTGAGACCACACCATCATATGCGCGTGCGGATTGGTTTCCTTGTTGTGGTACGCCGCATACCAACGAAGATTTTCGGGCGCGATATGCATCGCCTTTGCGATATCATTGCGGCGGGAACGGAGCAGATGCATCCACTGCGCGGCGGAATTATAGCCGAGCCGTTCGGCATCCTCCCGCTTCAATGAGAAGATTAATGTCCACACATTGCCCGAATGATTGTCGATCTCTTGGCTGACTTTCGCAAGGTCAACGGTTACGCCTTCGTCCGAGAACAGCCCGCAGGAGCCTTTGCGCTGACCGATATAGTTCACCATGCCGCCGCGCAATAGCTCCACACCTTCGCGCGTTGCGATATATTCCGCGTAACCGCCGCGACCTCTCCCGTCCTCGGTTTTGTGGCCGCGCTTGTAATACGGCGCTTTTAAAATCAGTTTTGCCATAAAAATTACCTCTTTGTATTCAATATTTCATCCGTGCGGATGGTTCCGTTTGTTTCTTTGACCTCGCGCACCGAGTCATTACGCATGTTATCAATCTCCGCGGGACTGAACTCAAAGCAGTCTGCGACCGCGTGCGCGAGCAGATTCTGATCGACTGCCAGCTTGAAAAGCAATCGGGCAAGCCGTTCTTCACTGTCCCGCACCTTGGCGGAAATGACCGATTCGAGCGCAGGCGTTAGGAACTTCACCGAGTTATTCCGTCGCAGATATTCCAGATAAAAATCAATGGCATCGCGGATAAAATCGTTCCGTGATGCCATTTTGAGTGTTTCGGAGAACCTGTCACAGTCCTCCCATTGATCGACGCGAAGCCTGACGCCTTTCGACGGCATCGCGTCATTTTGCTTTTCTTTTGTCATAATTTCAACCTTTCTGTTTTCGTTGTCCTACGGTCTGAGACACGGAAAAAGCCCGATTTTCCAAGGGATTTTCGTGTTTGAGACCCGCAGGCAGTCTTTTTCGGCATACGCGAGACACAGGTGGCGTTTTTGCAAGCCCGCCAAAATCCCCGTATTTCGCCGTCAAATCCCCGCCCGGCGTTGCCGTGCGGTGTGAATTGCCGCGTCCGAGACACGGCTTTATCCTGCTACCAAATAATCGACCGTCAGACCCTGTCATAGCGTGTCTGTTCGTCGAGCCATTCGAGCAGTCTGTCCCGCGGAATGATGATGCGTCCCGTCACGATTTTCAGTTTCGGGAAGTTCTGCTCCCGCACCAGCTCGTAGGCACTGGCACGGGAAATGCCGAGCAGGTCTGCCACATTCATCACGGTCAGGTACATCGGCAGTTCCTCCCGCGTTTTGTAAATCGAGTGCTTCATCTTACGCACCTCCTTTCCTTTTTTCGTATTTTTCAAGCGCGGCTTTGAAGTTCATCCGCGCTGATGCTTGCTGTATTTGTTTTTCAAAATATGCCTGCTCCACCGGTGCAAGCGGGCAGAGCGTATAGAGCAGGCTCCCGTTGTGCGTGCGCCCGTCCCGTGTTTTCACGGTCGTGCGCTCGGTGGTAATCATCCCCTTGCGCACAAGCCCCTCCACATGCTTTGCCACCGTGTTGTTGCTCATGTTCACCGCCTCGCCGATGGTGGCATAGCTCGGATGGCACTGAAAGGTCTTTCTGTCCTCGCAGTACATCAGATAGGTGTACACGAGAATTTCACCCGCAGTCAGCCCCAAACGAAAAATGCTTTTCGGCATCGGAAAATATTCGCCGGGAATGTCGCGGGCGTTGTACTGTAAAATGTTCCGTACTGTTTGCTCAATAAAAATTCCTCCTTGCAAAAAAATAAGAGTGCCGGATGTCCGACACTCTTGTGTACTGTTTTGTTATTGGATCAGCAGGTGCGCATGCGGAAAACCGTAAATCCACTCCGTGCGGTAACCTTCGGGAACGAGTTCGGGCTCCACCCGGATCAGGTCGTAAGGAATGAAGTCCTCAACCGTTTTGAGCCTTGACAGGAGCCTTCGGCTGTCCTCGTAGAGCAGACTTGCGAAAAGCAGATGCCGCGCCGACTTGATATCGTATTTCGATTTGTCGGGATGGTCGATCTCGTCAATGAGCATGCAGAGAATATGATCGTTTGCAACATTCCGCGAGACCGTTTTGAGGCAGGCTTGGTAGACCTCGTTTGCCTCCTCGCAGAGAATCATCTTCTCGTCATCAGAGGCATTTTTCATAGCCGTTTGCATCGCCGTGATCTTTGTGTGCGCGCCCTTGACCGCTTTTATGATATTCTGCTTTTTGTGCGTATCGTTCTGACCTGCGTCCGTGGGATCAAGCCCGAACAGCTCGGACACGGGAAGCGTCCTTGTGTAGGCTGCTCTGCCGGCAAAGGCATCCGCCGCATCGTGAACAAAAGCCATAGGCGCTTCAAGGTGAGCGTTGTTCTCGCCTGCATCGGGGCTTTCATCGCCCACGATATATTTGTAGAAGGCAGGCAGATTGCCGCCGTGATTTTTCTTGTAATCCTTGCGGTAATGGCGCAGGCGGGAGAGCACCTTGCCCGAATCGACGGAGTACAGGCGCTTCGCCTTGTCGATCTCCATTCCCGACAGTACCGCGAGAATGCAGATGTCGTGATAAATATCCATCGGATGATGCTCGCTCTGCTCCTCGGTGAAGAGCCCATCCCACAGCAGGCAGTTGAGAAACTGCGAGAGATTGACGATCTCCCCGATCTTATTTTTGGCGATGGTCTGATCGAGCGCCGCAAGGCTTTTCGGCGTGTTCTCGTAGTCGGTCTTGCCGACAGGCTCTGCCTTGCAGACGGGAACCTTGAGAATGTCATAGCAACCGGTCACGCCTGCGATGATCAGCTCGTCATCCGTGACGAGCATGGAGTCGTAGTCATAATCGCATCCGTTAAGCCTTTGCTGAATATTGCTTTCAATCGCGTTCACGCAAATAATATTGGGAGTGAGATTAAAATAACGCAGAAGGTCATAGCAGTGTGCATTCTGCGCGAGGTAGAGGTTGCCCATGGTGATGTGAGGACTGCGGGCGCAGAGCACCATTTCACCGTGAGCAAAACCCGTAGTGCAAACCTGTCCGTCATCCAACGAGAAGGAAAAGGTCGGCTCGTAGCTCTCATCGGTGAGCGCCCAGAGAAATTCGTAGGCGTTACCGAACAGCACCTGATAATTGCCGCTGACCGCGATCCGTCCTTTTCTCAGCCGTTCCTTAAAATGCTTGACGGTGTCACTGCGGAAGGATTTGTAGAACTCGGTCTGCTCAAACAGCGGCGTGCGACAGCTCATATCAAGAACGGTATCACGGCGGTATTTGGCAAGGTCGGGGACTTCGTTTTCCGCAATGGTGGCGTGGTCGGTGGTCATATTGATCTGATAGCGCAGAAAGGGAGAACGGTTCAGCATATCCTGCAGATACTCAAAGGACGGCTCAAGGAGCTTGCCGACGCCCTCACGGGTGAGCCCGATGGTATTGAGAAGCTGATAGTTGGTGTACGCCATCATGCCGTCCATAAGCGGGGCATCGTGGTCAGCCTTGACAACACCGAAGACAGAGCTATTCTTGCCTTCGTAGAGCGCGTCGAGAAAGCGCTTGCACTTCTGCTCAAAGGGCATATCCTTTGGCATGAACTTGAAGTATTTCACGCTGCTCTCGGTGATGACCAGCTTGATGTCCTTGATATCGCGCGCCGTGGTATAGCCCGCAAGCCGGCTTACCTGTGTGATGTCGTTATCAAAGAACCAATCCTGCAGGTTAGTGTTGAATGCGCAGGTCTTGAAAAATCGGTTGCGCAGAAGCATCATGCCGTGCATGCCGTATCCGTTTACGTTGAATATCTCGGCATCCAGCAGAGCCTCGCCGTCCCAGATGATGTTTTCGATCTCGGTTTCTTCCTCCTCTGCCCGAAGGTCGTGCGCATCGGTTTCCTTGACGCATATCACATTTTCGGTAAAGCGGCTGACTCTGTCGCGAATGATGAGGATGGATTTCTTGGGAAGCCTGATCGTGCTCTCGATACTGCTGAGCGTGAGTGCGATATATGCCTGCCAGGAAGCCTGATCGGAAGCAGTGTCGGCAGAAAGGTCGCAGGAGCTCCATTCTATCATGTCCGCATACAGCGGTTCGGCAATAAAAAGGCAACGACCGTCGCGGCTTGCTCCCGCGCTTCGCTTGTAGCGGATATAGTGGATGCCGTCAATATCGAAGCCGTGGGTGTAGAGTTGCTCACGGATCTCCCGACAGCTGATGTCCGTGGGGATGGTCTTGTCGCTTCGCTTATACGAGCGCGTATCGGCATCATATTTGAAATACTTGCCGAGGATTCCTTCCGCAATCGGTTCTTCCACAGGTGCATACCCGCTGTTCTCCCGGAAGGATACGTCTATGGCGATCAGCGTCGGTTTGCCGTCTATGGTGCCAATGCTGACATGATCCCGCATATCCCCATCGGTGACGCTGTAACCGTTCAGAACGTAGCGGTTGCCGTAGGATTCATACAGCTTGATCGCACGGTTGAAGGAAAGGCTCACAACGGCGCGGCAGAATCGCTTCTTGCCGTCGAGATAGGGATATCCGATCTCGTCCTCGTGCCGAGCGTACACCTCTGCGAGCTTCAAGGTATCAAGACTCTCATCGAGAATACCCCTGAACGCCTTGGGATCGGGCTTGCCGTCTTTTGTGGCGGTAAATCCGTCATTTTTGAACACCACACTGCCTTCAAGGGACATAATGCGCATGCTTTCATATTTTTTCGTCGCCATTATAACACCTCCTTCTGTTCTGATGTTTTGACTTTACCATGTTTTGCGACTTGATCGAGATACTCTTGCGGATTGAATTTCGGACAAAGGGGGACATTGACTGTCAAGGCCTCAGAATGAGGCCTTGATACCGTTTCAAGACCTCATTTTGAGGTCTTGCTTTGAAAACAGCGTCGCCCCGAGTTCTGATGGCATGAACGCCGAAATCAAGGCAACAAAACGTTGCTTTGATGAAAGATCCGATTTTTCCGCTCGGATAGCATCTCTACCATTTATCCAAAATCACGGTTTTGCACGAAACGACACAAAAGGCGCCGTTTTCAGGGCTTTTCCGGCTTTTTTGAGAGCTTTTCTCGAAATGTCGAAAAAGAAAACTGTAAATTTGAGCATCGAAAATGCAGTTTTGTGTTTGACCTTTGCTTTTCGCGAACAAATCCACGTCCATGGCTAACGCCTTTTCTTTGACTACAGCGAGGGAGATATTGGGGGATGAAATTGATAGAACATTGAATTCAATCACAAGTGATATCATGCATAGCATCATATCCTTCAACTTCATCCATGTGGTCAAGCTTCAGTTCGTTCAGCAATTTCTTGGTTTCTCTCCAATATGGCATGTACTGATCCATAATAGCGATAAAATCCTTGCCGTGGTTGCGTACTTTCAAATGAGCCAATTCATGCAGAATGACATATTCCAAACATTCCATCGGCTTTTTTGCAAGCTGTAGATTCAACCATATTTTTCGCGTGTTTGTATTGCAGGTTCCCCAACGGGTGGTCATGTACTTTGTTTGCCAAGAGTTGCAATAGAGTCCGGTAATCTTCTCCCACTTCGGAAGATATATTTCTATCTTCTCCATAAGCAAAGAACGGTACCATTCATTCACAAATGCTTCCCGTTGCTTTGCCGTACTCTCTTTTCTAACGGTGAGTACAGCCTCATTTCCGTTCAAAGCAACAGAATTGCCCTTATAGCTGTGCTCCACACGCAAAAAGTACTGTTTGCCAAAGACATATAACGTTTCTCCCGAAACATATTCGCGTTCCGATTGTCTGGGTTGGTGTTGAAACTTTTCTTGTTGCTTTTTTATCCAACCGAGTTTGGTTCGAACAAACATATTGATACTCTCATCGGATAAGTGCATCGGTGCAGAAACGCGCACCTTGCCATCCGGGGGGGCAACAACAAGATGCAAATTCTTTATATTCTTTTTTTGTAATTCAATTTTGATACCCGAAATCTCTATTTGCATCAGTATTCCTCTTGTTCAACCACAATTTTATATAACCGCTCTACCATATCGTCATCTTTCAAGATTTGATACAGCGCTCTCTTAATTCTATTCTCTTTTGTTGGATTGTTTCTGAAACCATCCATTTTGGACTTCATCACCGCCTGATGCAGACGAATTGCCAACGCTTCATTTTCGCCGCAATTGTCGTAAAACGCCCTCATTGCACCACTTTTGCGGATCGATTCGGGGTAGCGATCGTTTTCTTCGGGGGTGCTTACATTTTTGGCGAGCTCCAGATACCTTGCAAGCAACTGTTTATATGCTACAACGCCGCGCTTGCGATCAAGAATCAGCTGCTCAAGAACCTCTGACATCTTGCTGTAATATGCGGGATTGATAACAATTTTTTGAACAACTTTTTTGCGAATATTGTTTTCAATCGCCTCTGCAGCACTTTCCTGTTCTTTGTCATCGCCGTCTTTACTCAGCTTATCTTCTTGTGCCAAAATAAAATCGAGCAAAGTGAAATCATCAAACATCGCAACCTTTTCGGCATCATCCGCGACGATATAATTATCAATCAAATATCTCATTCCGGGCTCAAACCGCTTGAAATCCAAGAAGTCTCCGCTGGCACGTCCGATCACTTCCCGAAGCTTAAGATACAGATTGACGCATTCTTCGTATTTTTCCCGATCTGCCGCCGAAACGCCCGCATCATCCATACGCGGCTTGAATTCGGCAAAGGCACGAATCAAGCGGGACACCAGCTTATATAACTTCTCGCGGCTACGTGCGAATGCTTCGTCACTGTCAACGTCAATCCCGTTTTCTCCGCAGAAGTAGTGAATATAATCAATTTCCGCACGAGGCATGGAAACACCTTCGCACAACTCGTCCAGCGCGTCCAAAGTCTCAAGAAAGTACTTTTTCGCTTCATTTGTCCGATCTTTGAGCAAACCGGCAACATCCTCCGCATCATAATCTTCAAATGCGCCGGATGTATAGGTGTTGATTGCATCCGCGAGTTCTCCGAATAACTGTTTGTAATCAACAATGTATCCGAAATCCTTACTGTCACCGTCAAGGCGGTTCACACGGCAAATTGCTTGGAACAATCCGTGGTCATGCATTGCCTTATCGATATAGAGACAGATGCATCGCGGTCCGTCCAACCCGGTCAAAAGCTTGTCTACCACGATCAGCAGCTTCATATTTGCCGGTTCATCGATAAATTTACGTTTCGCCTCTTTTTCAAAGTCTTCTACACTTTGACCGTCGAGCATTTTCTGATAAATTTCGTACTTTTCAAAAGTCTCTGTCTCCTCGTCATCGCTTACCGTATCGGTGCGAAGGTCACCGACCTGCGGCTCATAGGAAGTAATGATTGCGCACTTTTTGAATCCGATCTGCTGAAAAATCTCATAATACTTACACGCAGAATAAACAGAACCCGCTACCAACATCGCATTTCCGTTTCCGTCCATCAGACGGGGCTTTGTTTCAAAGTCAAACTGGATATCCAGTGCGATTTTTTCCAGACGGGAACGGGAGGAGAACACCTTCTGCATGGTCGCCCACATGGACTTCAACTTTGCTTTTGCGCGAGGAGTCAGCCCTTTGGTTTTGATTTCAAACCAAGTGTCAATTTTATCCTGCGATTTGATTTCCTGCGGGATATCACGGTACTCGTAGCGAAGATCCAATACAACGCCATCCCGTACCGCTTCGTCGAATTTATATGTGTGTATATATCCGCCAAAGGTTTCAAGGCTCGTCTTTTTGTCCTTTTTCAGCAGAGGCGTGCCTGTGAAGCCGACAAAAATTCCATTCGGAATAATGGTTTTCATAGCGGTATGCAGTTTTCCGGACTGTGTCCGATGACACTCGTCCACAAATACGATAAAATCACCCTTGGCAGAATAATCCGATGGCAGGGCTTTTTGAATTTCTTCAATGTACTTGTCGATATCCTTGTCGGTTGTCTCGCCGCCTTTTTTGCCAAATTTATGGATCAGTGAACAGAGCAAGCGATCGTCGTAAGCATTCAGCCGTCTCACCAAATCATCTCCGCTTTTTGTGCGGATAATTTTCTCGTCAACGCCCTTGTATGCCTTTTCAATCTGATCATCAAGCTCCTCGCGGTCTGTGACAATCAGCACACGGGCATTCGGATGATTCGCAAGAATCCACTTGGATAGCCATATCATGGTCAGCGTTTTGCCGCTCCCCTGCGTGTGCCATATGATTCCACCGCGCTTTTCCTCGGTCAAACGGTACTGAGCCCGCTTGATTGCATAATACTGATTGTAACGGCAAACCTTTTTGATCCCCTTATCAAAGATGATAAAGTTATGGATCAGATCAAGGAATCGTTTCTTATAGAACATGGCAAAAAGCTGCTTGTCCAAAAGATTCTCGATATCCTTGCTTTTTTCCTCAATCAGTACATCAGTTTCACAGCGTTCCTGCCGGAACTCGGTAAAGCCATCGTTCTGCCATTCATAATAGTGCTTTTCGGGCGTGAGGAGTGTGCCATAACGTAAGCCCTCGCTGTCGTTGCCCGCCATGCAGAATTGCATGGTTGTAAAAAATTTCTCAATGAAATATGCCTTTTGGTTGGTCAGATTCTGACGAATGCCTTCGGAAACGGAAAAACTGCTGCGCTTCAGTTCAATGACCGCGAGCGCAATGCCGTTGACATAAACGACAAGATCGGGACGTTTGGTGTTTTCCCCAACAATCGTTACTTCCTCGGCAATTGCAAAATCGTTTTGCGCAGGATCGGAGAAGTTGATGAAAAACACCGTCTGGGGAGCTTCGCCGGCTTCTTCTACCACCTTGGCACCATATTTCAGCAGTCGGTAAACTTCCTTGTTGGCATCATACAGACCGTGCGAGAGGTTACCCGCTGTGCGAATCAGCTCATCCATTGCCCGCCGAGCCAGCTTGTCCGAATAACCACCCTTTTTCGTCAAATAGGCATAGAGACGCTCCTGCATGATGTTGCTGTTTTCACTGTTATGCAGGTCACCAAGATATGTATAATGGAGTTTGTCAACAAAGAATTTGACAACACGGGATTGGGTTGTTTTTTCTGTTTGATCAATGTGAAACATTAGCTCTCCTTATCTGCCATATGTGAATATATAACATGCGTTGTGGCATATAATGTAGTATGGAGAATTCATCTATTCGAGTATAAGTTTGCTGTAACCTTGTACTCGATAAACAGCATTATTGAATTCTCCTTTTTATGTTGCTATAGTGTCAAAAAAGCTATTTATACTATGGTTTCTTTTACGTGCTTGTGAAACATTATAGCATTTTAAGATTTGTTGCATATAAAATATTCTTTCAGAAAACCTGGGGAGTTTAGAGTAAAATGCCTCTTTAGTCAATGAATTTGTGTCATCCAAATATTTTTTAAACTTTAATCTGTCATGATCTACTCGGCTTAGCCCCGCGTAATACCAACTTTCGATTTCATATTGGACGACAATAATCTTTTCTGTATCCACATTCGCATAAATGGATTTTATATATGTTTTAGTGTCATCAATTGATTTCCCATCTGAGTCTGCCAAAAACAGATAATCAGCATACGGTATTGATTTAATTGACTTTATAAAGTTAGTGGTTTTCTCTTTCTTATCTGAAGCATATTCTATTATTATAGTTTCTTGAGCTCTTGAAAAATTAGATATAAAGCGACTATCGTCGTCTCCCTCAACAAATATATATAACATAGTTATTCACCCAAAAGATTTTTCAAAAATAAATCGTCTAAACCCAAATCATTTTTAATAAAAGTCCTTACTGTCGGGTTATCAGAAGGCTTTGATATGTGGGAAAAACCGTCGCAATCCCTTTGAATAAATCTTATATCTTCAATTTCAGCTTGTTTCAAAAATTCGGGGTTATGAGTTGTTATAATAATTTGTTTGTTTGATGATACATCTTTACAAGCAGATAACAGTTGCTTTAGTAATCGAGGGTGAATATTACGTTCGGGTTCCTCTAAAACAACTATATTTGAATTGTTTTCAAAATAAAGAGCAATTACTATTGCCAATAAACTGACCGTGCCGTCAGACAAAAAACTTGAGTAAAAAGTTTTGTTGCTATAGCTTTCTTTTACTGTATACGAAAAAGATTTATCAAAATTGTTTTTCACCCTTATGCTGCCAACAAATGGTAAAAATTCTCTAACCAAACAAGTGAACTTCTCTTTGTTGGCTTTCTTTGTTAAAATGTGCTGCAAAACAGAAGCAATATTCGATCCGTTTTCATTCAGCACTTTCATTGACCCCATAGCAGAGTTTTTCTTTAATTCTCGGGGGTCAAAATCAAAAATTCTCACAAATGATGACGCGTTAAAAGAAGGTGGAAGTAATAGAGCTATTTTATTAAGCATCAATTCATTCATGTCTTCACGACACATTCTTTCAAAAAATTTTCCGCTAATATCTGCCGATTCAAATTTTTCTTTTTCTTTTTCGTCCCAACCATCACAATTGTATATCAAATATTTATGTGCAAGTTTTCGTGTCGTTCTTTCGAAAGTCAATCTGTAATCGGAAACCTTTTCCAACTCCTGATTTTTGACTTTAGGAACTCTATTTATTGAGTATATAACATCTAGTTTATCGCTAGCAATATGATAACCGTTTCCTTTTTTGTTCGGCTTGATAGAAAATTCATTTTCTACACTATTAATCATTAGACCGATATTAGATGATACCTGTCTAATCCAATGTTCATCAGGAAAGTCAATTGAAAACTTAATTGTGATTGGTTCATCCTTAGGCATGCTGGCATTTCTTAAATAGGAGATACCGCCTTGTAGGGCAATGGCATAATCTAAACCGTTGTTTTCGATATCCGCTAGGAATCTAAACACGTTAATTAAATTAGATTTTCCGGCTGCATTTGCACCTATAAGTAATGCCAGTCGTGAAAAGTCAATTTCTGCAGATGCAATGCTTTTAAAATTACTAATAGATATGTCTTTAATATACATATTTGTTCTCCTTTACACAAGTCTAATTTTTCCAGTCAACAGTTGTTGCATCATACCTTGTTTGATTTTCTGTATTTTTTCCAACTTACGCTGATGAAGGGTGATAAGGTTGTCGAGCTGCTGAAAATATTGCTCTTAA
>OJJV01001189.1_pt1 | contig 11853 bp, 9 predicted proteins | sample 1596391 | NCBI WGS metagenome assembly OJJV01 (sample SAMEA4350164, study PRJEB24818) | metagenome | biome: human; feature: gut; material: faeces | place: Denmark | collected 2013-09
GTCTAGTTTTAATACATCAAATGTAACTAATATGAATGGTATGTTTTATGATTGCAGTTCTTTAGTTAATTTAAACTTGTCTAGTTTTAATACATCAAATGTAACTAATATGAATGGTATGTTTTATTATTGCAGTTCTTTAGTTAATTTAAACTTGTCTAGTTTTAATACATCAAATGTAACTAATATGTATAGTATGTTTGCCTTTTGTAAAAATATTAAAACTATATATGTATCTGATTTATGGAATACATCAAATGTTACTAGTTCTTCTTTAATGTTTCATTCTTGTACTTCTTTATCTGGAGCAGTATCCTACGATAATACAAAAACAGATATATCTATGGCTAATTATACTACTGGATATTTAACATATAAAAGTAATAACTAAGAAAGATATGACTAATATCTTTCTTTTAGTATATATTTATGGCTTATATATAATGGGTATGTAGATACATTGTTATTAGACTATAGGCTAATAACAACACTTTAATACCTTAGAATTAAAGTGAATATAATATATTATCCAAATATGTCGAATATCTTTACAAATAAATAAACTATTGCTATAATGTAAGTGTAAAATAAAGGAGAGCCTATGATTACACAAACTATAGATATATCTAATGTAAAAAAGATATTAAAATGTTGTCCACATTACGATGATATAATAAATTCAGAAGTCGACTATGAAGATGAATTATCATTTGATTTAATAGATTGGTATAAAGATTTAATATTCTCTTGTAATGCCGATAACGAAGAAGAAGTAAAAATAATTAGATTAATTGATAGAAGTCTCTATATGTATGTAAATAGTTATAAATATAAAATAGGCTTAAAAAAAATAATAGATATAAAAGATATAGATTTAAATAGTGATAAAAGTATTAAAAATCTAATTAAAAAGATTATTAATTATACCACTAAATATGAAAATAACGAAATATTAAATATAACTAGCGGAAGATGGCTATAAAATATTATAGCCATCTTAAATATTTAATAAACAAATTTCATAATAATATGATAAAATAATAAGTAGGTGGTAGTATGTATATAAATGTATTAACTCAAATAGGAGCCAAAGCAGTAGATCAAAATTATATCTATTCAGTACCAAAAGAATTAATAAGTAAAATAAAAGTAGGTATTAGAGTAAAAATAAGTTTTGGTAAAATGATTCTTGAAGGATTTGTTACTAAGATAAATCCAGATATAAATTATGATAAAACCAAAATAAAAGATATACTAGATATAGTAGATGATACTCCAGTATTAAATAAAGAAATGCTTCTTCTAGGTAAAGATATGAGTAATAAACTATTATGTTCATTAGTATCAGCCTATCAAGTAATGCTACCTAAAGCCCTAAAAGCTGAAATAAATACCAATATCAAAATAAAATATAATAAATATCTTAAAAGATTAAAAAGTATTGAAGAAATAGATGAATATATTAAAAATTGTAAATATGAAAGTCAAATAAATATATTATGTAAGTTAAAAGAAGGGGATATTCTAATAACTAAAATGACTAGTAGTATTAATACTATTATTAAATATGGTTTTGCTAAAATAGTCATGGAAGAAGAAAAAAGATATAATTATACAGGTTCACATAACTATAAGAAAGTAGAACTAACTGATAAACAAAAAGAAGTAGCTTCTAGAGTAATAAATTCATTCGGTACTTCAAAAACATTTCTTTTATATGGAGTTACCGGTTCTGGTAAAACTGAAGTATATATGAATATTATAGAGAAGACTATTAATAATGGAAAGAACGCTATTATGTTAGTACCAGAGATAAGTCTAACACCTCAAATAGTAGGTAAATTTATCTCTAGATTTGGTAATATAATATCTGTATTACATTCTAAATTATCTGATACTGAAAGATATGATGAATATAGAAAAATAACCGAAGGTAAATCTAAGATAGTAATAGGTACAAGAAGTGCTATCTTTGTACCATTTAATAATATTGGAGTAATAATAATCGATGAAGAACATACTTCTTCATATAAACAAGAAAATCATCCAAGGTATAATGCCAAAAATATAGCTATTTGGCGTAGTAACTATCATAAATGCCCAGTATTACTAGGTAGTGCTACTCCTAGTCTAGAATCAATGGCAAGAGCAGGAAATAAAGTATATGAACTTCTAACACTAACTACTAGAGTAGGATCTAGTACTCTTCCTAAAGTCCAAATAGTAGATATGAAAGAAGAAGTAAAAAAAGGCAATTTCATATTATCAAGTATCCTAAAAGAAAAGATAAAAGAAAAATTATTAAAAAAAGAACAAGTAATATTACTTCTAAATAGAAGAGGATACTCTTCAGTAATAACCTGCAGGGACTGTGGTTATACTTTGAAATGTCCAAACTGTGATATTACATATACTTATCATAAAAGTAGTAATAACCTAAAATGTCATTACTGTGGTAAATCAGTACCATTAAATAATAAATGCCCTAAATGTGGGGGAGAAAATGTCAAAGACTATGGTCTTGGTACTGAGAAACTAGAAGAAGAATTACATAAATTATATGACGCTAAAATAGTTAGAATGGATGTCGATACCACTAGTAAAAAAGGACAACATGAAAAAATAATTGAAGACTTTGGTAGTCATAAATATGATATCTTAATAGGTACTCAAATGATAGCTAAAGGCTTAGATTTTCCACTGGTAACTCTTGTGGGAGTAGTATCTGCTGACTCATCATTAATGGTACCAGACTTTAGAGCGGGAGAAAATACCTTCCAGTTACTTTCCCAAGTATCTGGTAGAGCGGGCCGTAGTACAAGTCCTGGTGAAGTAATAATCCAAACATATAATAAGGAACATTATAGTATCGAATTATCTTCAAGACATGACTATATAAGTTTTTATAAAGAAGAAATGCAAATGCGTAAAATGCTTAAGTATTCACCATATTATTATATGACTTTAATTAGTATTACCTCTAAAGATTATAATATAGGTTTTGAAGAATCCGGTAAAATAGGAAACTATTTAAAAAGTAAATTAAACCCCAGTACCATAATATTGGGACCTACTACTGCAAGTATGTTTAAAATAAATAATATATATCATTATCAAATAATATTAAAATATCAAAAGGATAATAACCTATATGATACATTAAAATTTATTGATAGTATGTATAAAAATAATTCCAAGGTAAAAGTAGAGTTTGATTTTGATCCAATAAGGATATAAAAATCTTGCTCTTTTTTTCTTTTTACTATATAATTTAATTATGGTAGGTGATAGAGAATGAAGAAGTTATCAAATAAAGGATTTACTTTAATAGAGTTATTAGCCACAATATTAATAATAGGTTTAGTATTAGGTCTAACAACATATGGTATTATTAGTTCAGTAAAAAGTGCTAAAGATGAAGGCTCAAAATTAACATTAGCTGGTATAAAAGAAGCTGCTAGAACATATTCAAATGAATACACAGATGATACTTGGAAGGCTTCTAATAAACTTAATAATATATATTTTTGTACTACAATACAAGAACTTATTAATAAGGGTCTTTTAGATAAAAATGCTAAAAATGTTGAAGGTAATACAATAGGTTTAAATGATTATATAGCAGTAGTAAAAGATAAAACTACTAAAGTAATAAAAAAAGAATTTGTTTTAACTTTACAAGCCTTCAATGAAGATGAAGAAAAAAACGAGGCACATCAATATTGTACTGGTAATATTAAACCAGAAGATATAAAGAAATTGCCTATCATTAACAAAAAAAATACATATACTGATACTATAATTGCAGAATTTACAGATGCCGAATTTAAAACTAAAGATGGTAATGTTAGTAATATTAAAAAGAGAGAATGTCTTTATGACGAAACTACCAGTGGTAATTTTACAAGCAAAGGTACAATCACTAATAAAGAGTGTAAGATTGAAGGATTAGTGCAAAACAAAAACTATTATGTTAAAGTTTGTATGACATCAAAAAATGATTCACGTGCTTGTTCTACTCCAGAAATAGTTAAAACAAAAGAAGTAAAATCTCCAAGTATAAATATAAATACAAATGATAGTATTAAGATAACTTATGATGATACCAATATAATAGATGAAAATGGTAATCATTATTTTAAATCTGATGTTAATGCTACATCTAATAAAAATGTAAGTACTTGTAACGAAGAGGGAGAAACTTTTTCTTGTAGTAGTGATAGTACTATAAATATTACAGAAGATAAATGGTATAAAGTAGATGACAAAGAAGTTAAATTATCTTATACAAATAGTGGAGATATTACTATAGCTGCGGTAACTAGAGACAAGAGTGGTAATTATAAATCTACTGATAAAAACTATAGTTTATATAAGATTATATTTAGTAGAGGAACTGCTGATACAATTGGTGGACAAACTAATGATATTAAAAAATTGTGTTTGGTAAATAAGGATGAAACATGTACTATTACTTCTCCAATTATAAAAAAAGCAGGATATAATGTAGTTGGTTGGAACACCGATAGTAATGCTATGACAAGTACTTGGTCACAAAACACTTCAAAAAATATAAATAAGAGTGAAACATATTTTCCAATAGTAAAATTAAAGACGTATACTATAAAATATAATGCTAATGGTGGAAGTGGTGCGCCTAGTAATCAAGTAAAAGAACATAATAAAAACATAACTTTAAGTACTAGTAAACCCACTAGAACAGGATATACGTTTGTTAATTGGAATACTAGTAGTGCTGGTAATGGAACTTCATATTCTACTGGTGCAACATATTCTGGTAATAGTGATATAACTATGTATGCTCAGTGGCGTAGAAATAGAGTAATAATAAACTTTAGTGTTAATGGTGGTACCTTGATATCTACGGCAGCATATTCAGTAGATGCAAATGGTATAGTTACTCAAAATGGTAGTAATTTACATTCAATGTATTATAATGATACTATTATGTCTACTGGATTACCTAATTATAATAATTCAAGTTATTTAAATATTATGAGAAATGGTTATGAAGGTGTAAGTGGAGCAGAATGGAAATGTTTAAGTGGAAACTGTACTAAGCAAACATATAGTCAAGATACAAATACATATAAAGCTAGTGATTTCTGTGATGCTAGTAAAACTGATTGTACAATAACGCTTGGAGTTAATTGGACTGAAGTTAGTACAAAAACAATGTATATAAATGCTAATATTGGTTTAAATTGCCGTAGTGGTTCAGGAACAAGTTACTCTATAGTTACAGCTTATGCCTGCGGTGTACCAGTTAAAGTAAGAACTAAGCTAGTTAATGATTGGTGGTATGAGGTTGATGATAAATGCTACATGTCAAAAGGTGGAACAGGTTCAGATGGTAACTGGAAAGATTATTTGGTTGATAGTAGAAGTAAATTAACTTGTCCAACCAGTTCTGGCGGTTCTGGAGGCTCAGGCGGTGATTCTAGTGAAGGAAAATTGTTAAATTGTACTTGTAATGAAGATGCTGATTGTGGTGTTGCAGGAGGTAATTTAATTAATTTATATTGTGATACAAATATGAAGAGTGGAAAAACAGAAAAAGAAGGAAAATATATGTGTGCTTGGAAAAATAAATACAAACCAAATGTTACACATTGGTGTTGGACTCGATAAAAAGACAAATATTTAATTATAATAAAAAACTACTTAAAAAAAATTAATAGAAAGTAAGAAAACAAGTAAATATTAAAATACTTGTTTTTTTATACAAATTTTTCTTATTGTTTAAGCAAGCAAGAAATACATTATATTTCAGTTATAAAATATCTTGCTCTTTTTTACCTTTTACTGTATAATTTAATTATGGTAGGTGATAAAGAATGAAGAAATTATCTAATAAGGGTTTTACTTTAATAGAGTTATTAGCCACAATATTAATAATAGGTTTAGTATTAGGTTTAACAACTTATGGTATTATTAGTTCAGTAGATAAGGCTAAAACTACTAGTACAACAATATCAGTAAGTGGTATAAAAGAGTCTGCACGAACATATTCAGGTGAATACACTGATGATACTTGGAAGGCTTCTAATAAATCTAATAATATATATTTTTGTACTACAATACAAGAACTTATTAATAAGGGTCTTTTAGATAAAAATGCTAAGAGTGTTGAAGGTAATAGCATAAGTTTAAATGATTATATAGCAGTAGTAAAAGATAAAACTACTAAAGTAATAAAAAAAGAATTTGTTTTAACACCACAAATTAGTGAGAATGAAACGGATAAAATAGAGGCATTTAATTATTGCACTGGTGGTAAAAAACCAGAAAATATAAAGAAACTCCCTACTATTAAAGGGGAAGAAACATATACTGATACTATAATTGCAGAATTTACTGATGCCGAGTTTAAAACTAAAGATGGTACTAGTAGTAATATAACAGAAAGGAAATGCAGCTATGCTAAGAGTAGAATTGATGGCGGAAATGCAGAATTTATAGAAAATAACAATACTACAATTAATGGTAATAAATGTAAGATTACAGGACTAGAATCAAATACGGGATATGACATAAGAGTATGTATGACATCAAGTAATGATTCAGAGGCATGTACTACAAAAAATATTAAAACACTAGATATAAAAGAACCTACTATAAGCATAAATGGTAATGATAGTATTAAGATAACTTATGATGATACCAATATAATAGATGAAAATGGTAATCAAAATGGTAATCATTATTTTAAATCTGATATTAATGCTACATCTAATAAAAATGTAAAGAAGTGTACATTAAGTACTATAACAAATAATTATGTTTGTGATAAAGAGACCAAGGAAATATCAATTAATTCTTGGTATAAAGTATCAGATAAAGAAGTAATACTTTCTTATACAGAGAATGGGGATTTTGATGTTACTGCTGAAACAAGAGATAAAAGTAATAATTCTAAGTCAAGTACAAAAAGTTTTAGTTCTTATATAACTATATTTAGTAGAGGAACTGCTGATACAATTGGTGGACAAACTAGTGATATTAAAAAGTTATGTTTAGCAGATAGAAATAAAAGTTGTACTATTACTTCTCCAATTATAAAAAAAGCAGGATATAGTGTAGTTGGTTGGAATACTAATAGTAGTGCTACAACAAGCAGTTGGAATGTAAATATTTCAAAATCTATAAATAAGAGTGAAACATATTATCCAATAACTAAATTGTCAACATATACCATAACATATAATAATAATAATGGAAGTGGATGTACATCAAAGACTGTTAATTATAATTCACAAATTGGTACTTTATGTACTCCAAAAAGGAAAGGCTATACTTTTATTGGATGGTATAACCCTGATTACAAAGACAAACCTTTAAATTATTATGCTGATACAAATCCAGATTTATATAATGCTTTTAATTATGATGCAGATAAATTATATAACCATTATTTAACATATGGTGTAAATGAAGGCCGAAGAGTAGCACAATATTTATCATCTGATACATATAACTATACAAAAAATATAACAGTCTATGCTGGCTGGAAGGCAAATAAAATTAAAATTAAATATAATGTTAATGGTGGTCAATTAAATACTAATAATTCTGCTTATAGTACAAGTGGATCATATGTAACATTAAACGGAAGTACAATAATAGAAGCATATAATTATGGTGATATGTTAGGTTCGAATGGTTTATATAATTATAATAATCCTGCATATATAAATATTGTAAGAAGTGGCTATAAAGCAGTTAGTGGTAAAGAATGGTATAATGATGCAAAAAATACATTTAATCAAGCAACTAGATATGATGTCAATGATTTATGTGATGCATCTAATTCAGATTGTGAAGTAACATTATATGTTAATTGGATTAAGGAAGATTCTATTAATGATTATAGATGTTCAGGTAGTGATTACTATTATATTACTACATGTGATTCTGCTTCAAGCGCTGATGCAAGATGTAACTACACATCAAAGAATAAACAAAGTACATCAGGCACTATTCTCAGAAATAATTTAACACAATGTCATAAAGTTACATTTTATGCTGATGGAGGTAAATTTAGTGATGGCACTACAGAATTCTTCTTTATGGCCACCGCAGGAGTAAGGTATACCTTTGATAGTAGTTATTATTTAACGAATATTACTATGCCAAGGATATCAAGAAGCGGCTGCTCACTATATGGTTGGTACTATTATCCAGAAAGTAAAGTCATTAGGCAGTGGTTTGATGTTGATAGCGATGAATATAATATTGAACTTAAGGCTAATTGGTATTGCCCTAGTAGTGGTGGTGGTGGTGGTACTGGCGGTTCTCCCGTAAAACCATGTGGCTATTGTACTAAAGATAGTCAATGTAGTGCTAGTAATTCATGTGGTGCTGCATGCGTAAATAACCAGTGTAGAGTATATCAGCAAAAGCCAAATGGTAGTTGTACAGGAACTTATGATGCATGTAATTAGAGGTGAAATATTATGAAAAAAAAGATATTAATTATACTACTATTAGTACTAGTATTTGCAATTATTTTTGTAACTATTATTTATATTACAAATAGAAATAATATAAAAATAGAAGAACTATATGGAACATGGACACTTGAAGAAAATAAAACTATATTAGATGGAAAAGAAACTTCTAATATGGTTCCATGGAGATGTGTTATTGAATTACAAAAAAATAATAATATGAAACTTTGCTACTATAATAGTGATGATAATATCGAGTGTGGCACAGCAAATTATACATATGAAGGCGGTATCTTAAATATTAAAGATAATGATTGGTATTTAAAAGGCAAATATTATGTTACTTTGGAAGATGCCAATATGCTAATATTAAAACAAGAAATTTCAAAAGAGGAACAAACTATCATTTATTATAAAAGAAGCTAAAAAATATGAATTTATTTCATATTTTTTTCTTATTACTAATATATTTAAATAGAAAGAAGAGGAAAGAATATGATTAATAAGAAAAATTTATGGTTTTTAACATTATTTAGTTTAGTATTAGTATTATCTATTTATTATGTAACAATGCCTAATGAAGTATTTGATAAAGATTTATCAAATAAAGAATCAGAAACTACAAGTACAGAAATAAAGGAATCAAGTGTAGTTACTTCTCTTAAAGTAGAAGATGATACCACAGTTAAAGAAAAAATAAATAGCTTGAAAGAAAAAATTACTGATAAAAGTGTCAGTATCGAAGAAAAAAACAATTATTTTGAAGAATTAAAATTAATAAATAAAAATTCTTCTAAAGAAGAGACAATAGAAACTAAGATAAAAGAAATGTGCAGTTGTGATAATTTTGTTAAAATAGATGGTGATAATGTAAGAGTGGTACTCGATTCAGATGATTCTAATACCTCTAAAGCTAATGAGATAATGCGACTAGTTCAAAAAGAGTTTGACAATAAGATGTATATTTCGGTAAAATTTAATTAAATTAGGTTAAAATACCTCACTTTATTTTAATATAGGAATACAATAATATGAAAAGACATTGACCACCCTATGTACAAGGGAAGTGAGGTATTTATGAGTAAAGGTATATTAACCAAAAGAGAAAAAGAAGTATTTTCGTTACTAGTGGATAATAAAAGTACGAAAGAAATAGCTGATATTTTAAATATTAGTGAGAAAACAGTTAGAAATCATATTTCTAATACTATGCAAAAACTATCTGTAAAAGGAAGAGCACAAGCGGTGGTAGAACTAATTAGGCTTGGTGAAATATCATTATAAGCACAAATTGTGCTTTTTTCTTTTTCTCATGTAATTTATTTACTAATTAACACATATATTTTACTAGGTGATAGGTTTATGTTAAAAAGAATGTCTATTAAAAAAATAATGGTATCTACTGCAGCAGTTTTACTGCTGCTAATAATATATTTAATACCAGATAATAGAAAAGAAATAGAATTAAAAAACAAAGATATTGAATATACTTATAATAATATTACTGATACAATATATTTAATAGATAAAAATGATTATGTAGCAAGAACAAATATTGTTAGTTGTAATTGTAATGATATGGATAAAGCTAAAGATCTATTAGATAGTCTTACTATTGGAGGAAAAAAATCAAATATTATTCCTAATGGTTTCAGGAGTATTATACCACCAGATACCAGTATACTTAATATAGAATTAAAAGATAAAATATTAACAATAGATTTTTCTAAAGAATTTCTTGATGTATCAGAAGTAGAGGAAGAAAAGATGATTGAATCAATAATTTATACTTTAACTAGTATTAAAGGTATAGATAAAATAATAATTAAAGTAGAAGGAAATATATTAACAAATCTTCCACATAGCAAAAAAATAATTCCTTCAGTATTAGATAGAAGTTATGGTATAAATAAAGAATATGAATTAACAACGATTAATAATATTGATTCATATACGGTATATTATGTAAATAAATATAACGATAGTAATTATTATGTACCAGTAACTAAATATATAAATAAAGAGGAAATAGAACCGGTAAAAGTAATAATTAAAGAATTAAGTAGTTCTCCAATATATGAAACAAATTTAATGAGTCATTTAAATGCCGGTGTAGTATTAAATGACTATGAATTAGATGGTAATAATTTAAAATTAAATTTCAATGAACTATTATTAAGTGATCCAGATAGTAACAAAATACTTGAAGAAGTTATATACACAATAGGACTTTCTATGAATGATATATATAATAATTTAGAAACAGTATCTTTTTATGTTAATAATAATGAGGTATATGCTTTAACATTAAGTGATTTAAAATAAAAAATATTTTCTTTCAATTGACTAATAAACTTCAAAATGATATACTTAAATAGAAAGAGTAGGAGATATCTATGAAAGAAAATAAAAAAGTTAAAATAATTGGAACTATTATTGGTATAGTACTATTTGTTATATTGATCGCAGGATTTACTTTTGCTTGGTTTACTTGGGAAAGTAGTAGAATAAATATAAGCGGTAATACTGCCTGCTTTGACATTAATTATACCGAAGGTAATTTAGTTACTGATGATATGCTACTTGTAGATGCTAATAAATTAATATCTAATAATAAGATTACAATAAAAAGAGGAATGGCTGTAACTAATTTAAGTGCTAGCAAAGATCCAAAATGCACAAAAGTAAAAGCCAAATTATCCATTCAATTAAACGCAGATTTAATACCAAGCATATATAATGCTTCGGGTAGTTGTTCTGGAGCACTAAATTATGTAGTAGCAAGTTATGATGCATCCTTATTTTCTGGAGTTGATGCAAGAACGCTAGAAAATATGACTTTTGATATTTTAGCTACAGATACTATTCCAAGTTCTGGTAGTAGAACTGTCTATGAAAAAGCACTTGCTGATGATGGCACAAGACAAGACTACTTAATAATATTCTATATAGACGGAAATAAGGCTAATGATGATATTGATAGTAAAAATATTATTGTTAAAGCTAATGTGACTGCTGTTCAAACTAATTAAAAAAAATACTAGAATAATAAACTCTAGTATTTTTTAATTACTCCGAAATAGGTGGAATAAGTGGAAAAATGAGAGTAAAAAAGGAAAAAGTAAAATAAAAAAGCCTTATTTTATAAGGCTTTAATATTTAAAGTGGTGTCCTGGTGGAGATTCGAACTCCAGACCGATCGCTTAGAAGGCGATTGCTCTATCCAGCTGAGCTACCAAGACATCAGTCAATATAGATTATACAACAACATTAAAAAAATAGCAACCATTTTTTAAAAAAAATTGCAAAAATTTAATATTTAATATATAATTTAATTGTAGGTGAGCAATGAAAAAGAAAATTAATATTATATATTTACTAT
>OJJV01001190.1_pt1 | contig 11836 bp, 8 predicted proteins | sample 1596391 | NCBI WGS metagenome assembly OJJV01 (sample SAMEA4350164, study PRJEB24818) | metagenome | biome: human; feature: gut; material: faeces | place: Denmark | collected 2013-09
ACTCCCTGAGAGCTGCTTTTTGGCGGCTCTCAAATTTTTTTGAAAAATTTTGCGTTTTGGGTGAGAGTTTTTTTGATTTTTTGTACCTATATAAGTGAAAGGGTTTTTATCACAGTTCCAGACAAACCGGAAAGGGGGTTCAAACGAAATGTACGATACCGCAAGACGGGTCGCACTCGTCAAGCAGCGGGTGCGGGAAAACACCCGCCGGAGGCAGCGGCGCGAGGCAATAAGCCTCTCCGCTTTCTGCCTGATGTTATTCACGGCACTTGCCGGGGCGGCGGACGCACTTATAGTGCGGGGACAGACCGCCGCGTGGGGCGTGTTCGGCGCGATGCTGCTGCGGGAGGACGCGGGCGGCTATGTGCTGGTGGCCGTTGTCTCCTTTGCCGCGGCAGCGGCGATCACCGCGCTGTGCTTCCGGCTCAGAATCAGGGAAAACCAGAAAAAAGACGGGACGGACAAGCCCGACCCGCAAGAACAGGAGGAGAAAAGCCAATGAAGAAACGAATACTTAGCATCCTGCTTCTATGCTGCATGGTGCTGACGCTGCTGCCGACAGCGGCCTTCGCGGCGGGTGAAATCGACGAGCAGTTCACCCTTGCCCCCGGCGGCACCTATTACTTTGACCTCTCGGCAATGGGCATCCCCGGCACGGTGAACGATGCTCTGCCGGACAAAACAATGCGCTATGTCCCCTTTACCTATGCTGGGACAGTGGACTCCTACAAGCTCACGTCGGAGATGGCAACCACAGAGGAGTATGCACAGCAGAGCAAATATGCCCACAGCCTATTCATTGCGGATTTTGCCGTAACGCATGAGGTAAGCTGGGATAACCTGAATGCCAAAGGGCTGATTTTCGGCAAGAACTACACCGCCGGCGGTGTGAGCTATACGCTGCGTGCGCCGTCTGCGGGAAGTGGTAGTACAGGCTCGGGCGAGTCCAAACGCGGCACGCCCCAAAGCAACGAATGGGACAGAATACTGGATAAGAACGACGGATATATCAAAAACTGGAGCAGGATGCATTCGTGGGGGCAGGATATTTCGCGCTCTTCGTGGACGACCCGTGTGCATCGTGGGTCTTATTCGGCCCGCTACTGGACCGCCAGCAGGCTCGAGAATTCCCGCCCGACTCTCGGTTTCCGCCCCGTCCTTGAAATCCTGAACCCCGGCACGCTGGGCTCTGACGGACTGAAAGCCGTTACGCTTGACCTTGGCGGCGGCAAGCTGGGCGGCAGCTCTGAGGATATTCAAATCATTGTGAAAAAGGGCAGCGAATTTACCGCGCCTGCGTCCGACGGTCTGACCCGCCCGGAGGGAAATACCGACAGTTATTTTCAGTGGCTTGGCAGCGATGGGAAACTGTACGCGCGCGGCGATAGCGTTCCGGCGGATGTAATCAAGCTGACGGCACAGTTTGATTTCAAAGAGCAGTTCACCCTCACTCCCGGCGGCGTCTATTACTTTGACCTCTCCGGCGTGAGCATTCCCGGCACGGCAAACGGCTCTCTGCCGGACAAAACAATGCATTATGTCCCCTTTACCTATGCCGGGACAGTGGACGCCTACAAGCTCACATCAGAGATGGCCACCACCGAGGAGTATGCACAGCAGAACGAATATGCCCATAGCCTGTTCGTGGCGGACTATGCCGTAACGCATGCGGTAAGCTGGGATGACCTGAACGCCACAGGGCTGATTTTTGGCAAAGGCTACGCCACCGGCAGCGTGGACTATACGCTGCGTGCGCCGTCCGGGGGAAGTGGTGGTACAGGCTCGGGTGCTTTAGAACGCGGCACGCCCCAAAGCAACGAATGGGACAGGATACTGGACAAGGACGACGGATATATCAAAAACTGGAGAGATATAGGTTCCTGGGGACAAGATACTTTACCCAATACGCTATCGAACCGTGTGATTCGCGGCCGGTACGATTTGCCCCGCAAATATGCCGGCGCCAATACTACGCTCTCCTTCAAGTTCCTCGGTTTCCGCCCCGTCCTTGAAGTCCTGAACCCCGGCACGCTGGGCTCTGACGGGCTGAAAGCCGTTACCCTTGACCTTGGCGGCGGAAAATTGGGAGGAAGCTCGGATACTATCCAGATCATTGTGAAAACCGGCGAGAGCTTTACCGCGCCTGCGTCCGAAGGTCTGACCCGCCCCGACGGAAATACCGGCAGCTACTTCGAGTGGCTTGGCAGCGACGGCCAGCTCTACGCGCCGGGCGATAATGTTCCGGCGGACGTCACCAAGCTGACGGCGCAGTTTGTTCCCCCAGAGCAGTTCACCCTCGCTCCCGGTGGCACCTATTACTTTGACCTCTCCGGCGTGAGCATTCCCGGCACGGTGAACGACGCTCTGCCGGATAATACCCTGCATTATGTCCCCTTTACATACGCAGGGACAGTGGACGCCTACAAGCTCACGTCGGAGATGGCAACCACTGAGGAGTATGCAGAGACGTACAAATATGCCCACAGCCTGTTCGTGGCGGACTATGCCGTAACGCATGCGGTAAGCTGGAATGGCCTGAATGACGAAGGTCTGATTTTCGGCAAAAATTATGCCAGCGGCGGCGTGGACTATACCCTGCGCGCACCGTCTGTGGGAAGTGACGCTACAGGTTTGGGCGATTCCGATCCCGGCGTGCCCCAAAGCAACGAATGGGACACGATGCTGAATAAGGACAGCGGATATATCCAAAACTGGAATGAAATGTTTTCGTGGGGACAGGATACTGTTTCTTTCGACGCGTTGCGCCGTGCGGTTCGCGGGTACGATTCGGCCCGCCACTGGCTCCACAGCTATGCTACGAGATCCTACTCGAACCACGGTTTCCGCCCCGTCCTTGAAGTTCGGAACCCCAACACACTGGGTCCTGACGGGCTGAAGGCCGTTACCCTTGCCCTTGGCGGCGGCAAGCTGGGCGGCAGCTCCGATGCTATTCACATCATCGTGAAAACCGGCAGCGAGTTTACCGCGCCTGCGTCCGACGGTTTGAACCGCCCGGACGGAAATACAGGCAGCTACTTTATGTGGCTTGGCAGCGATGGCAAGCTCTACGCACCCGGTGCCAGTGTTCCGGCGGACGTTACCAAGCTCACGGCGCAGTTTGCTTTATCAGAACAGTTTTCCCTCAAACCCGGCGGCAGATATTATTTTGACCTCTCCGGCGAGAAAATTCCCGGAACGGCAAACGGCAATCTGCCGGACAGCACCCTGCACTATGTTCCCTTTACTTATGCCGGAACGATAGAAGCCTACAAGCTCACGTCTGCGATGGCGACCACCGAGGAATATGCACAGCAGAACAAATACGCCCACAGCCTGTTTATTGCGGACTACAATGTAACGCATACGGTAAGCTGGGATGACTTAAATACGAAAAGTCTGATTTTCGGCAAAAATTATGCCAGCGGCGGCGTGGACTATACCCTGCGCGCACCGTCTGTGGGAAGTAACTCTACAGGTTTGGGCGATTCCCGACGCGGCGTGCCCCAAAGCAACGAATGGGACGCGGTGCTGAACAAGAACAGCGGATATATCCAAAACTGGAATAAAATGTATTTGTGGGGACAGGATGTTTCTTCTGTCGACGCGTCGTACCGGGCGCGCCGCGGGTACTCTTCGGCCCGCAACTGGTACAGCAACTCTGCTACGGGCTCCAACCCGAGCCTCGGTTTCCGCCCCGTCCTTGAAGTCCTGAACGCTGAAACACTGGGTTCTGACGGACTGAAGGTCGTTACCCTTGACCTTGGCGGCGGCAAGCTGGGCGGCAGCTCCGAGGCTATTCAAATCATCGTGAAAAACGGCAGTGCATTTACCGCGCCCGCGTCCGACGGTCTGACCCGTCCCGACGGAGATACCGGCAGCTACTTTAAGTGGCTTGGCAGCGACGGAAACCTGTACGCACCGGGTGACAGCGTCCCGGCAAATGTGAACAAGCTGACAGCGCAGTTTGCTCCCAGCAGCCATAGCGTGACCATCACCACGGACACCCTGCCGGACGGCAAGGTGGGCGAGGCATACAGCCATACCCTGACCGCCACCGGCACAGCACCTATCACATGGAGCATTGACGGCGGTCTGCCTGCCGGTCTGAGCCTGAACGCGGATACCGGTGAGATCAGCGGCACGCCTACTGCGGACGGCACAGCCAAATTTACCGTCAAGGCGGAAAACAGCGCGGGCAGCAATACGAAGGAGCTGTCTATTACGATAACCAAAGCCGCGCCTGCCGAGCATACCATCACCGTGACCAGCAGCGGCAACGGCACGGCTTCTGCATCTCCCGCAAAGGCTGTTGCCGGTGCGGAGATCACACTGAGCGCTACGCCCGACAAGGGCTATCACCTCAAGGAGTGGCAGGTCATCAGCGGCGGCGTGAGCATCAAGGACAATAAGTTCACCATGCCGAACAACAACGTGGAGATCAAGGCCATTTTTGAGAAGGATGCGCCGCCCACACCCACGGAGTACACCGTCACCGTGACCAGCGGTGGCAACGGAACGGCTTCCGCATCTCCTGACAAGGCCGTGGCTGGTACGGAAATCACCCTGACCGCAACGCCCAAAACCGGCTACCACTTCAAGGAGTGGCAGATCATGCGTGGCAATGTGACTATCAAGGACGATAAGTTCACCATGCCGGACAGCGAGGTGGAGATCAAGGCAATCTTCGAGGAGGACGCGCCTCCCGTGCCCACCGATCCTGCAAAGCCCAACATCAGCGTAACGGGAACATATACCTATAACGGCTCTGTGCATACCGCGACCGTGAACGGCTATGATCTCGCTACTATGGACATCTCCGGCAACACCGCCACAGACGCAGGCGATTACACCGTTCGCGTCACATCCAAGACCGGCAGATGGGCGGACGGCAGCACTGGGGCCGTGACCGCGGCGTGGAGCATCGGCAAAGCCACGCAGGAAGCGCCTAACGGCTTGATCGGTGTCGCGCCCACCACCGAGGGCGGCAGCGACGGAAAAATCACTGGCGTGGATGCAACGATGGAATACCGTGCAGAGAGCGAAACTATCTACACCGCCTGCACCGGTATCGAGATTGAAAACCTGCCTGCCGGCAATTACTTCGTTCGCTATGCGGAGGATCACAACCACTTTGCCAGCCCCGATGCGGAGGTCACGGTGGGTGAAGGAAAGCCGCTCGCAGACTTTACTATCACCTTCAACGGCAACGGCGGCAGCGGCAGCATGGAGCCTGTTACCGTCAAGGCAGGGACAAATTACATCCTGCCCGCCTGCGGCTTCACCGCTCCCGCCGATCAGGAGTTCAAGGCTTGGGAGATCGGCGGCGCGGAGTACAAGGTAGGCGATTCCTACACAGTGGACAGGGATACCGAAATCAAGGCGCTGTGGGAAAACAGCGTTATTACCCCCACCACCTACACCGTCACCGTCGGTAATGACGGAAACGGCACTGGCACCGCAACTCCTTCCACCGCTGCGGCTGGTACGACGATCACCCTGACCGCCACGCCCAACAAGGGCTACCACTTCAAGGAGTGGCAGGTCATCAGCGGCGGTGTGACCATCAAGGACGACAAGTTCCTCATGCCGAACGACAACGTGGAGGTCAAGGCCATCTTCGAAAAGGACGCGCCTGCACCCACCGAGTACACGATCACCTATGATCTGGCCGGAGGCACTGCGGAGGGCAATCCCGACACCTACACCATCGAGACGAGGACTTTCACCCTCAAGAATCCTACCAAATCCGGCTATACCTTCACCGGCTGGAGCGGCACGGGGCTTGACGGCGAGAACAATATGACCGTCACCATCCCAACGGGCAGCACTGGCAACCGAACCTATACGGCACACTGGCGTTATAATGGCAGCGGCCATTCTTACAGCTATTACACCATCAAGGCAACTGCCGGGGCTGGCGGCTCCATTTCTCCCTCCGGCAATGTCAGCGTCCGTGAGGGCCGGGATCAGACCTTCACCATCACCCCGGATAAGGGCTATGCTGTCGCCAACGTCAAGATCGACGGCAAGAGCATCGGCGCGGTGAAGTCCTACACCTTTGAGAATGTCAGCAGAACCCATACCATCGAGGTCATCTTTATGAAAGCCAACGGCAACCCCCAGACCGGCGTGTTTGTGGATGTAGCCACCGGCAGCTATTATGAGGACGCTGTGGATTGTGCTGTTCTCTTTTCGCTACAAGAAACAAATCAATGACATTTTGAGCTGCGCCGCTATCCAAGCGCGGCAAGGAGACAGCATTATGAAAAGAATCACAAGAATCATTCGTCCGATCATCTGCATAGTTGTCCTTCTCGTTGCTATGACCACGGCAGTCAGGGGCTGCTATCAGAGAGAGACAGAGCCTATCGACATTCCCGGCACATCTGCGCCTCAGCCATCAGCGCCTCTCGCGGGCGAAGTTATCCCCTCGGTGGACAGGCAGACAGAGTTGGCGGAAGCCAGAGCGAAGAATCCCGACACCGTGGCATGGCTGTATATCCCCGGTGCGGAGGTGGACGACCCTGTGATGCAGGCGGAGGACAACGGCTATTACCTAAAGCTGGATGAAAACGGCGAGTACGCCATGTGGGGCTGTTACTATGCCCATTGTGAAAACCAAATCGGCGGCAGGGATAAGCTGGACAAAAACACCACCATTTTCGGCCACTCCGCCAGCAACTGCGACCCGGACGGTGTACGGTTCACCAAGCTCTACCGCTATATGGATGCAGACTTCGTAAAGGAGAATCCCTACATCTACCTCTCCGTGGACGGAGACGACCTGATCTTCCAGATCACCGCCCTGTTCATCACGGATATTGAATTTGACTATATCAATCCCAATCCCATAGGCGGCGAGCTTACCGACTTCTTCCAGACCGTGGAGAGGAAAAACTGGCTTGACTTTGATGGCGTGACCTTCTCCGAGGAAGATACCGTTCTGACCCTCTCCACCTGCTGCCGAAAGTATGACAAGGCCAACAGCGGCAATCAGCGGCTGGTGGTCATGGCAAAGCTGCTGCCGGAGGGGGCGACCGCGCAGGAGTTCAGCGTATCCCTTGTGGATAGTCCTGAAATGCCCTAAAAGAAATCAGAATACGACGATAACAGGACACCCATCCTTGCGGTACTGAAAAGCAGCGTATGGTATAGGGAAAACGGCGGCTGCTCTGTACGGGGCGGCCGTTGTTTTTGCTGTCCCAACATTTTTCAGATGAAAGGGACCTATGCGTATGACAGGAGAGCACAGGAGGTGCCGCTAATGCTGCGGCAACAAGCCGCGCCGGGAGCATAGCCGGACGATACCCAGACACAGTAGGATACCTATGCCCTCCGGCAGCTACCGACAATTTCCATACTGAACCGCACCGATGCGCCCATGCAGGCTTTTATGCCTGTGTGGGCGCTTTTTGTCGTTCCCGGCACTTTTTCGCCGTGGGCTGCCGCTCCCCGCCGCCCTTCGTTCTGGAAGGAACATCCACCCGAACAGAACGAAAGGAGCGCAGCATGAGCCGCGAAAAAAATATTTTTGAGAAATTTCCGAAAAAATGGCCAAAAGGGGTGTTTGCAAGACGAGTAGGGGGTGAAAGGGGAAACATCGACCTGCCTTCCGGCGCGAAGGGAGGTGAGAAAATGGACCTCGACCGTCACGACGAACACAAGCAGCATACCTTTGACAGCTTTTGCAAAAAGGTGATACGGTGCGAAGCCTACAACGCCTACCGCGCAATCGGGCGCCGGCAGGATCTTGAGATCCCGTTCAGCCAGTTGCCGGAGGAGGCGATGGAGGCACTTGCGGCCTGGGACGTCTACCCCTGGGAATACACATCCTTCCCCGTGGACGGCGACGTGATCCTCATTAAGGATGACCGGCTGGCCGACGCGCTGACCGCCTTGCCTCAGAGATTCCGGGATATCCTTCTGATGTACTGGTTCCTGGAGCTGGCAGACCGGGAGATCGGCGAGAGGCTGAGCCTGTCCCGGAGAACGGTCAACAACCGCAGGCAGCAGGCCTATGAGCTGCTGAAAAAGCTGATGGGAGGTGACGCGAATGAGTAAGCACAAGCTGATTCCGTATCCGGTAATCGCCGCCGCCGTGCGGGGCGACCCGGAAGCCGTGAACCGTGTGCTGGATCACTATTCCGGCTACATAGCGGCTCTGTCCATGCGCAGAGGGTATGACCAGAACGGAAATCCCTGCCTTGCAGTGGACGAGGAGATCCGCCGCCGGATCGAGACGAAGCTGATCGTCGCCATCCTGAGTTTCGACCTGAACTGAACCCAGGCGGGTCTTAACCGCGCGCACCCCTTTCCGTGCGGCTGAACCCTTTGCTCCTTGACAAAGAAAGCCCGGCAAATCCCGGCGCAGCATAGAGCAGACGGATACATTCCCGTCTGTGCGGAGCCATACGGCCGGCGCGCCATGACCCTCCAACGAGGCGAGCGATATCCACCAGGCCGCAAAGCGGGCAAGGCAGCCCGCGGGCCACGATGCACAGACAGGGCGATACTCCCTTGCAGTCACAGTCCGGGCGTGCAGCCGTATTCAGGCGGTGAGGCGTCGCAGGCAATGAGCAGGGCCGCGCGAGAACCGCGCGGGGGTGGGATTCCCGTGGAGCTGAAAAGCCATTCAGCCGTCCGTTTCTGCTGTTCTTTGTAAGCTATCAAAAAATGATTTGTTTTCAGACGATTAGAAAGGGGCTAACTATGCAAACGACCGTTTCATCTGAAAAGAAATACGCCCCGCCGAGGCGGAGCGAAAAACAGATCGGCAACACAACCTTTATCGTCAATTCCTTCTTTCGGGAAAAGGGCGATGAGGGTATTGCCGTAAAGCTGGAACGTCTGATGAAAGCGGACGTTCAGAAAGAAGCTACAACTTAATTCTCCCAAACAGGCAGACAGGGACAAAAAGACGCGGTATAATGAAGGTGACTTCAAAACCGTGTTTGACTGCCGGATGGGAGGTTACTATGTATCATCAGTCAAACACCGCTGCCGCGCTTCAATTCCCTTACAGCGCTATGAGCGTCGAAGCTGTTACCGCTTTGTACTGCCGTTTGTCGCGTGACGATGAATTGCAGGGCGACAGCAACAGTATCATCAACCAGAAAAAGATCCTTCAACGCTATGCACTTGACCACGGCTACAAAAATTATCGCTTTTATATTGATGACGGCATTTCGGGTACGACATTCAACCGCCCTGGTTTCCAGCAAATGATTGCGGATATCGAAGCCGGCCTTATCAATCGGGTCATTATCAAGGATATGTCACGCCTGGGCCGTGATTATCTGCAAGTGGGCATGTACACCGAGATCATGTTCCCGGAGCATGACATTCACTTTATTGCTGTCAACGATGGCGTGGACAGCACCCAGGGTGATAATGAGTTCACCCCTTTTCGGAATATCATCAATGAGTGGTATGCGAAAGACACCAGCAAGAAGATCCGTGCCGTGATGAAGGTCAAGGGCAACGCCGGCGAGCATCTGACGACCCTGCCGCCCTATGGCTACATGAAGTCTCCTGACAACAAAAAGCTGTGGGTCAGGGACGAGGACGCCGCAGCGGTGGTCTATGAGATCGGCCTATATGTGATGGACGGCTTCGGGCCGTCTCAGATTGCAAGGAAGCTGACAGAGCGAAGGATATTGACCCCGGCCGCCTATTATGCCAGCAGGGGCCGGAAAGCAAGCAATATCAAGCGGGGCTTGCCTTACGCATGGGATGCCTCCACCGTAGCGGATATCATGGACCGCTGGCGGGAGTACCTGGGGCACACGGTCAATTTCAAGACGAGGAAGAAGTCCTACAAGAGCAAAAAGGTCATCCATAATCCGGAAAGTGAGTGGCTGATCTTTGAAAACACCCATGACCCGATCTGGACGGAGGCAATCGCGGACGCCGCGAGAGCAGCAAGGCAGACGCGCCGTCGTCCTACAAAAATGGGAGAAATGGGGATGTTCTCCGGCATGATGTTCTGCGCGGACTGCGGATCTGTCATGTATCAATGCAGAGCCACCAACTTCCGGCGCGAACAGGAATACTACCTGTGCGCCGGCTACCGAAAGAGCCGTGACTTCTGTGGTCAGACCCATTCCATCCGCACGGTGATCTTGGAGGAATTGATTCTGGAAAACCTGCGGGAGATCGTTTCCTTCGCCTCCCGCAGTAAGGACGAATTTGTGAGGCTGGTCATGGACAGCGACCTGCGGCAGCGCAACCGGGATCTTGCAAAGCGGAAACGGCAGCTTGCCGATTCCGAAAAGCGGATCACTGAGCTGGATGCTATCTTCAAGCGGCTCTATGAGGACAACATTTCGGGCAAGCTCTCCGATGAACGCTTTCAGAAGCTCTCTGCGGACTACGAGAAGGAAGAACAGGAGCTCAAGGTGCTGGTAAACTCCCTTCGGAAAGAAGTGGAGCTGGAGGAAAGCAAATCGGCGGAAGTAGATCGTTTTCTCTCCGTTGTGGAGAGGTATACGGATATCCCGGAGCTCACGCCCTGCATCCTCCATGAGTTCGTGGAGAAAATCATCGTCCATGCGGCCAGCGACCCGAAGGGCAAGAACCGGACGCAGGAGATCGATATTTACTACAAGGGCATCGGAGCCTTGGAAATGTCAAAAGTCACGGCATCAATGGAAAAATGAGAAAACGGTACAGCCGAAGCTATACCGTTCTCTCTTTCCTCACGATGTTTTCTTATCGGGAGCAGCCTTTCGGCAGCCGCTTTTTTTGAGGTAATAGGGAATCGTGAATCAGTGTGGTGTGCCGCGAAGCGGCACTTTTTTGATCGCTGGCGCAGCCAGCACCACACCTCTTCACACTTCACGCTTACTTTTTACTTCTCAGTAGTTCTCTTCCCGCAGCTCGAAATAGCTCTGCGGATGGCTGCAGGCGGGACAGACCTCCGGCGCCTTGGTGCCGACGACGACGTGCCCGCAGTTGCGGCACTCCCAGACCTTGACCTCGCTCTTTTCAAAGACCTGCGCCGTCTCCAGATTGTGCAGCAGGGCGCGGTAGCGCTCCTCATGGTGCTTCTCGATCTCGGCGACCAGGCGGAAGCGCTGCGCCAGCTCCGGGAAGCCCTCTTCCTCGGCGGTCTTGGCGAAGTCCTGATACATGTCGGTCCATTCGTAGTTTTCGCCCGCGGCGGCTGCGGCCAGATTGGCCTTCGTGTCGCCGATCCCGGCCAGCTCCTTGAGCCAGAGCTTCGCGTGCTCCTTCTCGTTCTCCGCCGTCTTCAGAAACAGCGCCGCCATCTGCTCGTAGCCTTCCTTTTTCGCCACGGAGGCGAAGAAGGTGTACTGGTTTCTCGCCTGCGACTCGCCCGCGAACGCGGCGCGCAGATTGGCCTCCGTTTTCGTGCCTGCATACTTGCTCATATCTGTGTCTCCTTTTCAATTCAGATTTAAAATATCGTGTCTTGCTTTCCGTGATTCTATTCTAGCATACCCGTTTCAATTTTGCAAGTGATTCTTATTATTATTTTATTTCCATCTTGCCTCTCCCTGCCCCATATGCTAAGATACCCCTGACCACCACGAAAGGAACCCATGCAATGACAAAAATCTTATTCGTCTGCCACGGCAATATCTGCCGCAGTCCGATGGCGGAGTTTATTCTGAAGGATCTGGTGCGGAAGGCGGGGTGCGCGGCGGAGGTTCGGATCGCGTCAGCCGCGACCAGCCGGGAGGAGTTTGGCAGCCCGATCTATCCGCCCGCGCAGCGGCAGCTGCGCAGCCACGGCGTCCCGTTTGACGACCACCGGGCCCGGCAGATGACGCGCGCGGACTACGACGCATACGACCTGCTCATCGGCATGGAC
>OJJV01001191.1_pt1 | contig 11836 bp, 9 predicted proteins | sample 1596391 | NCBI WGS metagenome assembly OJJV01 (sample SAMEA4350164, study PRJEB24818) | metagenome | biome: human; feature: gut; material: faeces | place: Denmark | collected 2013-09
TGGAACTCTCGAATTATCAGGCATTTATGGAATGTATGCGCAAGTGGGAAAAGATTGGCTGCAACATCCTCTGCGGTCTTGCCCTTTGGGAGCAGATGCAGGATTGTGACAGGCGCGGTGTTCCCTACACAGATATTGACATTGAAGCGGTTTCGCAGGATGTAGCCTACCGCCTTATGATGTCGCATGACAGGCTGTATGCACTTGCCCTGTACGAATGGACAGAGCAGCACTTCGCCCAGAACAGCGATACTTCCGATGCCGCAGCCGGAGAAAACGGCTGCAATTTTCCTACACACAACAATTCAACATGATTTTATGGAGGTACGAATATGGCATTTTTCAATAGCGCAGTTGGTGTTTTGCAGACCCTCGTGATCGCACTCGGTGCAGGCCTTGGCATTTGGGGTGTGATTAACCTCTTGGAGGGCTATGGCTCGGACAACCCCGGTGCCAAAAGCCAGGGCATGAAACAGCTCATGGCGGGCGGCGGCGTTGCCCTGATTGGCGGTGTCCTTGTCCCGCTGCTCTCTGGACTGTTCAGCTAACCGATTCTGAAATACACCACCGCGCCGTCCCCGTAGCTGGGGGCGGCGCGGGAAAGGAGGTGCTGCCTTTTGATTATTGATTGGCTGGAGGAATGGTTCAAGGGTGTTTTGATCGACGGTATCATCGGCAACCTGTCGGGGCTGTTCGATACGGTGAATGCAAAGGTGGGTGAAATTGCTGCCGATGTCGGAGCAACGCCGCAGGGCTGGAACTCCGGCATCTTCAATATGATCCGCAACCTGTCCGAATCCGTCATCATCCCGATTGCAGGTGCAATTCTCGCATTTGTAATGACCTACGAGCTGATCCAGATGGTGACGGAGAAAAACAATCTGCATGATATTGACACCTTTATGTTCTTCAAATGGGTGTTCAAAACCTACGCCGCTGTCCTGATCGTCACGAACACTTGGAATATCGTCATGGGCATTTTCGACGCAGCGCAGCAGGTTGTCAATCAAAGCGCAGGCGTAATTATCGGCAATACCAGCATTGACATCAACTCCCTCGTGGGTGACTTGCAAACGTCGCTGGAAGCTATGAGCCTTGGCGGGCTGATTGGACTGTGGTTTCAATCCCTGTTTGTCGGATTGACCATGAACATTCTTTCCATCTGCATTATGCTGGTGGTCTACGGGAGGATGATTGAAATATACCTTGTGACCTCGCTGGGACCCATCCCGCTTGCCACCATGACAAACGGAGAATGGCGGAATGTCGGACAAAACTATCTAAAGTCTTTGCTGGCGCTGGGCTTTCAGGCGTTTCTAATCATGGTCGTTGTCGGCATCTATGCCGTGCTGATTCAAAGCATTACTGCAACAGGCGATGTGTCCGGCGCAATTTGGATGGCAATGGGCTATACGGTGCTGCTGTGCTTCTGTCTGTTTAAGACGGGCAGCATGGCGAAAGCCGTGTTCAGTGCTCATTGACGGAGGGCTTGCCTATCGGAACGTACAACATCATTTACGCAGACCCGCCGTGGCGCTATGAGCAGAGAACGGTGCAGGGCGCGGCAGAAAATCACTATCCCACCATGAGCATTGACGAGCTTTGCGCCCTGCCTGTGCCGGAGATGGCGGCGAAAGACTGCGCCCTGTTCCTCTGGGCGACCTTCCCTCAGCTTCCCGAAGCCCTGCGGCTGATCCACGCATGGGGCTTTCGGTATAAAACCGTGGCGTTTGTCTGGCTCAAACGCAACCGTAAAAGTCCGTCATGGTTTTACGGCATGGGCTACTGGACACGCAGCAATGCGGAAATCTGTCTGCTGGCGACCAAGGGCAAACCCAAACGGCAGTCGGCAGGCGTACATCAGTTTATCATCAGTCCCATTGAGCAGCACAGTAAAAAGCCGGATGAAGCACGGGACAAGATTCTTGCGCTCATGGGCAATCTGCCCCGCGTGGAGCTGTTCGCCCGGCAGAAAACGCCGGGCTGGGACGCATGGGGCAATGAAATTGCAAGCGATATTACGCTTGCGGAAAGGAGTTAGCGCATGGCCTATGTAAACGTGCCAAAGGATTTGACGAAAATCAAATCCAAGGTGCTTTTCAATTTGACAAAGCGGCAGCTTATTTGTTTTGGGCTGGCGGCGCTCATGGGAGTGCCGCTTTTCTTTTTGCTCAAAGGCGGCATCGGGACGACGGCTGCGGCAATGGTGATGATCGTTGTCATGCTCCCCGGCTTTCTGTTTGGGGTGTATGAGAAGAACGGGCAGCCCCTTGAAGTGGTAGGGCGGCAGATCATAGAAAGCTGTTTTCTGCGCCCCAAGGAGCGCCCCTATCAGACCGTCAACGTATACGACGCCCTTGTGCGTCAATATCAAATGGAACAGGAGGTAAAGGCGATTGTCGAAAAGAGCAGACAGCGCGGAAGTAAAAAGCATGGCGGACAAGCCCAAGCTCACCCGCGCCGAAAGAAAACAGATTGAAGCCGTCATTCGTAAATATCGCGGTGACGGCAAGCCCCATACCGCGCAGGACACGATACCCTATCAGATCATGTACCCGGACGGCATCTGCTATCTCGGAAACAGGCACTATTCGCAGAGCATTGAGTTTTTTGACATCAACTATTTGCTCGCGCAGCCTGACGATCAGACGGCTATTTTTGAATATCTCTGCGATCTGTATAACTATTTGGATTCTTCCATCCATGTGCAGTTCACTTATCCCAACCGTAAGTCCGACCGGGAACAGCTTGCTCGGAGCTTTGAAATGCCGCCCTGCAATGACGGTTTAGATCCGATCCGGCAGGAGCAGACGGACATTCTCAAGCGGCAGCTTGCCCGCGGCAACAACGGCAGCGTGAAAACCAAATACATTACCTATACCATTGAAGCCGATAACCTCAAGGCGGCACGGGCAAGGCTGTCGCGTATCTCGCTGGATATTCAGGGCTACTTCAAAATCATGGGTGCGGTGTCCCGTGTGCTGGACGGCAAGGAGCGTTTAGAGGTGCTGCACGGCATCATGCACCCGGATGGAGAACGCTTCAACTTTGACTGGAAGTGGCTTGCCGCTGGCGGGCTTTCCACCAAGGACTTTATCGCGCCGTCCTCCTTTGCGTTCAAGAATAGCCGTATGTTCCAGATGGGCGGCAAGCTCTGCGCTGCAAGTTTTTTGCAGATCATTACGCCGGAGCTGACCGACCGCATACTGACCGATTTTCTTGATACGGACAGTAGCCTTGTCGTCAATGTCCATATTCAGGCATTGGAGCAGACAGAAGCCGTAAAAATGGTGAAGCGGAAAATAACAGACCTGGACGCTATGAAAATTCAGGAGCAGAAAAAGGCTGTCCGGGACGGCTACGATATGGATATTCTGCCGTCCGACCTTGCCACCTACGGTGGTGCGGCGAAAAAGCTGCTGCAAGATCTCCAAAGCCGCAACGAGCGGTATTTTCTGCTGACGTTTCTTGTTCTGAACTACGGAGATACCAAACGCAAGCTGGAAAATGAGGTGTTCCGTACAGCAGGCGTAGCGCAAAAGCACAACTGCACCCTGACGCGGCTGGACTTCCAGCAGGAGCGCGGTCTTGTGTCCTCGCTGCCGCTGGGGGAAAATCAAATCCATATCACGCGGGGCATGACGACCTCGGCCGTGGCAATCATCGTTCCCTTTGTGACGCAGGAGCTATTTCAAGGCGGCGATTCCCTCTACTACGGGCTGAACGCCAAGTCCGGCAACATGATTATGCTTGACCGCAAAAATGCACGTTCGCCCAACGGCCTTGTATTCGGCACACCGGGCGGCGGCAAGTCATTCTCCTGCAAACGGGAAATGATCGGTGTGCTGCTGAAAACCCACGATCATGTGCTGGTATGTGACCCAGAGGGCGAGTATGCGCCGCTGGTAAAGCTGCTGCATGGGCAGATCATCAAGCTCTCACCCACCAGCCGCGACTACCTGAATCCGCTGGACATCAACCTGAACTATTCCGAGGACGAAAACCCGCTGGCACTCAAATCCGATTTTGTGCTGTCCCTCTGTGAGCTGATTATGGGCGGCAAGACCGGGCTGGAAGCCATCGAGCGCACCGTGATCGACCGTGCTGTGCAGCGTATCTATCAGCCCTACTTTGCAGACCCGCGCCCGGAGAATATGCCGATCCTCTCCGACCTCCATGCCGCGCTGACGGCGCAGCATTTGCCGGAAGCCGACCGTGTGGCGCAGGCGCTTGACCTGTATGTGTCGGGATCGCTCAATTTCTTCAACAACCGAACGACGGTTGACATTGACAACCGCTTTGTCTGCTTTGACATCAAGGAGCTGCCGAAGAACCTGAAAAAGCCGGGGATGCTGGTGATTCAGGATCAGGTTTGGAATCGCGTCACCCGCAACCGCAACACAGGCGTATCGACATGGTACTACGCGGATGAATTTCATTTGTTATTAAAAGAGCCGCAGACCGCAGCATACAGCGCGGAGATCTGGAAGCGATTCAGGAAATGGGGCGGTGTGCCCACAGGTGCGACACAGAACGTCAAGGATCTGCTGTCCAGCCCGGAAATCGAAAATATTCTGGAAAACTCAGACTTTATCTGTATGCTCAACCAAGCGGCGGGCGACCGCAAAATTCTTGCTGAACGTCTGAATATCTCGCCGGAGCAGCTAAAGTTCGTCACCAACTCTCCACCCGGCGAAGGACTGCTGTTCTTTGAAAATGTGATCCTGCCCTTTGCAGATAAGTTCCCACGGGACACCGAGCTTTACCGCATCATGTCCACCAAGCCAAGCGAGGTGAACGGCGTATGACGATGGAGCTTGATACCATTCTCTGCGGCGACAGTCTGAATGTGCTGAAAGCCCTGCCGGAGAGCAGCGTCCATTGCTGCGTGACCTCGCCGCCCTACTACGGGCTGCGGGATTACGGCATGGACGCACAGATCGGGCGGGAAGCTACGCCGGAGGAATACATTTCGCGGCTGACAGCGGTATTCCGTGAGGTGCGCCGGGTGCTGCGCCCGGATGGGACCTTGTGGGTAAATATCGCGGACAGCTATTGCGGCACAGGCAGCAAAGGCGATACCCGCGACCCCAAATATCCGCAGGGGCGCAACGGGCAGAACATTTCTCTCTGTCAAGCGGTGCGGGGCTGCAAGCAAAAGGACATGATCGGCATTCCGTGGATGCTGGCCTTTGCGCTCCGCGCCGACGGCTGGTATCTGCGCAATGACGTGATCTGGGCAAAGGGAAACCCCATGCCGGAGAGTACCAAAGACCGCTGCACCCGCAGCCATGAGCATATTTTCATGTTCACCAAGAGCAGACGTTATTTCTATGACTGGCTTGCCATTGCTGAACCCATTGCCCCCACGACCGCCCTGCGCAAAAAAGCGGGGCGCGGCGTGGGCAAATACTCCGCTCCCGTGCCGGGACAGCCGCAGACGCAGAATATCAACAAGCCGAGAGAAAAAGGCAGCATTACAGACGACATGATCTCACCCGTCCGGGCAAAGCGCGATGTGTGGTTTATCAACACCGTGCCTTACAAGGGCGGGCATTTTGCCGCCTATCCGCCCCTGCTGGCAGAAACCTGTATTCTGGCGGGCTGTCCCAAGGGTGGCATTGTCCTTGATCCGTTCATGGGCAGCGGCACAACGGGGCTTGCGGCGAAGCGGCACGGCAGGCATTACATCGGCATTGAACTGAACACGGAGTTTTGTTCCCTTGCACGGGAACGGATCGGAGGTGATACCCATTGAAAGAATTTAAGTCCCGCGATAAGCTCACCCAGCGCATGACCCGCGACGGCGCGGTGCTGGACAATCAGACCACGGGTGAAGAAATCCATATTTCCGAGCGCGACGCCGAAAAGCAGCTTTCCCCGGATGGGCAGCCTGTCCAGATGGGGAAACGCGACGCACCGATGAATCCGGCAGAGGACGCCCCAAAGCACAGGCGGCAGCTCCGCCCACAGGAGCAAAAAGAGCCGGAAAAGGAGCAGCCCAAACCGCAGCAGTCAAGCGCCGAGCCGTTCCAACCGCAGGGCGGCAGCCCCGTTTCTCATATCCCACAGGACATTCCAACGTCCGCCGCGCCGGGCGGTACAGCGGAAAAGCTCTTTGACCGTGCAGCCGCAGAGCATGATGCGCACAAGGCGCGGCAGGCAGCGCGGATGTCCCGCGACGCGGCGCAGCAGCGGTATTCTGCATCCCGTTTGCAGTTTTCCGAGGAAGAACGCGCCGCGCCGGAGCTGCGCAAGCATATCCACTGTGCGGAAAAGGCCGCCGACAAGCTGGATGCGGCGCAGGCAGCGATCCCCAAGAAACGGGTACTGCGCAAGGAGCGTGTTTTTGACGAAGCCAGCGGAACAGTCAAGACCAAGCTGCGCTTTGATACCGTGGATAAGTCCCCGCCCAAGCTGAAACCGAATCCGTTAGGCCGTCCGCTGCGGGAGGTCGCAGTACAGGCGCACGGAAAAATCCATGAGGTTGAGCATGAGAACGTCGGCGTAGAAAGTGGGCATAAAGCCGAAGAACTTGCCGAGCATGGCGCAGGCGGTGCAATTCGCTGGGAGCGCCGTCACCGCAAGCTGAAACCCTACCGCGCTGCGGAAAAGGCCGAGCGCAAAGCCGTAAATGCCAATGCAGAATATCTCTACCAAAAGGCGCTGCATGATAACCCTGAAATGCTCTCCGGCAATCCGCTCAACCGCTTTTTCCAGAAGCAGCGTCTAAAGCGTGAGTATGCCAAGGCTGCAAGAACGGCAAAGGCTGCGGGCAGCACCGCGCAGGCAACCGCCAAAAGCGCCGAAAAAACCGCAGAAGCCACAGCGACGGCAGCGAAAAAAGCGGCAGAAAAGGCAAAGGAAGCAGCGGAGTTCGTTGCCCGCCATTGGAAAGGTGTGCTGGTCGTTCTGGCTGGTTTTCTGCTGATTGTCATGCTGATCGGCGGGCTGCAATCCTGCTCTGCGCTGGTAGGTGCGGCTGGCGGCGGTGTGGCAGCATCCAGCTATCAGTCGGAGGACGCGGACATTCTTGCCGCCGAAGCCGCCTACTGCGCGTTGGAAGCCGAGCTGCAAGAATATCTCGACACCCATGAACGTACCCACGATTACGACGAGTACCATTATGACCTTGACGAGATCAAACACGATCCTTATGTCCTGGCATCGATCCTCTCCGCGCTGCATGACGGCGCATGGACGGCAAGCGAGGTGCAAGGGACGCTGCAAATGCTCTTTGAAAAACAATATATTCTCACGGAAACCGTCGTGACGGAGGTGCGCTACCGCACCGTTACCCGGACGGACAGCGAGGGCAATGAGTATGAGGTAGAAGTTCCGTATAACTACTACATCTGCACCGTCGAGCTGGAAAACTTCAATCTCTCGCATATCCCCGTCTATATCATGGACGAAGAAACGCTGTCAAAATATGCGCTGTATATGTCGGTGCTGGGCAATAAGCCGGAGCTGTTCGAGGATAGCGAGTATATCCCCAAGTACATCACAAACCGCCCGGAGGGATATGAGATCCCGCCCTCTGCAATGGAGGACGAAACCTTTGCCGCCGTTATCACAGAAGCCGAAAAATATTTGGGGTACCCCTATGTGTGGGGCGGCAGCAGCCCGTCCACCTCCTTTGACTGCTCCGGCTTTGTGAGCTGGGTGCTGACAAACAGCGGCGTGTGCAATACGGGCAGGCTGGGCGCACAGGGGCTTTACAACATTTCCACCCCTGTTTCCAACCCGCAGCCGGGCGACCTCGTGTTTTTCGTCGGGACATACGATACTCCGGGCGTTAGCCATGTGGGAATCTACGTCGGCAATTCCATGATGATCCATTGCGGAGATCCGATCTCCTATTCCAACCTGAACAGCAGCTATTGGCAGGCGCATTTCTACGCCTATGCCAGACCGCCGTACAACTAAGGAGGGCGGCTATGCTGACGCTGATCCCTGTTTCTCTTGCGCAGGCGAACGAGTTTGTGCGGCAGCATCACCGCCACCACAAGCCCGTTGCCGGACACAAGTTTTCCATTGGCTGTGCTGAAAATGGGCGGCTTTGTGCCGTTGCCATTGTGGGACGGCCTGTGAGCCGCTATTTGGACGACGGCTTTACGTTGGAAGTTAACCGCTTGTGCAGCGATGGCACGAAGAACGCTTGCAGCATCCTCTATGCGGCAGCGGCACGGGCTGCGCGGGCGATGGGCTACCACAAAATTGTCACCTATACCTTAGACACCGAAAACGGCGCGAGCCTACGCGCCGCAGGCTGGACGAACGCCGGACTTGCGGGCGGCAAGGCGTGGACAGGCAGCCGCCGTCCCACCCAGCCGCTCTATCCGGCACAAATGAAATACCGCTATGAAAAGCGGCTGAATGGAGGTTGAGCTTATCAATATTGTTTCCTTTGGGGGCGGTACGAACAGCGCGGCAATGCTGGTCGGGCTGCATCAACATGGCATCCCCGTCGATTTGATTTTGTTTGCCGATACAGGCGCAGAGCAGCCGCACACCTATTGCTTCATTGAAACGATGAACGAATGGCTTGCAGCACACAATATGCCCTCTATCATCACCGTAGAGAATGTAGACCGCTTTGGAAATCGGCTGTCCCTTGAAACGGAGTGCTTGCGCTCTCAAACGCTGCCCTCGATTGCCTACGGGTATAAGAGATGTTCACAAAAGCACAAGATCGCACCGCAGGGAAAATTCTGCAATAACTATCCTCCGTGCCGTGCGGTGTGGGCATCCGGCGAGCGCGTGACCCGCTTCCTCGGCTACGATGCAGGTGAGATCAGACGGTACAATCATTCCAAGACATACGACGCGAAAGACAAAAAGTATCATAATCGTTATCCTCTGATTGAATGGGGATGGAGCAGGACGGATTGTGTCCGGGTATTGGAAGCGGCAGACTTGCCGCAGCCCGGAAAATCCTCCTGCTTTTTTTGCCCCAGCATGAAGCGAGAGGAAATTATGCTTCTGAAAGAACAGCATCCTGATTTATATGCCCGTGCGATTGCCATTGAGGACAACGCCCGCCCTCGGCTGGAAAAAGTGAAAGGTTTGGGGCGCAATTACGCATGGAAAGACCGATTCGGAAAGGAGTAATCACCTATGGCTATGAGCAAAATTGACCGAATTGACCGCGAAATCGAAAAGACCCGCGGCAAAATCACCGAGTACCAAAACAGGCTGAAAGAGCTGGAAGCCCAGCGCACCGAGCAGGAAAACTTTGAAATCGTCAATCTTGTCCGCTCTATGTGCATGAGCCGCGACGAGCTGATGAACTTCCTACGCGGCGGCGGCAACGACGCGCCGCCCGTGGAAACCGCCTATCACGAACAGGAGGACATGACCGATGACGAGGAATAAGCATTTTCGCTCTGTATTCGCCGCGCTGCTCTGCGCGGTGCTGTGCATGACGGCCTTTGCCACCGTCGCTTATGCGGACGGCGGCGACTACTACGATGACGAGCTGCCGCCTGAAACGTGGCAGGAGGAAACGCAGCCGGAGGACAACACGATTGTCCCCGGCACTCCGTTCACCGAGGACGGCATCGCTGCGACCCGCGATCTCCTCTATGATAAACACACCAACAAGCAGTTTATCACCGTGGAAACCCGAAATGGGCATACGCTGTATATTGTCATTGACTACGATAAGCTGCTGGACGAGGAAGAAGAACGCTATCAGACATATTTCTTAAATCCCGTGGACGAAGCCGACCTGATGGCGCTGCTGGAGGACGACAGCCAGAATACGCCCGTTGTCTGCTCCTGCACCGAAAAATGCACCGCTGGCAAGGTCAATACGAACTGCGCCCTCTGCAAAACGGATATGACGAATTGTGCCGGAAAGGAAGCGACACCGGAGGAAACAGAACAGCCCGACGAGCCGACCCCGGAGAAGAAAAACAATATGGGCGGCATCCTGATCCTTGTGCTGATCCTTGCTGCGGGTAGCGGCGGTGCGCTGTGGTACTTCAAGCTGCGTAAGCCGAAATCCAGCGTCAAGGGCGGCGACGAGCTGGATGAGTTCGATTTTGACGAGGATGACGAAACCGAAGAATACGGGGATTATGAGGACGCAGACAGCGCCAGCGATCCCGATGAACAGGAGAATGAAGAATGAGTGTTTTGATTATTTGTGAAAAGCCCTCCGTGGCAAAGACCGTTGCCCTTGCGCTGGGTGCTGCGGAGCAAAAAGACGGGTATTTTTCCGGCGACGGACTGCTGGTGTCGTGGTGCATTGGGCATCTTATCAGCATGGCAGACGCGGGCAGCTACGACGAGCGATACAAAAAGTGGCGCTATGAGGATCTTCCCATTCTGCCGCAGACGTGGAAATATGCCCCTACTCCCGGCAAAGAAAAGCAGCTTGCCGTTCTGAAAGAGCTGCTGCACCGCAGCGACGTTTCCGAGGTGGTGAACGGCTGTGACGCCGGGCGCGAGGGTGAGCTGATTTTCCGATTTGTCTATGAACAGGCCGGATGCACGAAGCCCTTTTCCCGCCTTTGGATTTCCTCTATGGAGGACAGCGCCATCCGCGAGGGCTTTGCCGGACGCCGAGCCGGAACGGAATACGACGTGCTGTATCAATCGGCGCTGTGCCGTGCGCGGGCAGATTGGCTTGTTGGTATCAATGCGACGCGGCTTTTCTCCGTACTGTACCATAAGACCCTGAATGTGGGACGGGTGCTGTCGCCTACGCTGAATCTGCTGGTGGAGCGCGACGGAAAAATTACGATGTTCCACAAGGAGAAATACCACATCGTACATATCGACTGCGGCGGCGTGGACGCGGAAAGCGAACGCATTTCCGACGCTGCCGCTGCGGATGTGCTAAGAACGGCTTGCAAATCGTCGCAGGCCGTTTGTGTTTCTCTCAAAAAGGAGAAGAAAACTGCGCTGCCGCCGAAGCTCTTTGACCTTACCTCGTTGCAGCGGGAAGCCAACCGCGTTTATGGCTTTACCGCCAAGCAGACCCTTGACTACGCGCAAAGCCTGTATGAAAAGCGTTTCCTGACCTATCCCCGCACCGACAGCAATTATCTCACCGAGGATATGGCGCAGACGGCAACTGACCTTGTTGCGGCGCTGCTGCCTGTGCTTCCCTTTATGCAGGGCGCAGAGCTTACGCCGGAGATCGGGCGCGTCATCAACAGCGCCAAGGTTTCCGACCACCACGCGATTATCCCCACGGCGGCCTTTGCAGGCAACGGCTTTAACGGACTGCCGGAGAGCGAAAAGAAGCTGATGTCCCTTGTCTGCTGCAAGCTGCTGTGCGCCGTTGCAGCGCCGCAGGAGTACGAAACCGTTACGGCGGTCTTTGACTGCGGCGGCAAGTCGTTTACCGCCAAGGGCAAAACGATTCTGACGGCAGGCTGGAAAGACATTGACGCCCGTTTCCGCGCTGCGCTCAAAGCAAAGCCGGACGAGGACGGCGCAGAGGATGCGGCGCTGCCGGAGCTTTCCGAGGGGCAGATTTTTGAAGCGGCCACGGCTTCTGTTTCCGAGCATTATACCACGCCGCCCAAGCCTTACACCGAGGATTCGCTTCTGTCCGCAATGGAGAACGCGGGCAAGGCAAATATGCCGGAGGATGCAGAGCGGCAAGGGCTGGGAACTCCGGCAACGCGGGCAGCGATGATTGAAAAGCTGCTCTCTGCCGGATTTGTCGAGCGCAAGGGCAAAAGTCTTGTGCCGACCAAGGACGGCATCAATCTCGCTGTCATTCTGCCGGATATGCTGAAATCGCCGCTGCTCACCGCTGAATGGGAAACCCGCCTGACGGAGATTGCCAAGGGCAGCGACGACCCGCAGAGCTTCA
>OJJV01001195.1_pt1 | contig 11807 bp, 8 predicted proteins | sample 1596391 | NCBI WGS metagenome assembly OJJV01 (sample SAMEA4350164, study PRJEB24818) | metagenome | biome: human; feature: gut; material: faeces | place: Denmark | collected 2013-09
GTAAATTATCAAAAATTACAATTGAAAATGAAACTGATAAAACATCTGAAGAACTTGAACATGTAGAATTAGTACAAATTGTTCATTATGAAGATGGCTATTATTTTGTATTAAGACAATTATCTGCTGATGAAATTGATAAAATAAAAACAAAAGCAGATATAGAATATCTAGCAATGATGACTGATGTTGATCTTGAGGAGGTGTAGTCAATGAATGAACATAGCAAAAATTTTGAAAAGGTAAAAAAATATTATGATAATGGAATTTGGAATGAAGCAAGAGTATATAATGCAGTTGGAAAATGGATAATAATATTAGAACAGAACAGTTGGTTCAGGTGTTGTTGCTGATATAATCGAGTAATAATCAAAATAATATATAAATAACAAGGAATACGAGAAATCGTAAACCTTGTTATTTTTTCTTGACTTTTATAGTGTTTCATTATATACTGATACCGAAAATATCAAAAGGAGTATTATATATGAAACATAAATTACTATATATAATAGCAATATTAATTACACTAATGATAATGTTTTCAGTTAATACATATGCCGATACAGCAACAGTAAATACAGAAACTTTAAATTTAAGAAAAGAAGCTTCAACTAGTTCGAGTATAGTAGAATTATTAAATATGAATACAGAACTAGAAATTATAGAAGAATCTGGAGACTGGTATAAAGTAAACCATGGCAACAATACTGGATATGTAAAAAAAGAATATGTAAAAGTTAAAGAAACTACAGAAAATAACACAAACCCTACTACTGAAGAAGTTATCAACACAGTAACTGAAGAAACAACAGGAAAATCTATTATTAAAGTAAAATCGAAATTAAGATTGATTCCATCAATAAATGCAAATATTATTGAAAATATTGAAGCAAATGAAGAGATAACAATAATATCAAAAACAAATAAATGGGCTTTTATAGATTACAAAGATGTAACAGGGTGGGTTCCACTAAATAATATTGGTCAATCTACTGGTGCAGAACAAATAAAGGAAGGTACACCTAGTGAAGTGCCAGAAGAGAATAAAGAAGATAATAACGATACAAGTAATGTGGAAAATACAGAAACCAAAGATACTTCTGTAACATATGAAAAAACATCAACAAAATATGTAAATACAACTTCTGTATATGTAAGGGAAAAGTCAACAACAGATTCTAAAATACTTACTACACTTATAAAAAATACAGATGTAATAGTAACTGGAGAAGAAAACGATTGGTACAAAGTAAAATATGACACAGTAACAGGATATATCAGAAAAGATTTGCTATCTGATAGTAAACAAGAAGCAACTTCTAGAAGCAGCCTTCCAAGAGAAACAACAGAAACTGAAACTACTAGTATGGGTCAAGAAATTATAGACTATGCAAAACAATATTTAGGCTATCCATATGTATATGGAGGTTCAGGAAGCAGTTCGTTTGACTGCTCAGGATTTACAATGTATGTATACAAAAAATTTGGATATAGTTTAAGCCATTCTGCGACAGCACAATCAAAATGTGGAGAATATGTTGCAAAAGAAGATTTACAGGCTGGTGATTTAGTATTCTTCTTAGATTATGAAACAATGGATGGAATAGGCCATTGTGGAATATACATAGGAGATGGCAATTTTATACATGCATCATCAGGAACAGGATATTGTGTAAAGATATCAACACTACTATCAGGAAGCTATAATAAAAGATATGCTACAGCAAGAAGGCTAATATAAATTTTAAATAGGGCAATAGAAAGAGAGGATAATGAAAAGACCACTACTTATTGCCGCTATTGCATATATAAATGGAATATTAATAGGGGTATACTTAAGTAAAAGTATACCTTTATTTATTGTACTAGCTATATTAATTATATTTATAAAAAAGAATACATATAGAAACGCAATTTGTATGTATTTAATAGTTATGTGTATTTCTTCTATATATGTGTATAATAAAAATTTGAATTATGAAAGCAAATATAAAAAATATGATAATAAAAACATTTCTATAGAAGGAACTATTATAAGCGACATTGAAGAAAAGGAGTATAATTATACATTTACAATAAGAACGAAAGATGATTATTTTCTTGTGAATCTGAAGAAAAATAAAGAAGAGGTAAATTTAGAATATGGTAACAAACTGCAGATTTTGGGAGAATACCAAGAACCAAACAAGGCTAGAAATTACCAAGGGTTTGACTATAAAAACTATTTAAAAACAAATAAAATTTATGGAATTATAAGAGTTGATTCATATGCAAATATAATAATAAAACAGAAGAAAAATTTATCAAATTTTAAATTATTTATACATAAAATTAGGGAAATGCTAAAACAGAATATACAAGAATTACTAACAAAAAAAACATATGCATTAGGGATTGGAATATTAATTGGAGATAATAGTAGAATTGATGAGCAAATAGTGGAAGATTTTAAGAATAGTAATTTATCGCATATGCTTGCAGTATCAGGAGCACATATAAATTATGTAGTGTTAACCGTTAGTATTTTGTTCACTAAAAAACGAGCGGGAATAAAAGCTCAAAGAGTAGTAACTATTATGATGATGCTATTTTTTATGGAACTTACACAAATGACTCCATCTGTTGTTAGGGCTGGAATTTCATGCATAATATACATGCTCGCAAGTTTGCTATATAGAAAAGCAGATGTTATAAATGCAATGGCTATTTCTACATTAGTGATATTATTAAATAATCCATTCAGCCTGTTTAATATTGGTTTTCAATTATCATATGCAGGAACATTAGGAATAATTTTGTTTTGCAAATTAATAGATATTCCCATAAAAAATAAGTTGTTAAAATATTTAAAGGACAGCATTGTAATAAGCATAAGCGCCAACATATTTATTATACCAATTATGATGTATCAATTTAACACAATTTCTCTTACTTTTATCTTATCAAATTTATTAGCAGGTCCTTTGCTAGGAATATCTATAATACTAGAAATTATAGTTCTTTTAATCTCTTTTATATCTATAAATATTGCGGCTATTCCAGCCAAAGTCTTAAACATTTTATTAATTCTTATAATAAATATTGCAAATTGGTTTAGCAATATAGAAATCTCAAAAATATATGTAATTACTCCTCAAATAATATCAATAGTAGCATATTATTTAATTTGTGCTGCAATAATTTTAAAGCAGAGGAACAGCAAAATAAATGCTAAAAAGATAATTGCAATTATAATGTTAACAGTATTAATAGTTAATTTTTTTCCAACACCAAAGAAACTAAGAATTAATTTTATAGATGTTGGGCAGGGGGACAGCACATTAATACGAACCGAAACTAACAAAGTGATATTAATTGATAGTGGCGGAAGCACTGCGGCAAGTAACTTTGATGTAGGAAACAAGGTTTTACTGCCATATTTGTTGGATAGAAGAATTAAGAAAATCGATTTTATAATAGTATCACACTTTGATGCTGACCATTGCCAAGCTTTTGAAACTGTAATAGATAATATTAATGTAGAAAAGGTTGTGGTTTGCAAACAATCAATGATTACACAAGAATATTTAAATATTATAAATAAGTGCAGAGAGAAAAATATAAAGGTAATTGTTGTAGAGAGAGGAGACAAGCTAAAAATAGATAAGAGAACAGAATTCGAGATATTACATCCAGGAGAAAGATTTCTGGAAGACGGAAAAGGTGGATTAAATGCGAATGCTATAGTGTGCAAAATGAATTACAAATTAGATAATGGAAAAGTTTTTTCAATTTTATTTACAGGAGATATAGAAGTGGAAGCGGAAAAGGAGTTAGAGCAAGTGTATGGAAAAAAGTTGAAAGCAGATATATTAAAAATAGCACACCATGGATCAAAAACGTCATCTAGGGAAGAATTTATCAAACTGGTATCACCTAAAATTGCTTTAATTGGGGTAGGAGAGAATAACAAATTTGGGCATCCGGCGGATATTACACTTGAAAGATTAGAAAAAGAAAAGGTAAAAGTATATAGAACTGATCAAATGGGAGAGGTAAGCATTACAATAAACAAAAATGGAGGAATAAAAGTAAAAACACAAATCGATTAATGATTGTATAAAATATTAGAAATGGTAAATAATAGTAGTATAAAAAATTAAAAGAAAGAAGTACAAGTTATGAAAAAGTATTATTATGCAATAATAGTAGGAACTGCAGTGATTATTATAGTGCTACTTGCAACAGTGGTATTATTTAATATAAGAAAAGCTAATGTGAAATATGGGAATCAAACTTTGGAGAATACACCAGTAGAAGAAAATAATACAATTGAAAGAAATAATGAGGTAGTGCGTACGAATTCATGGTCGGAAAAGATTTCTCCAAATGCCATTATTATTTTTAATAAATATTACAAAAAATGTGATCACACAAGTGTAACTAGGGAAAATGTAACTAATGAAATGGTTAATTTAACAGTTGAAGAATTTATGGATTTATATAGTGACTGGACTCTAAAGAGTTTTACGAGTGATGAAATTATATTGTATAAAGAGATAGATGATGAATGTGGGGAGCATTATGTTGTGAAAACATTAGATGGCAATATAGCAATATACAAAATTAATAATGAGAATAACTTAGATTTGATAGAAAAAACGGAAATATCTATTAAATATTTGCCGCAAATAGATGTGGAAAATTTGGAACGCGGAGTGAGTCTAGTAGGAAAAGAAGAACTAAATGCATATATAGAAAATTTTGAATAAAAAATACCTTGAAGATTAAATCTCTTCAAGGTGAAATATTATTTCTCTATAATTTCTTTATCTTTTGTACTCAATTCTTTCTTATTTACGTATCCTTTAGTATAGAAATCTTTATAATACATTATCAAAGCAAATATTGTTAAAGCTAAAGCAATGTAGTATATATAAATATCAAAATGATATGCAATATTGAAGTAATTTATAATTAATGAGCAAACTATTGCTATATAAAATATCACAGTTGCTAGCTTTCCATACCATCTGCTAGATACTACTAGTTTTTTTCCATATAGGAAAGAAGCTCCAGCTATCATTATAGTTTCTTTTACAAATACTGCGATTAAAAACCAATATGGTATTATATTTATAAATGTTAAAGCTATTAAAGTTGCAATTTGTGTAGCTTTATCTGCAAGTGGGTCAATTAGTTTTCCAAAATTAGTAATACAATTAAACTTTCTTGCAATAAAACCATCTAATACATCTGTTAAACCAGATAAAGTTAAAAATATAAATGCTAATAAATAGTTTTGGTTTAATATTGAAGTGAATATGAATGGTATAAGTATAAATCTACATATAGTTAATATATTTGGTACGTGTTTCATTTTTTCCTCCATGTGACTATTAATTAGTCAACTTTAAAAATCAATTTTGGGTTATTTTTATCTAATTCTACAAAAACTTTTTGCCCGTATTGTAATTCTGATCTTAATAGCATATCTGCTAATTCATCCTCAATATAATGTTGTATTGCTCTTCTTAAAGGTCTAGCTCCATATTTTAAATCTGTTCCTTTTTCTAATAGATACTTTTTGGCTTCTTCAGATACGACTAGTTGGATATTTTTGTCATTTAATACCGTTTGAGTATCTGCAAGCATTAAGCTAACTATCTGTAATAATTGTTCGTTTGTTAATGGGTTAAACGCTACTATTTCATCAATTCTATTTAAGAATTCTGGTCTGAATATGTCTTTTAAAGCGTCAAGCATTTTATTTTTTGAAGCTTCAGAATTACCAAAACCAATTGAATTTGTATTTAAAGTAGAACCTGCATTAGATGTCATTATTATTATAGTATTTTCAAAGTTTACTACATTTCCCTGTGAATCTGTAAGCCTTCCATCATCAAGAACTTGTAATAATATATTGAATATATCTGGATGAGCTTTTTCTATTTCGTCGAAAAGTAGGATAGAATAAGGATTTCTCTTTACTTTCTCTGTTAATTGACCTGCATCATCATAACCAACATATCCTGGAGGAGCGCCTATTAATTTTGCTGTAGAGTGGCTTTCCATATATTCAGACATATCAAAACGAATGATTGAGTTTTCATTTCCAAACATTTCGAATGCTAGTGCTTTTGAAAGCTCTGTTTTTCCGACACCTGTAGGACCAACAAATATAAATGAAGGTGGTCTTTTAGTGCTTTGAAGCCCAACTCTATTTCTTCTAATTGCCCTAGCTACTGCTGATACAGCTTCATCCTGACCGATTATTCTTTTATGAAGATTACTTTCTAGGTTTATTAGCTTTTGAGTTTCTGCTTCTGTTATTTTATTAACTGGTATTTTTGTCCAGCTTTCGACAACATTTGCAATATCTTGTACAGTTAGAACACTTGGTTTCATTTCTTTCTTAATTTTGTCTATTTGTTCAAATAAAGAACATTCTTGGCTTTTTAGCTCTGCTGCTTTTTGATAATCTTCTGTTGAATCGGCTTGTGCAGCTTCTTCTTTTTGCTCTTGAACATCTTTTAATTTATTATTCAATACTTCTAAGTCATACAATTTTTTATCACTTAGATTTATTTTTGAACAAGCTTCGTCAAGGATATCAATAGCTTTATCTGGTAAAAATCTATCATGAATATATTTTTCAGACATATATACTATTTTTTCAATTATATCATTATATATAATTACATGATGGTAGTCTTCATAATATTTCTTTATACCTTTTAAGATTAAAATAGAATCTTCAACAGTTGGCTCTTCTACTTTAATTGGCTGGAATCTTCTTTCTAAAGCTGAATCTTTTTCTATGTATTTTCTGTATTCCTTTAAAGTAGTAGTTCCAATTAACTGTATCTCGCCATTTGAAAGAGATGGTTTTAAAATATTGGCTGCATTCATAGAATGCTCTGCATCGCCTGCTCCAATTATATTGTGTATCTCATCAATTACTAGAATTATATTGCCAGCACTTTTACATTCGTCTATTAAAGCTTTCATTCTAGCTTCAAATTGACCTCTAAACTGAGTTCCTGCAATCATAGCTGTCATGTCTAGTAAATATACTTCTTTGTTTAATAATTTAGCTGGTACATTGCCATTTGCAATTCTTATTGCTAAACCTTGAGCGATAGCTGTCTTACCAACTCCAGGTTCACCAATTAAGCAAGGATTATTTTTAGAACGCCTATTTAAAATTTGTATCATTCTTTCAATTTCTTTATCTCTACCGATTACTAAATCAAGTTGATTATTCTTAGCTTTGTAAGTTAAATTGGTTCCGTAAGTATCTAAAAACTTTCTCTTTTTATTCTTAGATTTACTTTTTTCTTTTACTTTTTGTGTATTATTTGAAGTATTAGTATTATCGGAACCGCCAAGGTTAAATATTCCAGAGAAAATTGAACCCAAAGGAATTCCATCTGGAGAATCAACTTCAGAACTCTCGTTTATAACATTATTAAGTGCTTCATCTCCCTCAACATTGCCAGATAGATTAGAAAATAAAGTTTCTAATTGCTCAGTCATATTTGAGATATCTTTATCAGATAAATTAGTTTGTTTTGCTAAAGAATCTATTGGATTTACTCCCATTTTTGAAGCGCAACTATAACAAAGCCCTTGCAATTCAGGCTTGTTATCTTCTCCTTGTTTATTTATAAAAATTACTGCAGTATTTTTCTTACATACTGAACATAACATAAATTTTTTACTCCTAACTTCTTGTATAAAATTACTTTTATATTCTACTATAAAATAGATAAATAGTCAATGAGGGGAGTTTGGTACATTGAGTTCTGTAAGAATTGATATATTTGACTTTACTGAAAAAATAAGTGAAAAAAATTATAAAGATGTAAAAATTTAATTGAAGATAAAAATTGAATAAAAAAATTGTAAATTTGCAGAATTATAATAAAATAATAAATAGCGAAATAATACTTGCAATAAATAAAACACATTGTTATAATAGAAACACAATAAAAAATAACATAATGTTTTGCTATTTCCTTAAGTTATATACTTAACGAAGCTATATATCAAAAATTATATTACTAAAGTCCTTATATTTCAAGCAAAAAATCGAAAAAGTAATTTTTTCATTTTTAACTTATTAAAAACATTTTTGAAAAAGTAGTAAATCTTTGAAAGTTAGTTGTTTCAAAAAGTTAGGACGATATTTTTTAGAAAATTTACTTCGTTAAGTATATAACTTAAAGAAAAGGGGAATAATAAAATAAATCATAGAAACAAAGGAGAAAGAAGGGAGAAAATGTATGAAAAAAGAAAAAAATAAAAAGTATGATGGAGGTATAACATTAGTCGCTTTAGTAGTAACAATAGTCATTTTCTTAATTCTAGCAGGCGTAAGTTTAAATTTAGTAATAGGAAATGAAGGAATATTAACAAGAAGTAAGGAAGCAACAAATAAATATGAAAAACAGGCAGAAAATGAACAACAAGGCTTAAATAATGTAGATGACTGGATGGATGAACAATTTGGCGATACAGGAATGAAAAAAGTAACAGTAAATACAAAAGCCACAAAAAATGGAACTATAAATGGACAAGAACCAAATATAAATAATCCAATAATACCCAAAGGCTATACACCAATAAATGCAGGAAGTGCAACATGGGGAAATGGAAATAGTAGCCCTGCCCCAAGTTCAATAGATAATGGCTTAGTAATAAAAGATGATAATAATAATGAATGGGTATGGATTCCAGTGGAAGCAAGTGTGCTTTCAGGTATGTATGCAAGTTCAAATGAAGGAATAGCATTATCAGGAGACGTTGGAGTAACAACAAAAATGTATACAAAAACAACAACAATAGGAAGAACTGGAGATACAGTAACTTTACCAAGAAGTACACCAAATACAACAGAAGTGAGAGAACCGGATTTAGTAACTGATTACGATAAAGATGAAGCATATTATAAAACAATATTAGGAGTCAATACTCCAAAAGCAATGGCAGAAGCATTTACAAGTGATTATGCCAATATGATAGCAAGTATCCAAAAATATGGAGGATTTTATATAGGAAGATATGAGCTTTCGAAGGAGGGAGTGCAAAAAGGAAAAGCAACATTAACTAATAAAAATTGGTATGAATTATATAAGAAATGTACAACATTAAATGCAAGTGAAAAAGTAGAAAGTAGAATGATATGGGGAATCCAGTGGGATCTAGTATGTGATTTTATATCTAAAAAAGGAGACCAAAAAAGCATCACAAATTCTACAACATGGGGAAATTGTAGCGATAGTACCGGAAGTGCAGCTGTAATGGACGGTACAACCCAAAAATACGGAAGTAAGCAAGTAACAGGATATAGTGAATATTGGAAAGCAAATAATATATACGACTTAGCTGGAAATTGCTATGAATGGACACAAGAGGCGGTTAGCACCTTCCGCCGTGCTATCCGTGGAGGTTTCTACAACATCAGTGGCTCTGTCATTCCAGCATATTTCTGCGGCTGGAGCGGTGCTATCAGCGTCAGCAGCGACAACCTACGGTTCTCGTCCCACTTTAATAATTAAATAGCTTTGTAAATTACAGCACATGAAATTACCAATATAGCATGTAAATAAAAATCAAGACCTTTAAGATTATATGAAGAGTAATATCATATGACCTTGAAGGTCTTTCTTGTGAAAAATATTAGAAAGAATACTAATACAAGTGTATGCTATAACATTGAATTTTAAATTTTATCATGTTATAATTACAAAGAAAATGAATTTAGGAGTAGAAAATGAAAGCAAGAAAATTAATATATATATCAATCTCGGTTATTTGTGCAGCTTGCATAATTATAGGAATATTTACGCAAGTAAAAAAATCATTCAAACCAAGAAATGTAATTAATACAGAAAATATAATACAAACAGAAGAGAAAACAAATACATTAAAAACGGCTGAGGATATAAAGAAAGAATTTAATGATATATTTGATAATAAATTTCATATAGATAATTATGATTCAAGCAGTATAAATAAAATTGATAGCACAAAAGAAATTGTGTATACATTTTTTGAGTTGCAAGAAACGAAAGAAAATTATGATATAAATATTGCGTTGCCAATGATAAACATAGCAGATAATGTGGCAAGTGATTTTAATACAAATACCCAAAATGTTTTTGCAAATAAAGCAAATGAAATATTTGAAAATGCTAAGGAAAATACAGTTTATACTATAGAATACACAGGCTATATAAATGGAGATATAATGTCTGTAATAATAAAATCAACTCTGAAAGAAGCTTCAAATGCACAAAGAACAATTGTACAAACATACAATTATAATTTGAAAACAGGTAAAGAAGCAACAATAGAAGATGCAATAGATCAAAGAGGAACTACAAAAGATGATGTAAGTAAAAAAATAAACAATCAAATTAATCAAGCAATAAAAGAAGCAAATGATATCCAAGTTTCTGGCTACGAAGTTTTTGCAAGAGACATAAATGATGAAAGATATAAAGTAGAAAACACAGATACTTTCTATATGGGCGAAGATGGAACTTTGTACATTATATATGCATATGGTAATAACGAATTTACATCTGAAATGGATATTATTGTAATATAAGAGGAGAATTATGCCAAAGAAAATATTAATAACAGAAAAACCGTCTGTAGCAATGGAATTCGCAAAAGTATTAAATGCAAATGGAACAAGAAGAGATGGATATATAGAGGCAGAGAATTGGATTATAACATGGTGTGTTGGGCATTTAGTAACAATGAGTTATCCAGAAAAGTATGATGAGAAATTAAAATTCTGGAGATTGGATACATTGCCTTTTATACCAAAAGAATACAAATATGAAGTTATTGCTAATGTAGAAAAGCAATTTAATGTGATAAAAGGATTATTACAAAGAGAAGATGTAGACCAAATTTATGTGGCTACCGACTCGGGAAGAGAAGGAGAATACATATATAGATTAGTGGAGGCTAAGATAGGAGTCTCGGGCAAAGAAAGAAAAAGAGTGTGGATTGATTCACAAACTGAAGAAGAAATAAAAAGAGGAATTAAAGAGGCTAAATCGCTAGAAGAGTATGATAGCTTATCAGATAGTGCGTATTTAAGAGCAAAAGAAGATTATTTAATAGGAATTAATTTTTCGAGGTTGTTATCAATAATATATGGTAAAAGAGTGGCTAAAGATTTAGGAGAAGATAAAATAACCGTTTCAGTAGGAAGGGTTATGACTTGCGTTTTAGGAATGGTTGTTTCAAGAGAAAGAGAAATTAGAAACTTTGTAAAAACACCATATTATAAAATTGTAGGAAGTTTTAAAAATAATGATAAAAATTTTGAAGCGGAATGGAAAGTAACTTCAAACTCAAAAATGAATGAATCAATTAAATTGTATAATGAAAGTGGATTCAAAAAAGAAAACGATGCAAAAGAATTTATAGTATCATTGCAGGGAAAGAAAGCAAGTGTAAAAGAAATAAAAAAATCGAAAGTAAAAGAAAATGCACCATTGCTATTTAATCTTGCTGAAATTCAGAATGAGTGTACTAAAAGATTCAAGATAAAGCCAGACGAAACATTAGATATTATTCAAAATTTATATGAAAAGAAATTAGTAACATATCCAAGAACTGATGCAAGAGTTATTTCAACTGCTGTTGCAAAAGTAATAAATAAAAACTTAAATGGAATTGCAAAAGGATACAAGGATGAAGAAGTAGGATTTTTGATGAAAAAGATGATAGATGAAAAATATTCTACTGATTTAATAAAAACAAAATATGTAAATTAAAGCACGGCCCCTAAGACACAA
>OJJV01001198.1_pt1 | contig 11783 bp, 17 predicted proteins | sample 1596391 | NCBI WGS metagenome assembly OJJV01 (sample SAMEA4350164, study PRJEB24818) | metagenome | biome: human; feature: gut; material: faeces | place: Denmark | collected 2013-09
GCGATCCTTGGTTCTTCGGAACTAAGGTGAAGACGGCAGAAAAACGCTTTGCGTGATTCAGTTACAGAAATCATAAATAGGAAATGTTATCATATAGATACAAGAAACACACCGATAACATTCCAATGGAGGATTTCGATATGAAGGCAAAGTTTTACATCTGCAATCACTGTGGCAACCTCGTCACTACCATCCATAACGCAGGCGTTCCGCTGGTCTGCTGCGGGGAGAAAATGAAAGAACTGGTTCCCAACACGGTGGAAGCCAGCGGCGAGAAGCATCTGCCGGTGGCAGAGCTTTCCGGCAGTCGTCTCACGGTCACAGTGGGCGCGGTGGAGCACCCCATGGCGGATGTTCACTATATTCAGTGGATTTTTGTGGAGACTGAGAACGGCGGGCAGATCCGCTATCTGAATCCGGGGCAGGCTCCCAACGTGGGGTTTGAACTGGGAAGTGAAAAGCCGGTGGCCGTTTACGCATACTGCAATCTGCATGGGCTCTGGATGACGAAACTCTGATACAATCAATGCAAACAGGGAGTGATTTGATGGCACTCCCTGTTTTTTGATGAGAACTTTATGCGGTTCTTTTGGTTCGGAACTGTGTATAAATGGGATGGATAAAATGAGCAGGCACACTATATGCGTTTGTTAAACGCTGACAGCGTTCAATTTTTTGCGTGGAATCGTGAAAAGGAGACCTGTGAAAAACGTAGAAAATTTGATATGGTTGCGCTGCAAACTAAGACATATTGATGTTTTTGAAACGAGTTTATAGTGAAATATGTGTAATTCGAGTGCAGATATTCATTCTTGTGAGTTTGTTGTGTGAATTTATCACGTTCCGCCGCAAAAAAGGACTTGACGGAAAAAATACTCTGTGGTAATTTATGAGCAAATTCGCTTTTGTGAAATAAAGTCGAATTTGAATCCGCGATTTGCGGAAAAAGCAAGGAATTACGCAGGAACAGCTGAGTATAATGCTGAACGTTAGTGCGAACCATCTTGCAAAAGTTGAAACGGGAAGCCGCTGCTGCTCGATTGAGTTGCTGCAGGATCTTTCGTCCTGCCTGAATGTCAGAACGGACTATCTGCTGAACGGAGATGCACCGCATAACAACCATCTGAGGGAAAGACTGACGTTTCTTGCACAGGAATTAGAAAAGATTACGGCGGACCTCCCGGTATGGGGATAGAAAAAAGCAGAATCCTCTTTTTCAATGCCCAAAAGCGTGGTAGAATAGGTAAAAGATTCAGTATCTGAAAAACGGAGCGCGCAACAATGAAGATTCTGGTCAGCGCCTGCCTGCTGGGCGAAAACTGCAAATACAGCGGCGGAAACAATTACAATCAGGCGGTTTGCGATTTTGCGCGGGGGCATCAAGTGGTTCCGGTCTGCCCGGAGGTGCTGGGCGGCCTGCCCACACCGCGGTGCCCGGCGGAAATCGTGCAGGGCGTTGTCACGAACAAAGAGGGCATCAATGTGGACCGGGAGTTCCGAGCGGGCGCAGCCAAGGCCCTTGCCATCGCAAAAGAAAATGGGGTGGAGCTTGCCATCCTGCAATCCCGCAGCCCCAGCTGCGGCGTGAAGGAAATCTACGACGGAACGTTTTCCGGGACAAAGATTCCCGGACAGGGCGTTTTTGCCAAGATGCTGATGGACGAAGGCGTCCGTGTTCTGGATGCCGGGGAATTGCCTAAAATTATCTTGAAAAATGAGGACGGAAAATGTCAATCAAACTGATTTGCAGCGATATTGACGGTACGCTGCTGCAATACGGCAAAAAGGAACTGGAAGACGAGATCTTTGAGCAGATACGGGAGCTGCATCGGCGCGGCATTTTGTTCTGCCCGGCATCCGGCCGGCAGTATACCAGCCTGCGCAAGCTCTTTGCACCGGTGGCAGACTGCTGTGTGTTTCTCTGCGAAAACGGCGGCGTGATCTATAAAGACGAACAGTGCATCGCCAAGAACCCGATGCCGCGTGCATTGGCCGAAGAAATCGCCAACGACCTGTGGACCCGCAGCGACGGGCAGGGCGAAGTGATGCTTTCCGGCCAGAATACTGCATACCTGATGGAGCGGGGTCTGGGAATGCTCAAGCGTATTCAGTTCATCGGGAACAACTATCAAATCATCCATGACCCTTCCGAGGTGCCGGAGGAGATCACAAAAGTATCGGTGTATCTGCACGAAGGCGTAGAATCTTACACGGAACGGTTTGTCCCACGATGGAAAGAGGCGAACTGCGCTGTGGCAGGGCCGTACTGGATCGACACCACCTTTGCCAACAAGGGCATCGGTGTGCGCAGCATCTGCAAGACTCTGGACATCGCCCTTGCCGATGTGATGGCTTTTGGCGACAATTATAACGATGTGTCGATGCTGGACATTGTGGGTGTGCCCTACATTATGGATGGTGCCGCCGCACCGCTGCGGGAAAAGTACCCGAACCATACACCCCGCCCAGAGGATGTGCTGCGGGAGTTCTTGAAGCAGAACTGAATTTTGCACGCATGTGTGCAAAATTCAAAATGATACGGTATAAGGAAATATTTTGACATGACGAAAGTGCTTTTCATCTGCCACGGCAACATCTGCCGCAGCCCGATGGCCGAATTTGTAATGAAAGACTTGGTGGCCAAAGCCGGGCTTTCTGATAAATTTGAAATCGCATCCGCCGCCACCAGCACCGAGGAGATCGGCAACCCGGTCTATCCGCCCGCCCGGCGGAAGCTGGCCGAGCACGGCATCTCCTGCGAGGGTAAAACCGCCCGGCAGATGACCCGGACATAAAGTGTCTCTGCTGATGGATCATACCCGTCGCCCCGGCGATGTGGCCGACCCATGGTATACCGGGGATTTTGAGGCTACCTGGCAGGATGTGCTGGAAGGCTGCACGGCCTTGTTGGAAGAACTGCGCTGACAGGAGAATTTTATGACAGAGCGTTATTGTGAAGGTGAACGGTTTGCTGACCTGTCGTTCACCGAGGAGACTTTTGAGGACTGCGACTTTACCGACTGCGTGTTTGTGGATTGCTCCTTTACCAAATGCGAACTGGATCATACCACGCTGAATGAGTGCAAATTCGTGCGGTGTGAGATCACAGGTCTGCGCAGTACCCATTCCTCGGTGCAGTCGCTGGATTTTGAGGACTGCCGTTTGCAGGAAATCGAGTGGGCACCGCTGATGTCCAACGGTGCCTTCCCAGACCCCATTCACACGCTGAAAGAGTGCAGTCTGAAATATAACACCTTCACCGAAATGAACTTTAACCGCTTCGACTTTTCGGACGGCAACGAAATTGTCGGCTCCATGTTTGCCAAATGCGAGATGCAGCTGGCGAATTTCAAGGGTGTAGAACTTCACGAAACGGAATTCTACCAGTGTGACCTGCGCAAGGCGGATTTCCGGGATGCCGCCGGTTATAAGGTGGACATTCTGGGCAGCCGCCTGAAGAATGCGAAATTTTCCCTGCCGGAAGCGGTGAATCTGCTGGCAGATTTGAAGATCAAGCTGTCGTAAGAAGGAGAAAAAATGCGTCAACTCATCATTGCACGAAAAGATCTGCAGATGTCGCCTGGCAAGCTGGCGGCGCAGTGCTGCCACGCTTCGCTGGCGTTCCTCACCGACCCCATCGGCATGGGACAGGGCGTGGAACCCATCGAGAAAGACGGAGAAATTACCGGCTATCGGGCAGAAATCATGTTGGAGAAAGCAACCTATGAAGAATGGTTCGATGGCTCTTTTACCAAAACTATCTGCGGGGCAAAGAACCGCAATCAACTGCTGAAAGCAAAGACAATTGCCGAGGAATTGGGACTGGTGGAAAACAAAGACTTCTTCCTTATCCGGGATGCCTGCCACACCGAGCTGGAGCCGGAAGAATTTGATGAAAACGGCGAGGGCATGACTCTGACCTGCATCGGGTTCCGTCCGCTGCCGGACGAAATTGCACACCAGATCAGCCATAAGTTCCATTTGTATTGAGTGCTGGTTCGCGGAATAATAAAAATAGTCCCGGCCATTCTCCTGTGACATACAGGAAAATGGTCGGGATATTTTGCTTTTTATTGAAGATTCATCCCCGCCGCCAGTGCATCCTCGGCGGCGGGGTCTGTGTGGTAGTAGTCGCTGACGTAAACGCCGAACGCAACGCAGACGGCCAGCAAAACAGCCAGCAGGCAGAGGAACACTCTGCGGGGAAACGATTTTTTCTTCTGGTTCTTCATAGAACTCCTTTATTTTATAAGCATTTTCCACAGTCACTGCAGCCGTTGCAGATCAGTTTGCTGCCACAGGTCTCGCAGTTTGCGCGGAAATGCGGCACATATAAATCCTCTTGCGGGATGGGGTAACCCCAGTCGTCCACGAGGTCAAAACGGATGGGCCTTCCCTGAAAGTTCATACCGGATTTATAAGCCATCCGGCTTTGCAGTTGCTTGTTTGGCAGGTGGTAGCGCCTGCCGTCCTTGATGAACACGGTGCCGGTCTCGATAAAGCAGAAGGTCACGTTGGCATCCACGCATTCCTGCCGGAGAGACTTGACCCAATCAAAATTGCAGGGGCGGGCACCATCGTAGTTTTCGCCGCCGCAGATGACCTGCTCGATCTGCCCGGCGGTAAGGTACTGCCGGATGCTTACTGGTCCGATGAAGGGCGCGCACATAATGCCCTTGTGCTTGAAGGGCAGGTCAAACAGGATGGGAATGCGCTCATCGGCACGGCGCTGATTTTCACAGGTGACGTTGAAAAAGATGTTGTCCCAACCGCTGCCCCAGTCCGGCGGCAGGCACTCCCGTACCCGCTGCGGCCGTTTGGTGAGCAGAAAAAATACCACATCGCTGCGCTGGCGCATGATGTCCCACGCCTCAACCCGCCACGGGTCGGCTTCTTCCAAGAAGAAATCCGAGGTCATGCAGACCCGGATCTGCTCACCACTCTGGATTTTGTAGTGTCCGGTGCGGTCTTTCTGGAGCGGGTAGGAAAAGCCGCTTTTCGTTTTGTAGATCTCGGCTCCGTTCTGGTCCCGCATCCGGTCGAGAAAATACATGTAGCAGTTCTGGCAGCCCTCGCTGCACTTGACGCAGCCGTGCCATGGATTCCAGATGTCGTGCAGGAAGCTCACCTTCTTTCTATGGCAAAAGTGACCGCTGAAATCACCCACAACCACCCGGAGGGCATCAAGGGCGCACAGGCCACGGCGGCAGCAATTTTTCTGGCTCGTACCGGCCACAGCAAGCCGGAGATCAAGCGGTATGTGGAGCAGACCTTCGGTTATGACCTGAACCGTACCTGCGATGAAATTCGGCCGACCTATCATCATGTGGAGACCTGTCAGGAAACTGTGCCGGAAGCAATCATTGCTTTTCTGGAAAGCGTCAGTTTTGAGGATGCACTTCGCAATGCGGTCTCTCTGGGCGGCGACAGCGACACCCTTGCCTGCATCACCGGCGGCATTGCCGAAGCTTTTTACGGGATGCCGCAGGAACTGCGGGACGAGACTTTGAAACGTCTGCCGGAGGATATCCGGGAAGGATATGAGCTGTTTCGGTGGAACATCGGCCAGAGATAAGACATTCGGAGAACCAAGGAGCAGATACAACACACTCGTGATGTGAAGTATCTGCTCCTTGGTTTTTAATAAGACTCGATGGAGGGTGTCTTGCATCGGCCTGAAAAATCCGATATACTGAACCCAGAGAGTATATCGAATTTTTTGGGAAAAGGAGAGAACGGTATGGAACATCTTTATGAAAAGGCACTGGAAAGTGCGGAATATATCAAGACGCACACGAAAAAGCGCCCGAAGATCGCGGTGGTGCTGGGCTCCGGCCTTGGCAAGCTGACCGCGGACTTTACGGACACGGAAGAACTGTCCTACAAGGATATCCCCAACTTCCCGGTATCCACGGTGGCAGGACACAAAGGTGCATTGTTGGCTGGCAGGCTGGGGGACACGGAAGTCTACGCCATGGAAGGCCGCTTCCATTTCTATGAGGGCTACTCCATGAAGGAAGTCTGCTACCCGTTCTATGTGTTCAAGCTGTTGGACGTGGAAAAGGTAGTGTTGACCAACGCCTGCGGCGGCATCAACCGGGAGTTTGCGCCGGGCACCCTGATGCTCATTACCGACTTCATCAACATGATGGGCACGAACCCCCTCATTGGCCCCAACGATGAGCGCTTCGGCCCCCGCTTCCCGGACATGACCGAACCTTACAGTCTGGAACTGCGGAACCTTGCCAAGCAGACCGCCGATGAACTGGGCATTGCCTACAAGGAGGGCGTTTACATGGGCTTTATGGGCCCTTGCTATGAAACGGCGGCTGAAATTCGCGCCTTTGCGGGGATGGGAGCCGATGCCGTGGGCATGAGCACCGTGCCGGAAACCGTGGTCTGCAACTACATGGGCATGAAGGTACTGGCCGTCAGCTGCATCACTAACATGGCCACCGGCATCCAGACAGTCAAGCATAGCCACGCCCGCGTGCTGGAGATCGCAAATCAGGCAGGCGATACCCTGTGCCGATGGCTGGGTGCGGTGATTCAGAGAATGGAGTAAAAAAGATGTGCCATGAAAATTCTTTCGCTTGGTTCCCTCAACTACGATTATGCGCAGATCATAGATGGCGTTTTGCCGGCGTATGATGTGCCGGAAAGCGCACTTTCCGACTATCTGCGGCCAGACTGGAGCGATGCGTGCATCAATGTCCGCACCGAGGAAGCCTACGAAACGGCCCATGAGGTGCTGCGGGCGGAAGGACTGTTTCTGGGCACATCGGCAGCAGCGGCTTTGCACGCAGCGGTGCAGGTGGGCCGCAGACCGGAGAATCAGGGAAAGAACATCGTGGTCATCGTCCCGGACAACGGCATGAAATATCTGTCTACGCCGATGTACCGGCAGAAATGATAAAAACACGATGATGCGACTGAATTTTGAAAAGATTGCATAGGATTTTATAAAAGTATTATTCTTTCATGAATTTTAGCACTCTTCTATTGACACTGCTAATGAACGGTGCTATAACAGTGGCGTGCTCAGGAGGAAGGGCAAAAGGAGAGCCGCTAGGCTCCCCGGAAAGCCCTTCTGAATGGACGCTTCAGATTTTTTGCCCCGACCCGAACGCCGGGATTGGAGGAATGATTTATGCTTATGCCGACTGTTTTCCATGAAAACCTGTTCGATGATTTCTTCGATCCGTTCTGGAATGACGCTGCACTGGAACGTGCTATGAACCGTGAGGCTCGTGGCGCCTTTGGTAAGCGTGGTGCAAACATGATGAAGACCGATGTCAAACAGACGGACAATGGCTACGAAGTAGCTGTTGACCTGCCGGGCTGCAAGAAGGAAGACGTCCAGATGGAACTGGACGACGGCTACCTGACCATTCAGGCAGTGCGCAGCCACAGCAACGATGAAAAGGATAAGAAGGGCCGCTATCTGCGGCGCGAATCCTTCTCCGGCACCTGCGCGCGCAGTTTCTACGTGGGCGATGTGAAGAAGGAAGACATCCACGCAAAGTTCGAGGATGGCGTCCTGCACGTCGAGCTGCCTGCTCCTCAGCAGACGAAGGCTTTGCCTGAGAACCCGAACCTGATCGAGATCGAGTAAAACGCCGGTCGTGTGCGCCAAAGCACAACGTACATAAGATGCCCCCGGAGAGCTGTAACAAGCCCTCCGGGGGCATTTTTGTTTCGCTATCTTTTCCGCAAGGGAAAACCATGGTATACTGAGAACAGCAACTCAGAATTTATAGAGGTACTTCACGATGGAATTCGGAGCCGCCGCAGGAAAACGAGCGGCCCGGAGAAAGATTTGAGGAAACGTAAAATGAGAATCCGTAAGGCAAAGGAAAAAGATATTCCCAGACTTCTTGCGCTGTTGGGGCAGGTGCTGCAGATCCACGCAGAGATCCGTCCCGATGTTTTTATTCCAGGCACCACCAAATACACCGTCCGCGAGCTGGCAGAGCTTTTGAAGCAGGAGGACAGACCCATCTACGTTGCCGTGAACGAGGATGATGTGTGTATGGGCTACGCTTTCTGTCAAATGCAGGAGCAGCCATTTTCTACGAATATGGTGCCCTTTAAGTCATTGTTCATCGACGATTTGTGCGTTGACCAGCAGGCACGGGGACAGCACATCGGAGAAAGCCTGTTTGAATATGTGAAGCAGCAGGCAAAAGAGCGAGGCTGCTATGAGGTAGCACTGAACGTCTGGGCAGGAAACACTTCGGCAGAACACTTCTACGAAAAAATGGGGATGAAGACAAAGGAACGGCAGATGGAATATATCCTGTGACCGCCAAGTCATCGTGATTTCAAAATCCAATTACATTGTCTTTTGAAATCGCAATGTCTGCTTTCTAAGGACCGGCCGCTCCCAAAATCCTGAAAACAAATCAGTTCTATTTTTTATTTGTCCAAGGCTGTGTGGCATGCAACATTCAGGTTGTGAAAATCCGTCAATCCATGTTACGAGCGGCAGTAATCAAAGCTTAAACTCCGTGAGGAGTGCCCTTTATCATCGACGAATCACAAGACATTGAAAACGACTGCATTTTGTCGCTACCTCCTTTATAGGCACTCATTCCATAACGTAAATTGCAGATTCTGTGGTGCAATTCATAGCATAAATTGGGCGCTTATATCTGCCCTTCACAACCTATAAAAGCGCCACAGAATCTGCAAGGGAAATAAGGGAACTGTGACCGTACATTGCTGGGATATCCTTAGCATTATGGTGGTAATAATGAGTACAGCTATCACAATTTACTTTGGAGAATGGATAAAATCTGTCTTTCCGATAAACCTTATTGTACTGTTGCTTCCGGTGTAGGTAATCTATATCGGAATCCGGTGTTATGTGAAAGACTGGCGGGAAGAACGGGGATATTTTTAAAATCTAATTTGTTCATTGGTGCTATTTATATTTACTTTCATGCTAATATATATTATCATATTAGCATGAAAGGAGAATCTATATGACTCAATTTGAAAAATTAGATTTGTTGTTGCGTGAATGTGGAGGGACAATTCAGACATTTCAAGTCCTAAATAATGGAATTAGTAAGTCTGTGTTTTATGCCTATGTGAAGGAACGAGGATTAGAGCAGGCTTCTCATGGTGTGTATGTATCACCTGATACGTGGACAGATGCGATGTTCCTTTTGCATTTGCGTTGTGGTCAAGCTGTATTTTCTCACGAAACTGCATTGTTTTTTCATGATTTAACGGACAGAGAGCCTTTGAAATACACCATAACAGTAAGAACTGGATATAATCCAAGTCGTTTGCAGGAAGACGGTTTTCAAGTGTACACAGTAAAAAAGGATTTACATGAAATAGGAATCATAGCTATGCAGACATCATTCGGACATTCCGTTCCCGTTTATGACATGGAGAGAACAATTTGTGATCTGCTTCGCAGCAGGAAAAATATTGAAATGCAGGTATTCCAAGATGCATTAAAGCAATATGCGAAGCGTAAGGATAAAAACTTACGGATGCTTATGAAATACGCAGCTATGTTTCATGTTGAAAAGATACTAAGACCATATTTGGAGGTGTTACTTTAGATGATAACAACGGCAAGACAATTAAAGGATTTGATTCGTAATCTGTCAAAGAAAAAATCTGCAGATGCACAGATTTTGATGCGGAATTATATGATGGAACGTTTTTTAGAACGAATTTCTTTATCAGAGTATAAAAATCAGTTTATATTAAAAGGTGGGATGCTGGTGGCGGCAATGGTTGGTCTGGATGCCAGAGCTACTATGGATCTGGATGCTACCATAAAAGGCACTAATGTCAGTGTGGAGGATGTAGAGATGATTATATCCCAAATTATATCAATTCCACTGGACGATGGTGTTTCATTTCGGGTCAAACGGATATCGGAAATCATGGAAGAAGCAGATTATCCTGGTGTTCGTGTAAGCATGGAAACGAAATTTGATGGTGTAATCACACCATTAAAGATTGATATTTCTACAGGGGATGTAATTACACCAAGAGAAATCAAGTACAAATTTAATCTTATGCTTGAAGACCGCACTATTGAGGTATGGGCATATAATCTGGAAACGGTATTGGCTGAAAAATTGGAAACTGTTGTTAGTCGAAACGTTACAAATACACGAATGAGAGATTTTTATGATATTTATATTTTACAAAAGTTGCATGGAGAACAACTTAAAAAGCAAGTTTTATGGAATGCACTTGTGGCAACTGCAAGAAAACGTGGAACACTGGAGCAGATAAACTCTGGGGATATAAGAGAAATATTTGATGAAATAGAAATAAGTTCTGTTATGGAAAATCTATGGAAAGCTTATCAAAGAAATTATTCTTACGCTGATGATTTATTTTGGCATACAGTTATGGATGCTATTCGGGTTTTATATCAAACAGTGTATGCTGAAAGGAATGGAACACATGATTAAAATATTATTAATTGAAGACGATACCATGATTGCTTCAGGAATTTGTTATGCACTTGAAATGGAAGGCTATGAGACATGTCATGTCACAACGATTGCAGATACCAGAAAATTAGTTGGAGATAATAAATTTGATTTGGCAATCATAGATATGCAGCTTCCGGATGGAACCGGATTTGACGTGAGTGACCTGTTGAAAAACACTAATACATCCGTCATTTTCTTGACAGTTGTGGATGATGAAAATACGATCGTTAAAGCATTTGATGATGGTGCACAGGATTATATTGTAAAGCCTTTCCGAATAAGAGAACTTCTGGCGAGAATTCGACGTATCATGTTTGCAAAAAGCGATCATGTAAAAAATGATAATGTTATCTGTATAGGACAGGTAATGATCCATACAGATGAGGCGAAAGTTTATGTGAATGACAGTGCCATTGAACTTACTGCATTGGAATACCGGTTGCTGCTCATTTTCGCAAATAATAAAGGCGTTCTATTATCCAGACAGCAGATTCTGGATAAAATATGGGACATTGACGGGAACTTTGTTGAGGATAACACCCTTACTGTTTATGTGAAAAGATTGAGGGAGAAACTTGGCGAAGCGATAAATATTGAAACTGTGAGAGGAATGGGCTATCGTGTGGATTAAGAAAAAAGAAGTGGAACAGTTATCGGAGTTTGTAAAAGGTTATATTTCGGGCGAAGAACCTGATATACGTGATAATAGAGAAGGAGTTTTCAATATTCTGAAAAATGATATCTATTCTCTTGTCAATAAGAAAAATGAACAGATTAAGGTTATTGAATCGGAAAGAGATAACCTTTCTGATTATATGGCGGATATATCCCATCAGCTTAAAACTCCAATTACTTCCATGATGATTATGGCAGATTTACTGGAAGAGGCAGAGCCGGGAAAACAGGCAGAGTTCATTCATAATATTCAGGTTTCATTGAATAAGATGGAGTGGCTGGTAGGGGCACTTCTTAAGATGGCTAAGCTGGATTCACATGTGATTGATTTTATCAAAAAGGATATCAACACATCGGAACTTCTTGAAGCTGTAAAGCCTTCCGTTGCGATACTTCTCGATATCAATAATCAGACGATTAAATTAAAACGTGATTGTGTCATACATTGTGATAAACGTTGGACGGTTGAGGCACTTACGAATATTATTAAAAATGCCATTGAGTATTCATCGAAAGACAGCGTTATTGCAGTAGACAGTGGAGAAAATCCCATGTATAGCTGGATTTCAGTAAAAGACAGTGGTATGGGAATGGACAAAACAGAGTATGCAGCCCTCTTTAAAAGATTTGAGA
>OJJV01001202.1_pt1 | contig 11724 bp, 15 predicted proteins | sample 1596391 | NCBI WGS metagenome assembly OJJV01 (sample SAMEA4350164, study PRJEB24818) | metagenome | biome: human; feature: gut; material: faeces | place: Denmark | collected 2013-09
AATTAACACCTTAATCCCTCATTTTTATGATGGAGAATTAAAAGGAAAAGTCAGCATTGACGGAGTAGATACTACTACGATCCAACCTCACGATCTATCTGATAAAATTGGCTCTGTTTTTCAAAATCCTCGCAGTCAGTTCTTTAGCTTGGATACAGATAGCGAAATCGTTTTTGGAATGGAAAATAAAGGGCTTCCTTACCAGACAATGCTGCAACGTTACCAGCAGACAATTCAGGAACTACATATTGAGAAGCTGCAAAATCGTAATCTATTTGATTTGTCGGGCGGTCAAAAACAAACTATTGCTTTTGCAAGTGTTTATGCACTAAATCCCGATATTTTTGTTTTAGACGAGCCTTCTTCCAACCTTGATCCTGAAGCAATCCAAGAGCTACGGCGATTGCTCCTTTTGATTAAGGCTCAAGGAAAAACAATTATTGTTTCAGAACACAGACTTTATTTCTTAAATGGAATTGCTGATCGTATCATCCTTATGGAGTTTGGCGAATTGAAAAAGATTTGGAGTGCTAAAGAATTTGAGCAATTGACAACACAACAAGTCAAGGACTTAGGTCTTAGAAGTTATACTCCGACAAAGTTATCTTTACCGGAAAAGTCTCCAGAAAGAAAAGATGTGCCTGCCATTGAAGTAAAAGAACTTTCGGTTGGATATGAAAAGGGCGAGGCAGTAGCACATCAATTAAATTTTTCTGTCTATCGTGGAGAAATCGTTGGGATAGTTGGAAAAAATGGCTGTGGAAAGACAACGTTAGCTCGAACGATATGCGGATTACAAAAAGAATTACAAGGAGAAGTCTTTTTTTCGGGGGAAACTGTGTCTTATAAAAAACGAATCAGAAAGGCTTATCTTGTTATGCAAGACCCCGACTACCAGCTTTTTACAGATAGTGTTTATCAAGAGTTAAAACTTGCCCTATCGGATCGTAAAGAACAGGACGAAAAAATGATAGATGACATCTTAGATGAATTAAATCTTTCTATCTATAAAGAACGTCATCCAATGTCATTATCTGGAGGTCAGAAACAGCGTACTGCAATAGGTGTAGCAGCTTTATGTGATTCAGAGGTAATTATTTTTGACGAACCTACCAGTGGACTCGACTATAAAAACATGGAAAGTGTCGCAAAAATATTGCGTACATTGGCGCAACGGGGAAAGGCTATTTTAGTCATCTCTCATGACAACGAACTATTGATGAAGATTTGTTCCCGAATCATTCGGATTGAGGAACACACTTCATCTTAGTTATAAAATTATTAAGGAAAGGGGTCTTATCTCATGAACGACCAAGCAAAACCTGTCGGAACATCCGACAAAATGAAAGCAAAGGATTTTATTACACTTGGCATTTTTACGGTGCTGTTTTTTGCGGTGGTGATGATTTGTATCTTCGCTTCTGCTGCGACTGTTGTAACCTTTGCGTTCGGCAGCGCAATTGCAGCACTTCCCGGAGGCATTATTTATATGCTTATGCGGGCAAAAGTGCCGAAGGCGTGGAGTATTCTTTTAAGCGGTGTGGTTATTGGATTGATCGAATTTTTGATAGGAGCAGGATGGGCAGTGGCTGTCGGATTTATTGCCGGAGCAATTATTGCCGAATTGCTTGCACGAATCGGTCATTATAAGAGCTTTTGGCTGAACACCATCGGGTACTCTGTGTATATGACATTCTTTGCTCTTGGTACATATCTTCCAATGGTTATTATGTCTGGTTATGTGGATGATATGTCAACGTCAAATGGAGTAAGTGCGGAATATCTTACCGAACTTCACAGCTTTATGAATGGTACGATGATCGTTATTATTGCGATTGTAACTTTCGTGGCTGGTATCATTGGAGCACTTATTGCAAAAGGTGTATTTAAAAAGCATTTTCAAAAAGCCGGTATCGTATAAAAATTTGCTTCCTCAGTGTTTCATAACATTTTGGTATTTTCGGGCTATTTTTGCACCCGAAACGAAATTATGGAGTAGAAGCCCCATACAAAACTTGATAGAATAGTTGGTGAGGTTAGGAGTTGCTAACCTCACCATAATTTTTTAAGGAGGGCTTTTGCTATGGCAAACTCAAAAACAAAACAGCCAAAGCCGAAAAGTGGATTAGCCCGCTGTATGGAGTTGGCTTCTGACCGAAAAGGTCTAATTTTTCTGTCAGCAATTCTTTCCTCGCTGGCAGCTATCGCCTCGTTTATTCCATACATAGCGGTGTACTTTATGATCCGCACCATCATCGGCGTTTATCCAAATCTTGAACAGTTAGACATGAGCATTGTATTGAATTATGGCTGGCTGGCATTGGCGGGGATAGTAGCAAATATACTGCTATATTTTTTGGCTATTTTTAGTTCTCATATGGCGGCTTTTGGAACCTTATATGAGTTAAAGGTTTTATTCGCTAACCATATTACAAAAATCCCATTAGGCTATCATCTTACGATTGGAAGCGGACGTTTGCGGAAAATCATGGATGAAAACATTGAAAGTGTAGAAGGTTTTATTGCTCACCAATTCCCCGATTTTGTTGCTTCTGTAACTGCGCCTATCGTAATGGTGGTTATATTATTTACAGTAGATTGGCGTTTTGGAATTGCTTCTTTAGCCGGAATTATCCTTGCTTTTATTGCAGAATTCATAGGATATGGCAGCGGAGCAATGAAAGAAAATATGGGGAAGTATCAGACTGCATTGGAAGAAATGAATAATGCTTCTGTTGAATATGTCCGTGGTATGCCTGTTGTAAAAGCCTTTAATCAGACTGCTTCTTCTTTTAGAAAATTAAAAGACGCTATCAGTGGATATACGGAATGGGTATTAAAGTTCTCGCTTGGATGGCAAAACTGTATGCCTGCTTTCACTACTATTATCAATAATATTTATTTGATATTGATTCCCGTTGGCGTTCTTATTGGTGCCAATACATCTGATTTTTCAGGCTTTGCAATGAGTTTCATTTTCTATTTGCTTTTTGTTCCGGCAATTGCGGGAGTACTCAACAAAATTATGTATATTTCAGAGTCTTTTATGCAGATCAACGGTAATGTGGCAAGAATGGACGAAATCCTGAATATACCGGAAATGGCGGAAACTGATCACCCGAAAAAGCCTGTCAATGATGATATTGAATTTAATGATGTTAGCTTCTCTTATACTGGTAGCGCTGATGAAAATGCTCTTGAAAATGTATCATTTTCCGCTAAACAAGGACAGATTACTGCAATCGTTGGCCCGTCAGGTGGCGGTAAGAGTACAATCGCAAACTTAATTTCCCGTTTTTGGGATGTATCTTCCGGTAGTATTACGATTGGCGGCGTAGATGTTCGGGACATGGCAGAAAATGACCTAATGCGCCATGTTAGTTTTGTGTTCCAAGATATTTTCCTGTTTAAGCAAAGTATCTTGGATAATATCCGTATGGGCAATCCTCAAGCAAGTGAGGAACAAGTTGTTGCTGCCGCAAAAGCAGCACAATGCCATGACTTTATATCGAGATTACCAAAAGGTTATCACACAGTAGTAGGTACTAAAGGCGTTCATTTGTCTGGTGGTGAGCGTCAAAGAATTGCAATTGCGAGAGCTATCATCAAAAATTCCCCCATTATTGTACTTGATGAGGCAACTGCATTTAGCGATCCTGAAAATGAGTATCTTATCCAGAAAGCATTTGAAAAACTAATGCAAGGGAAAACAGTTATTATTATTGCACATCGGCTTTCTACCATTCGTAATGCTGACCACATCATTGTGATGGAAAAAGGGCATTTGATAGAGGAAGGCAAGCATGACGACTTAGTTGCTGCTGGTGGACGATATGCAAAGATGTGGAATCATTATACCGAAGCAATTGATTGGAAAATTAGTGGGAAGGCGGTGTAATCATGAGCAGACTACAAAAAGCACTTTTTTTATCAGATAAAGGCTATGCAGACTTGAAAAAGGCTATATTTGCTTGCACTCTAACAAATCTGGCAATGCTTTTACCTTTCTGTGTCACGGTTATGATTTTCAATGAAATCCTAACACCTTTTGTTTCCGGTGGTGAAATTCAGTGGAATCATATATGGTTACTTTGGGGTGTTGGCATTATATCCGCAGTTTTAGTATTTCTGGCGGCAAAAAATGATTACCGAAAAACTTATATTGCGTCTTACAAAGAATCAAATACAACTCGCCTAAGAATAGCAGAACATCTTAGAAAACTTCCGATGAGTTTCTTTAACACGAAAGATTTGTCGGAGCTTACTACCAATATGATGTCTGATTGTAGCAGCATGGAATCTCTGCTCAGCAGCACTATTCCCCCATTGATTGCGAATGGTATTACAGTGACATTGACTTGTATTTTGCTTGCTTTTTTTGACTGGCGGCTTGCTCTATGCGTATTCTGCACTGTCCCTATTGCTTTCTTGGTCATCTGGCTGAGCCGAAAACATCAAAAAACGCTGTTCGAGAAACAGGTTAACGCAAAACTGGCTGCGTCCGATCAGGTGCAGGAATACTTGGAAGGCATGAAAATTATTAAATCCTGCGGTCTGAGCGGCTCTCATTTCAAAACTTTGGATAAAGCACTCTTGACAATGAAAAAAATTGCGATAAAAGTTGAAATGGCTGTGGGCGTATTCATGTCAAGTGCAAGTATGATTTTGCAGGCAGGAATTGGCATTACTATCTTTGTCGGTGCGTTGCTGCTGACAAATGGGCAAATTGAGTTGCTTCCGTTATTGATGTTTTTATTGATGGTAACTCGGATTTATGGCCCAATCCTTGCAATCCTCGCCAATCTCTCCTCTCTGCTGAATTTGAATGTGGTAACGAACCGTATGCGTACCCTCCTAACTACGCCAACTATGGCAGGGGAGGGAAAAACCGTACCAAACTGCGATATTGAACTTTCCCATGTATCTTTCGCTTACAATAAAGATGAGGTAATTAAGGATATATCCTGCAAAATTCCTCAAGGCAGTATTACTGCGCTGGTAGGCCCATCCGGTAGTGGTAAAAGCACGATTTCTAAGCTAATAGCTCGTTTTTGGGATGTTCAAAAAGGTGAAATCAAGGTGGGTGGAAAAGATGTAAAAACAATGGAGCCGGAATGCCTAATGTCCTATATGTCTTTTGTTTTTCAAGATGTAACGCTTTTTAATGATACGGTAATGAACAATATTAGGCTTGGCAATCCGAATGCCACAGACGAACAGGTGATTGCAGCGGCGAAAGCCGCTTACTGCGATGAGTTTGTTCGTGAAATGCCAGACGGTTATCAGACTATACTCGGAGAAAATGGTAGTACGCTTTCAGGCGGTGAGCGTCAAAGAATATCCATTGCTCGTGCGCTACTTAAGAATGCGCCCATTATTCTTTTAGACGAAGCAACTGCGTCCCTTGATCCTGAGAATGAAGTTCTTGTCCAAAAAGCTATTGCAAAATTAGTTGAGGGTAAAACTGTAATTATGATTGCCCATCGACTCCGCACTGTGGTTGACGCCGATCAGATTCTTGTATTGAATGATGGAAAACTTGTAGAACAAGGAACACATGAAGAACTAATGCGTAAAAAGGGATTATATCAAAAATTGTTCCATATCCAACAAGAAAGCCTCGGATGGGCGGTATAAAAATAACGTGTTGTTAGGAAGGCGGTGCGCCATTGACTTTGACATCGTCTATGGAGGATTATTTAGAGGCTGTCTTTATGCTTCAGAAACAAAAAGGCTATGTCCGTTGTGTAGATGTTGCAGAACATTTGTCGGTAAAAAGCCTTCTGTTAGTAGAGCTGTTAAAGAGCTTACAAAAATGAAGTATCTCGTAAAAAAAGCTGATGGCACACTTTCTTTAACGGAGCAAGGACAGAATATTGCAGAACAGGTCTATGAAAAACATTTATTCTTTACCAATAGACTCATTGAAATGGGTGTTTCTCCAGATATTGCAGCACAGGACGCCTGCAAGCTGGAACACGTTATCAGTGAGGAAAGCTTCTTAAAACTGAAAGCAATGACAGAGGAATAGCGGGAGGTGGTAATATAGGACGGATTGTTATATTAGAGTTCAAAGAGCAGGACTCCCCTGCCTTTGATGATATGTTGCTTTTTCTTCAGCAACACCCCAATTTTGAGAAGTTAGAAATAACTTCAGAGCCGATATTATCGTTTCCAGACTTGGAAATTGACCTGAGTAACCGGAGAGTAATTTGTAAGGATCAAGAGGTTAAATTGACCGTTAAGGAATATGACCTGCTTTGTTTGCTGGCAGCAAACAGAGGACGAGTCCTTACATACGCACAGATTTATGATAAGGTGTGGGGCGATCTGCCATCAGGAAATGAAAAAGATACCGTAGGCTACCACATCCGCAATCTTCGCAGAAAAATATGCCAGTCTGCTTCTTCGGCAATTAGTATTGAGAGTGTTCGGGAAGTCGGGTATCGCTTTAATTCAGCTTAGGCAGCACCCCCGCAGTTTATTCATAGGCTGCGGGGGCAGTTATATATAGTCAAATCTCTACAAATGTTGATTTTATGCGATTTTTAACCGCTGTATCTTGTCTAAACTTGCGGCGAGACTTTGCGTTTTCTTGGCGATTCCCTCGTAATATCCTTGCGTTATACATTATACTGCCCCTATCTACAAAACAGTTAGGGGGAAGCCGCAGGAGAATGTCGTTTACCCCTTGAATAAGGGGTAACGATGAAATCCAATGGCGAATTTTGCGGCGGAAAGCCGCCCACAGTTGAGCGAAAAAGCGAAAGATTACATACCGCAGTCCTTGAGGGGATTGCGGTATTTTTTTGCTCGACAGCATTTTATTTTTTAGCTCTTTTATTACCATTATTTAACATAATTTCCATTTCAGAGGCGCTCGTTGCAAGACGAGCGCCTTTTGTTTTTGTCGGGAAATGGCAAACGCCGCAGTATCTTTTTTATTTTTGGTATGGACAGGCAGTATTTAGTAAAACAGCGGCGGTTTCCCACGAACTTTACATATTTTACGGATCGGACAAGCAACCGATTGTTTTAACTGCTCTGCTCTTTGAGTGGCAGACATTTATAGGCAGGTATCCGTGATCTCCGAATTTTGTTCCCCAACAAAATTCAAATTTAAGGAGATTGCGAGATATGTCTAATAAACAATTTAATAAGCTGGAGATACAGTTTCAAGAAGAATGCAAGGTTATCAATTTGAGATATGAGTACGACGGTTATATCGGGAACGAGCAATGGGCAATTATTTCTGAGCTTACCGAAAAAGAACTGTGGGATAAATATCCGGATGTTATCAGCAGATACACTCCATTTATCCTATTGTCTATGGCACAGGGAAAAGTGATTATTGACGATAACAGAGAAACTCATAGATGTGAAATGCGAGATGCAAGACATTTAGATGCTTTTTGTTATGAGGATGATTTATTTGAACAATTCCATAATGAAGCATTCTTAGATTTTGTTGACCCATTTGAACTCAGAGAAGCAGAAGAAATTGCAGAGAGGAAAGAATTACAGCGTCTGCGTGAAATTGAGAAAGTTAGAATAGTGCTTTCAATGATGAAACCAGCTCAGGAACGAAGATTGTATAAGTTTGTCATTGAGGGAAAGAGCTGTCGTGAAATAGCCGTAGAAGAAGGAACTTATCACAGTTCTGTCAGCAAATCTATTGAAGCGGCAAAGAAAAATTTTAAGAAATTTTATGAGAACCTCTGATTTTGGGTGTCCAAAATGAACTCTTTTGTGCAATGAGTGAAGGGGTTATTTCATTCCGGATACGAATGACACTTCAAAATATTTAGAAATGTGAGGTTTTACATATGAAAGAAAAAACAATTTGCCGTGGGGATTTATTCTACTACGACTTCGGAACACGAACAGGTTCGGTACAAAGCGGAACACGACCGGTGCTTGTAATTCAGGCAGATGATTATAACAGAAACGCACCAACAATTATTGTGGCTGCTGTAACAGGCATTATTAAGAAAAGATACCTGCCGTCACATATCCTGCTCGGTCAGGAGTTTGGACTCAAGAAGCCGTCAATGGTTCTACTGGAGCAACTTCAGACAGTAAACAAAGATGAACTCAGAGATTACATCGGAACGATTAAAGATGAGCAGCTTTTAAGGCGGATAAATATAACGCTTAAAAAGACTTTCGGACTTTGGATTTATAAGGAAGAAAAGAAAGAAAATATCCGTTGCCTTTGCCCAAAGTGCCTGAAAGATTATATTCACAATCCCGATTATATCGTGCGTCGTCTTGACCCCTTTGCAAAGGTCAAAGACCACTGCGATAAATGCAATCAATCCGGTTGGGATTATGTGATTGCTGAAAGACAGCACAACGCAAGAGAAAAGGGGTGTCAGAATGTCTAAGAAAAGATATGAAATTGTAAGTTATGACATCCCGCTTTGGTTAAAACCTGTTTTATCGGTAACGGAAACTTCAATTTATACAGGGATAAGTGCCAATAAGATATATGAGATGTCAGAATCGGAGGACTGCCCTTTTGTGATATGGATAGGAAGTCGCAGGGTAATCAAGAGAAAATCCTTTGAGGAATACCTCGAAAGGCAGTATTCAATATAGTAAAAAGTCAAATCTGCGATGAGTCCGATTGCATAATGGGCTTATCGCAGAAAAATGAATATACTGATGCCATCAATACAAGGAGGACGAAATGCAAAGCAAAAAAGAAATGCCATTAGAGCATAAGCCTATATTAACCATAAGAGAAGCGTCTTTTTATACAGGAATCAGTGAGAAAAAACTGATTGAAATAACAAATCTATATGCCTGCCCATTTGTATTATGGATGGGTAATCGCAGATTTATCAAGAGAAAAGCATTCGAGAAATTTATTCAGACATCGGAATTTAAGGGAGGTGCAGATGATGAACAGATTGAATGATGAGTGGTTTTCCAGTAAAAGCGAGAGCGTTCCGTTGTGGCATAAGATAGCACTTTCTATTGATGAAATGTATGTATATACGGGCATTGGTAGAGAAACAATACGAGAACTTACAAAGCAACCGGAAGCAAAACAATTTACATTGAAAATTGGGAAAAGAACTCTAATTAAACGCAAACAATTTGAAGAATATTTAGACCAGATGTGTTCTATTTGAGGGGAGGAATGTAGATGTACAAAATAGATGGTTCTGAACTTTATGAATATCAGCAACAGCTATTGCAACCACCGGAGGACATACCGATTTGGGAAAAGAAATGTCTTACGGTCGAGGAAGCGGCTGCTTATTCAGGTATTGGAGAGCGAAGATTAAAGGCACTATTGATGGATAAGGATTGCAGTTTCAGAATTGCAAGAAGCGACAGGCTTTTAATTATACGAGAGAAGTTAGAGGAGTTTATTGACTCAAGCACAGAATTGTAGGAGGTAACACAATGGCAAATACAAAAAGAAAAGATAAATCAAGAAAGGTTCTCCGCAAAGGGGAATCGCAACGTCCGGACGGTACTTATCAATTCCGATGGACAGATGAGAACCGTAAAAGACATTGTATTTATGCAAGGAACTTGGATGATTTAAGATATAAGGAAGATGAAATCGACAAGGACAAGAAAGACGGTATCAAGGCAGAAGCACGCTATACATCACTTAACGATATGTATGAACTTTGGAGAGATTTGAAACGTGGAATAAAGAATAATACTTTTGAGAATTACAAATATATGTACGAGACATTCGTGCGTAATCAGATTGGTTCTCAATTCATAGTGTCCATAAAAAAGACTGATATAAAAAGATATTACAACAGTCTCGTTGATGAAAGACATCTGAAACCCGCAACGATTGATAGCATACATACCGTTCTACATCAGGTCTTTGAAATGGCAGTAGATGATGATTATATCAGAAGCAATCCAACGGACAATGTTTTGCGTGAATTAAAAAAGTCACATTGTTTTAAGACTGAAAAACGCAGGGCATTAACCAAACCGGAGCAGGAACTTTTTCTTAACTATCTGAAGAACACACCGGAAGCACAGTATTGGTATCCAATATTTGCGGTTATGGTCGGAACTGGATTGCGTGTGGGCGAATTGACCGGACTCAGGTGGTGTGACATAGATTTAGAGGAAAGCATTATAGATGTGAATCATACGCTTGTTTATTATGACCACAGAACCGAAGGAAGCAAGAAAGGTTGCTATTTCAATGTGAATACAACCAAGACACCGGCAGGTATGCGACAAGTTCCAATGCTTGAATTTGTGAAAGAAGCATTTTTAATGGAAAAAGAAAGGCAGGAACTTCTTGGACTGCATTGTGAAGCTACGGTTGATGGATATACGGATTTCATTTTTGTAAACCGTTTTGGTCAGCCACAGCACCAAGCAACGCTCAATAAAGCAATTCGTCGTATTATACGAAACTGTAATGATAAGCAGTTTCTGGAAAGTGAAAATCCAGAGGTTTTACTTCCTCACTTTAGCTGCCATTCCCTTAGACACACATTTACTACAAGAATGTGCGAAGCCGGTGTAAATGTTAAAGTTATTCAGGACGCACTCGGACACAAAGACGTATCCACGACATTGAACATTTACACAGATGTAACAAAGGAATTAAGAAAGACAGAGTTTGAGGGATTAGAATTACAATTTAATCAGTAAATAGTTATAGAAAATCAGAAAGAGAGCATATGCCGTAGAGATATGGTGTGTGCTTTCTTTACTTTATGACGAGAAAGTGGTAAAATGAAACACAAGACTGATGGCAATGCTATAAAACCCAAAACAAAATAAGGATGTACACCATTTACACCAATTTTTACACCAAACCTCATTTTTAGCTTCACGAAACAAGTGGGAATGGTGTAAAGAGGTTGAATAAAAGCCCATGTATAGGCGATAAAATTTACAAAATGGAATTAAGTCGTGAGTGGACGATTTCGTCCCGACGCTTAAATCTCTTGACGCGGACAAGAAGTCCGAAAAGACCGCGGCACCTGCAGAGACAGCGCCCGCAGTCGAAGAGAAAATAGACTTTTCCAAAGTTAAGATAGAGCCGCTGTTTGAGGACTCCGTTGATTTTGAGACATTCTCGAAATCCGATTTCCGCGCGGTTAAAGTGCTTGCGTGCGAAGCCGTTCCCAAGTCCAAAAAACTGCTCAAATTCACGCTTGACGACGGCACGGGCACCGAGCGCACCATTCTTTCGGGCATTCACGCTTACTATGAACCCGAAGACCTTGTGGGCAAGACCTGTATCGCGATAGTAAACCTTCCGCCGCGCCCGATGATGGGCATTGACTCCTGCGGAATGCTTATTTCCGCCGTTCACCATGAAGACGACGAAGAAAAACTTCACCTGCTCATGGTTGACCCGCATATTCCCGCCGGCGCAAAGCTCTATTAAGATGATGTAAAGATGTACCGTTTTACCAAATAGACGGAATGTATTTCATTTGATAAAAACTAAAAAAACAGCGATTTACATCAAACTTTGCATCATTTGATACGGAAATATGTGCAATCAAGAAAAAATCGCATAATCAGCACAATGAGTGGGCAATTCTAATCGGGATTGCCCATTTTTAAAACAAACAGAAATACAAATCGGAATTTGTAGGTGCGATTGATGAAAATTATTGAAGTTAAAGAAAATAAAAAACAATATCTTGATTTGCTCCTATTAGCAGATGAGCAGGAAGATATGGTTGACCGTTATCTTGATAACGGCAAGAT
>OJJV01001210.1_pt1 | contig 11645 bp, 13 predicted proteins | sample 1596391 | NCBI WGS metagenome assembly OJJV01 (sample SAMEA4350164, study PRJEB24818) | metagenome | biome: human; feature: gut; material: faeces | place: Denmark | collected 2013-09
GTTGTCCTGTTTTTTGAAACGGAGTTGTCCTCCGATTAGCCTGTTTTTTGAGAAATCCGTCATAACCATAATAGAAGGAGCGAAGCACCTGCCAATCACTGCGGGTGCTTCGTGCTTTACAGAATATTATGAACGGAGGGTTTTTTATGACAAGCTATGGAACCATCACAGCGGCAATCAGTGTCAAGCAAGCCTCCCAACACTACGGGAGTAAACACAACCGAAACGGTAAGACTTGCTGCCCGTTCCACAATATAAGGCAACACAACTTGAACAAGTATCCCTCTATCACGGTGGTTGATAGTGCGGGTTCATGTGTTGTGGGTGAAGTCGATTATAAAGACATGAATACGTTGACCGTGACCTTTAGCGGTGCGTTTTCTGGTAAAGCATTTTTGAATTGATGGAGGGTTAATCAATGAAGGTTTTGACGAACTTAGACCTTAACAAAAACCAGATTCTCAACGCTGTTTTGCAGGGTTTGGCTACTGCCCCGGAAAACCCCCGCGAGGGTCAGTATTACTATAATACGGCAGATAAGGTTCTGTATATATGGAACGGTACTGCGTGGGCTTCGTCTGGTGTCAAGGTAGAAGCATCAGCTACGAATGGTCATATTAAAATAGGCGACGAAGATGTGACCGTGTACGAACTGCCTGCCGCGTCTGCGGCAGTTGTCGGTGGCGTTAAGGCAGGCGCAGGTCTTGAGGTGTAGTCTGATGGCACTTTGAGTAAAACTATATCGTATTACAATGTAGTACGTAATGATGGTGAGAGCGATAATGATGCCCTAACTCGTGCAGTAGGTGAAGCTGCTCCCATTGAAGGTGATATTGCGGTCATACAGACGCTTATTGCTGAGGGCAAGTATTCTTATATGGCGTTTGTGTATGACGCTGGCGCATGGAAGGCTATGGACGGCAATGTAAGCGCCGAGAATGTTTATTTGTCTGCGGATATAGTAACCGCTGGTAGTTATACTCAGGTGGGCAACATTACTAAGGGCGCTAATGCCACCGGCTCTATTCCTGCCGCTGGTAAGAGTGTTAAGGATGTCTTTCAGGCGATATTCACCAAAGAGATGAATCCGACTGCTACGGCTCCTGCGGCAAGTGTAACGATGACACCTTCTGGTGCTAAAGAGGTTGGCACAAAGGTTACTCCGTCTTATACGGCTACGTTAAGTGCTGGCTCTTATACTTATGGTCCCGCCACTGGCATTACCGCTAAGTCTTGGGCCATATCTGCCACTGGTGGCGAGACCGCTACTACCGCTACTGGTTCCTTTGCGGAGCTGACTATTGCAGATAATACAAACTACAAGATTAGTGCTACTGCTACTTATGAACAGGGCAATATGCCTGTGACCAATCTTGGCAATGAATATGGCGCGGCACGTATCCCCGCTGGTTCTAAAACTGCTAACTCTGCGGCATTGACCGGTTATAGGTCTTTCTTCTACGGCTCTAAGACGGCGGCTATTGAATTGAATAGTACCAATATTCGTGCGCTTACCAACAGCAATAAGGCCGTAGTAGCCAATCAAGAGTTTCAGATGCCTGTTGTCGAGGGTGCGGTGCAAGTTATTGTAGCCTTCCCCACCAGCATCAATAAAACACTTAAAAAGGTGTTAGATGTTGGCGCGTTTGGTACGGATATAGTGTCCAGTTTTACCAAGCAGGTTGTGTCTGTTGAGGGCGCGAATGGTTATGCCGGCGTTAATTATGACGTTTATGTTTACGCGCCTGATGCTGCGCTTGGTGCGAATACTTATAAGGTCACGATTGGTTAAGGGAGGGTGTGAAGTATGGCGAATTATGTAGAAAATTTTGCATCTAAACTTGATTTTGCGATGCCGTTTCAAAGGACCGGCAAGTTCCCGCTGGATCGTACTGACCTGTTTAGCTCCTATGCCGATGCCGTAAAGTATGCCGCTGGTGATACTGCTGACCCTGATAGCCGCGCATTATGTGGCACTTCTTATGTAGGTCAGGTTATTACCGTCTTTGAAAACGATGTTGTTACTGTCTATAAGATAGGCGCTAATCGTCAGCTTGAGTCGATTGGTGGTGCGTACACTCTCCCCAAGGCAAGTGCGACTGAGCTGGGCGGTATTAAGGTGGGCGCTGGTCTCAACATTTCTGAGGAAGGCACGCTGTCTGCTACTGGTGGCGGTACTGCTGATGCGGTTGAGTGGGCTAATGTTATTGATAAGCCTACTAAACTATCTCAGTTTACGAATGACCTTGAGTTTATTGATAAGACGGTTAGCAATTTAGTTAATTATTACGATAAGACCAGCGTAGACCAGATGATTGGCCAAATCGCCACTCTTAGCGTGCAAAAGGTCGATACTCTACCTGTTGAGAACATTAAGACCAATGTTATATATCTGGTAGCCAAAGAAGGCGCTATTGGTAGTGATCTGTATACAGAATATATGTATATAGATAACAAGTGGGAAATATTGGGCGATACTTCTATTGATTTAACCAATTATCTCACTAAGACTGGTGACGCCAGTGCGACAACTGCGGCGTTCACTGCTGCGGCAGCTCGTGCATTGCCTGTTACTGGCGAGTCTTTGGCTATTATTATTGGCAAAGTGATTAAGTATCTTGCCGACCTGAAAGATGTCGCCTTTAGTGGTGATTATAACGACTTATCGAATAAGCCGAATAGCATCAAATATTACGACCTGTCTGTTACCACTGCTACTGCCACTTATACTGCTGCGGGTACTGTGCTAAATGTATCTCTGATAGATGCGACCACAAAGGAGTCTGTGTTGGCAGATGTCACCATTGATGCTGATAACAAGGTGACGATTACTTGTGCCGAAGCTCCTGCAAATGCACTAACCGCCCGCATAACCTATGTGGGAGTGTGATGATGGATGAAGTGTTATGCACCGGTTGATGATCCAAAAGATGTAACCACTAAAGAGTATGTAGACGCGGCAGATAGCGTTAAGCTCGAAGAAAGAGATTTAACCGAGCTTACCAATCCAGAGGTTTTGACTATCTGGAATACTATATTTGGCAACTAAGGGGTAGGATATGGCGATTAAATATAATGGCGAAAATGTAATGACGTATCTGCTTACTCTGTTGAAGGGCAAGTTTGATACTAAGGTTGACAAGGAGACTGGTAAGGGTCTGTCGGAAGCAAACTTTACTGCTGACGAAAAGACCAAGCTGGCTAATATAGCGGCAGAAGCTAATAAATACGAGTTGCCCAAGGCTACCAGCACTGAGCTGGGTGGCGTTATGGTTGGTTCTGGTCTGAAGTCTGATACCAGTGGCAAGATTAGTGTAGATACCGTTGATAATCTGACTTCTACTGACACTGACAAGGCTCTGTCGGCGGCTCAGGGTAAGGCTTTGAAGTCTGCCATTGATAAGATTACTGGTGATATAGGTGAACTTGGTGGCGGCGATATGATGAAAGCCACCTATGATACCGATGATGACGGTGTTGTAGATGATGCTGCCAAGCTGGGTGGTCATGCCCCCACCTATTTTGCCGTAGCTGATACTGTTACTACGGGACTTGGTAAGAAGGTAGATAAGGTTGATGGTAAACAGCTTTCGACTGAGGATTACACTACCGCTGAGAAAACTAAGTTGGGCAATATTGCGGCTGGCGCGGAAGTGAACCAGAACGCTTACGCCAAGGTGAAGGTCGGCGCGGTTACTCTGACTGCCGGGGACAAGAGCGACACGCTGAATGTTGAAGCGGGCGCGAATATGTCCGTCACCGCTGATGCTACCGGCAAGAAGGTTATCATAGCTGGTGATTATAAAACCGCTACTGTCGATACTGCTGGCCTGATGTCTGGCGCAGATAAGGCGAAGCTGGACGGGCTAAGTAATTATGACCTCAGCGCGGCAACCGCTACTAAGCTGGGCGGTGTAAAGATTGGCAGTAATGTTGATGTCACTACTGATGGCACTATCTCCGTTAAGGACGCTTCGACTGCTCAGAAGGGCGTAGTACAGCTTTCCAGTGCCACTGATTCTGACAGTGAAGTGGTAGCTGCTACCGCAAAAGCCGTTAAGTCCGCTTATGCTCTGGCTAACAGCAAGCAATCTCCCGCCACCACTCTTGCGGGCTATGGTATCGGTAATGCCTATACTAAGGATGAGGTCGATGGTCTTGTAACCAGTTCTTTCCATTACAAAGGAACCAAGGCGAAGTATTCCGATTTACCTGCTGCCGCTTCTAACAAGGTCGGTGACGTTTGGAATATTACCACTGCTGATAAGGCTAATAATATCAAGGCTGGTGACAATGTAGCGTGGACCGGTACGGAATGGGATGTGCTGTCTGGTGTTGTAGACTTGTCTGCATATACTCCAACTGCCGAGTTTATTGAATACACCAATTCTGAAGTGCAAGCTATTTGGGATCAAGTCTTTTCTGCATAGTTGAGAGTAGGGAGGTTGTATGGTGAAGTTTTACGGTAACAACGCCGTTACTAAACTGCTCCAACTCTTAAAGCCACAACTTGACGCTAAGGAGGTCACTGCTAATAAAGTGACCTCTGTTTCTGCCAATAGCACTGACACACAGTATCCGTCTGCCAAGGCTGTTTACACCTTATTAGACGGTGCTGTGAAGTGCGAGGTAATTGGTACACAGCTCATTTTTTATGCAGGTGCTACCGTGAGTGGTGCTAATTTAATTGTAGGATAGTGAGGTGAGTTTATGGCTGATATAAAAACAATTACTGTTAATGGTATTACTTATAACGTCAAAGACGACACCTCGTTCTCTGCAAGTGGAGGTACGCTCACTGGCCCCCTCACTCTGGCTGGTGCGCCTACTGCCGACTTACACGCTGCTACTAAGAAATATGTGGATGATGGCGATAAAGACAAACTCAATAAGACTGGCGACACTATGACGGGCGCGTTGACGCTTGCTGGTGAACCCAGCGCCAATCTCCATGCGGCCACTAAGCAGTATGTAGACAATAAGCAAAAAAGTGTGACTGTTACATTGACTGTGGCAAATTGGTCGAGCAGTAATACACAGACCGTTACTGTCAATGGGGTAACTGCTTCTAACATGGTCTTTATTGCGCCTGCGCCTGCGTCCTTTTTGGCGTATTGCGATGCACAAGTACGTGCTACTACACAGGCGGCGAATAGTTTGACCTTTACGTGCGAGAGTAAACCCGAAGCGGCATTAACAGTTAATATAGGTATCTTTGGTTAAGCCAAATTTGATGGAAAGGAATGAGGCCAGATCGCTGGCAAGAAGAAAACAAAAAAGTCCGCATCGTCTAAGGTTAAGGTTTCATCTAACGATGTTAAGCGGTGTGGCTTATGTCCTGCGGGTGAGCAACTTCACCCTATCGAGGACTTTTATTTAACCACTAATCCCATACACGCAGACGGGCGTATGCCTGTGTGTAAAAACTGTATGGCAAAAGCTTTATTGGGCGATGATTATAGCAAAATTCAGGTACAGCCGTTCGCGGACCTGTTGCAAAAGATTGATGCTCCATGGTTTCCTGAAGTCTTGAACAGTTCGATTGCACAGTATAACAAGGGCTGTCAAGGTAAGACTGTGGCGAATGAGAGCCGTAAGCAGATCATTAGCAACTACTTGCGAAATATTAAGGTTCTCAAGCAGTATCGTAACGCCAAAGGCGAGACAATGACATGGCAGGAGTCGCAGGACTTTCTTGCCGCCAAGAACAATAACGATGAGCCGTTACAGCTCACGCGCCCTGTTGAGGCGGGATTTGTGCCGGTTACAGACCCAGACAAACCAATGTTTGCGCAGGATAAAGACGAACCTGTTACTATTACTGATGACATTATTCATTTATTCGGTGATGGTTATACTTACGACGAGTACCGACGTATGTTGGCGAAGTACAACCAACTGAAAGAGTCTTACGTTGATTTCACCAGTTTCCACACCGAAGCACTGGTTACTTACGTGCGTTTTAAGGTACAGGAAGAAATTGCTGTTGCTAAAGGCAATATTGGTGAGGCGCAAAAGTGGTCTAAGATGGCTGCGGATGCCGCAGATAGGGCTAAGATTAACCCAAAACAGATGAGCAAGGCTGACCTTGAGGGTGGCATTAACAGTTTTTCGGAATTAGCTCAGGCTATCGAGCAGGCGGTTGATGTCATATCCATTATGCCGCAGTTTCGGTATAAACCGAATGACGCTACCGATTTTTTGATTTGGTGTTTTGTGAACTATCTGCGTCGGCTTGAAGACAAGCCGGAGTGCTCTTATGAGGATGTATACCGCTTTTACGATGAACGTAAAAGAGCATATATCGAACAATACGGTGATCCAACAGGTATTTTTGCTGATGACCCTACTGAGGTCAATCGTCCGCAAATAGAGCGGTTTATTATTGTGCCAAAAGATTCAATGGCAGATAACGAGTCGAGTGAGGTGGTGCTGGGTGGCGATTGATTATTCGCAAATTCAGTCCAAATTCGGTGACTCTTTAGAGAACTATGTGAATTTTGCCAGTTATTGTCGTTGGTATCCTGATAAGTTTCTTGACTTATGTAAAGGTCCTAATAACGGCTTTAAACTCGATATGGATGAACGTGTGCTAATGCGTTCATTGGCAAGGTTTTTTAGCACATACGGCTGTTTGCCGAGAGGCGCAGCTAAGAGTTTTAGCGCACAGGCTGTGCAATATGTCCTCGCTATTTGGTATCCCGGCATTACTCTCGCTGTTACTGCACAGACGAAAGAAAATGCCTGCAAAATTATGAAGGACAAATATTCCGAACTAATACGCGCTTATCCTTTATTGTCTAATGAGATTGCTAAAACAACTTTTACACGTAATGAAGCAATTATTGTCTTTAAGAATGATTCTCGTATAGATGCTTTAGCCAATTCCCAAACATCTAAGGGGCAACGACGTAAGCGTATCAATGTTGAAGAAGCGGTGTTAGTAGATAATTTCACCTTTCAAGACGCTATTGAACCCATCGTTGAGGCTCCTCGTTATACGATGGGTAAATTGGGTATTGTTGACCCATGTGAACTGAACCAGCAAATTAACTTCCTCTCTACTCCCGGTTGGCGTTCGTCAGATGAGTGGCGGCACTCTGTTACTATGTGCCGTGACATGATTGATCTAAAGGGGTCGATGGTTATTGGTGCGGACTGGATGTTGCCCTGTTGGTTTGGTCGAGGCTCGTCTAAAACGCAAATACTCGAAAAGCGACGCAATATGTCACCAACGGCTTTTGCACAAAACTATGGCGGCACATGGACGGGTAGCTCGGACAACGCCCTTATTGACATCAATCATTTTATGGCGTGCCGCAAACTGGATAAGGCTATTATGCAAGCCGAAAGTAACACCGATGAATACTATATGGGTGTTGACGTGGCGCGTTCACAAAAGACTAACAACAACCAATCTTCTATTGTGGTGGCTAAGGTTGACCGAGACCATGGCACTAACCGTGTCAAACACGTTGACATTGTTAATGTAATGAGCGTGCCGAACATATTAAATTTTTCCGCGCAAGCGGCAGTTATTAAGCGCACAGCGGCGAAATACCACCCCAAGATGGTGATTTGCGATGGTAACGGTCTGGGTTCTGGTTTGATAGATAAATTGCTGGAAAATAATGTAGACCCCATTACGCAAGAGACATACGAGGCGTGGGATACCATTAACACCACTAACCAATCAGAAGATCGCAATGCTCCTAAGTGTTTATACGATATTAAAGCCCAAGGTGTGCAATCTCGTATTATTACAGACTTTATCAATATGGTAGATAGTGGAACATTGCGGTTGCTATGTAAGCGTGAGGAAGCCGAACTCTATAATGAGTGGCAAACTAACAACGACTTTGACATTACACCGTATGTGCAAACTGACCTATTGTTTGATGAGGTTGCTAATCTCAAGCTCAAATATCAGGCAAGTGGCGCACTATCAGTCGAAAAGGTGGTGCGGCAGCTTGATAAGGATAGATTCTCTGCATTAGTCTATGTTCTCTATTATATAAGTGAATTTGCATCGGCGCTCACCGTGAAGAAGTCAATGCCTATCGACTTCTTTGTTTTTCGTGCGCCTAAAATTAAATAAGGAGGTGTTGAGGTGGCCAATAAAGAGAAGGCGGCAACGCTTGAACACGTAGAGGCTGCTACGCCTCCCATGTCTCTTGCTGCTGAAGCGAGTAAAACCTTCGATGTAGCAGGGCTAAGAACCGAGCGACAGCAAGCGTGGTTTGCTCAAGTCGCCAAGATTATATATAAAGACCTCAATAACAGTACACGTTCTACTGTTTTCTCTAAGTATACCAAAGACCAAATAGCATCCTACCTACAAAACCCTGAAGCCAATGAGGAGCAACTGCGTAATGCGGTTGTCATGTTGTATAACCTCAGTTCGCATTTTGTACGCCTTATTCGGTATTTCAGCGAATTGGTGGATTGCGCTTATATTATTAGTCAAACATCTTTTGATGAGTCTGATGATGAGCAGGAGACTTTAGAGAAGTACCAAAAGACTGCTGTGTTCCTGGCTGGGTCCGACCTAAAGACGCAGTGCCAAAAAATCTTAACCGTGTGCTTCCGTGAGGACGCTTGTTATTGTACGACATGGATTACTAAAACGGGGATGTCGTTTCAGATTCTTAATCCACAGTATTGCAAAATAGTGTCACAAAGTCAGAACTGCTTAAATATCGCATTTAATTTTTCGTACTTTGATCAATACAATGACGAGTTGGAGTTCTACCCTGCTGAGTTCCAGACCAAGTATCAACAATATCAAAAAGATACTACCCAGCGTTGGATAGAACTGGATGCTCCTTATTCGTTCGCTATTAAATATCATCAGGATTTGTTATATTGCCTGCCTCCGTTGGGCGGTATTTTGCGTGAGATATATTCACTGGAAGATTATCGCGATTTGAAACTGACGGCTCAGGAATTGCAGAACTATAAACTATTGGTGATGGAGCTTGGCCTGAATAGTCAGGGCGAATGGAATCTGGACTTTGAGAAGGCTAAAGACTTTTTCTACAATTTGGAAGCTGTGTTACCGCCGCAAATAGGCGCAACATTGAGTCCCATGAAGATTACCCCTATCGACTTTGAGCGTAGCGGTACTGCCGAGAGCGATAAGGTAGCAGAGTGCCAAGACTCTATTTGGGCATCGGCTGGCGTTAGCAGTCTTATCTTTTCCGGGTCGTCCACATCTTCTCGTGCGCTGGAAATCAGCGGTATGGCAGACGAGTCGATGACATGGAGTTTGGTGCAACAGATTGGCGTAGCTATTAACCGCATTTTACAAAAACAAGCGTTTGCTAAGAGTTTTCGTATAGTGTTTTTGCCTTGTGGTCGTTACACCCGTGAAGCATATCAAAAGTCGTTGAGTAGCGGTATTCAGTATGGCCTACCTGTTACTCCCTTGCTGGCAACGATGGGATTGGAGCCGTTATATGCGCTTGGGTTGAACCATATCGAAGCCAAGGTACTTGACCTATCCAATAGGTTTGTGCCGCTTCAGAGCGGTAACACCATTTCAAAGTCTGAGGGAGGCAGGCCGCAAGCTGAGGGTGGCGACTTGACTGACGAGGGCGCACGCAGTCGTGAGAAGAAGTAGGTGTAGTAATGGACAAGTTTATATTAGTGTTTGATGAAAACGCAAAAGAGCAACTGTTAAAAGACGGTTATAAGTTGCTTTCTTCTGTCCCCTCTCCTATGGGTATGGCTTATTACTTTGAGAATAAGCCCGAAGTAACTAAGGTGTTCGCAGGCCAACAGGTCGTGTTCACAAATATACTCCCCTTTTAAGGGGCATTAAGCCCATGAAAGGAGGTGAGATGGATGGATAACAAGCTATTTACTTGCAGGGCGACTTATAGTGTTGACGATTCTTATGTGTCTGACAAGTTTATAAAGCTCCGCGTGAAGATTTGCCATACTGGTCAGAATCTTAATGGCAGTGTGATTGATGTGGATACGCTCAAAGCGGCGTTGCCTACGCTTGCCAACTCTCCCATCTTAGCTCATGTGGTTAAGCAGGAAGATGGCACTTATGACTTCGCCGGTCACGATATGAAAATAATCCCCGACCCTATGAATGAGGGTGAATATCGTATCGAATATCTGGAAGCACCGGTAGGTGTATTTCCCGCTGACAATCTGGAATCGGTTATTGTCGAGGAAGGAGACCGCCATTATTTGTATGCTAATGCTTATGTGTGGCGTGGATACAGCAATCTGGCCGGGGATATTATTGCGCAGCGTGAAACAGCAGATGTGTCTATGGAAATTGCCATAGATGCTTATGAGTATAGTGAACAAGATAATTTGTTCTATATAACAGCTTTCCAGTTCGCAGGGGTGACTTTGCTGGGTGCAAATAAAACTCCCGCTATGGAAGGTGCAGAAGCTACTACAAAGTTCTCCGTTGAGGAAAATGATGAAAAACTGGCGAAATTGCTCTTTGCGTTAAGCAAGGAGCTTTGTAATAACCCCCGAAAGGAAGGTGACACTGAGTTGCCCAAGACTAAGAATACTGTTCCTGTTAAGGAAATAGACAAGCAGGAAATACCGGCAGAGGAAATGGAGACTATGAACACTCAGACTGAGGATGTGGGTGAGGTAACTCCCGCTGAAGAAATGGCTGAGATCGCTACGTTCTCTGCGTCTTATGAGCAGAGGCGTGAGAGTTTACGACAAATTATGCCTTGCCACTGCGATGAGACTTCCGAAATGTATTGCTATCTGCTTAACTTCGATGACCAGTATGCGTATGTCGAAAAGCATTTCTGGACGATAGATAAGCATGAGCGCACTAACGGACGTTTCGCCTATAAGTTTGATGAGGCCACGCAGTCTGCTGAACTGACTTCCGATTTTGAGCGGATGATAGTTAAGTGGCTGACTGTGGAGGAGGCCGCCAAGTTAGAGGAGTCTCGCAATGTATTCACCGAAGTCGAGGAACTGCGTGCTTATAAGCGTGGCATTGAGACTGAGCAGGTGTTTGCCGAGTTCCCCGATCTGGTTGAGAACGAGCAGTTTATGGCATTAAAACAGGACAATACCAAGTTCTCCATAGAGGAACTGAAGCGTGAGTGTTATGTCATACGTGGCATGGCTCATGTGCCTGCGGCGCAGGACGATGAGGAAATTGCTCCCAAAATTTCTGTCAAGCATATCGCAGATGAGATGAAGAACACCCCTTATAACGGCGTTTTTGAGGCATATGGCATTACTAAGAAAAACTAAATCAGGAACAAAACATAATGCACGGCATTTGCATAACTGAAAAGCTGTCCGGCACTTTTAATGGTGTCGATCTGGTGTCTGTCCGCTACATGGTGGGCAACATCCCCACTGCCATAGATAACGGTAGTGTGTAGAGGTGGGCGCACTTGAGGCCAACTCTCGTGAGGTCTGCAAGGCTACTGCCCCCAAGAAGAATTCTGCTAAGGCTGCTATCGCGCTGATAGCCTCCCCTGAAGTTATTTATGATGAGCGCCTTCAGAACGACCTTGGCAACTTTGAGAACGAGGCCAATGCGGTCTCTCGTGGCTATCTGCTTGAGAAGCCTCATCAGATTTTTGCTGTGACCGGCGAGGTTCTGGATCGTCCTCTTAAACATCACTGTATTGATGTAC
>OJJV01001219.1_pt1 | contig 11619 bp, 9 predicted proteins | sample 1596391 | NCBI WGS metagenome assembly OJJV01 (sample SAMEA4350164, study PRJEB24818) | metagenome | biome: human; feature: gut; material: faeces | place: Denmark | collected 2013-09
TGACCTTCAGAAGCTGTTTTCCCACAATGTCGAAGCGCTCAGCAGGATAAAATATGAATGATTCTGTCAGCGCATCCACATAATCATCCACCGTATTCGGAGAAACTTTTCTGCCGGAAGAAATCAGGTAGTCGGTAATGCTGCGAATGGAAACAGGGCTGCCCACCACGCTTGCAAGGTATTTGGCAATTGATTTCAGCAGGGCAATGTCTGTGATTTTCCGCTTGCTCGGCTCGCTTTCGCGCCGCACCTGCCTATCTTCGATGTCTTTCACGATAACGGTATTGTAGATGCCCTCCAAATAGGTTTCTACTTTTGCTGTCGTGCGCCCCATCCGAGCGACGTAAGGCAGTCCGCCGCATTTCAAGTACTCCGCAAATCCGCGCTCCTCGTCCATCCCTGTAATCGTCAGAAATTCTTTCAGCGAAAGCGGGAGCATCTTAATCTCCACATAGCGCCCTGTCAGAAGCGTGGCAAGGTCGCCAGAAAGCATGTACGCATTAGAGCCGGTGATGTAAATATCCACATTGGGCTTCACATACAGACTATCCACGACCTTTTCAAAGTCAGCAACCTTTTGAATTTCATCAAGAAAGATGTAGGTGTTTTTTTCGGGAATCAGCCGCTCTTTCAGATATGCGTACAGCTTTTTGTAATCCAGCAGTTCCTCATACTCCAATTCCTCGAAGTTTATCGAAACAATCTGCGCATCTGCAATGCCATTCTCCTTGAGCCAAGTTTGATACTGCGCCAGCAATGTGGATTTTCCGCAGCGGCGAATGCCGGTCACGACCTTGATGACTTGTTCGTCCTTCCAGCCAATCAGCTCGTCAAGATACTCTTTTCGCTCTACCACTGAATACACCTCCTGCAAGAAGTATCTCTATTATAGAACAGAATATTCTCGAAGTCAATATAGTATTCCGAAATCGGAATTTTTTTGTGTTTTCACGCAATCATATTCCCAATAGAAATCAGCCGATACCATTTTCAAATAAGAATCGCCGCGAATCTTTGTATTCTGACTAACGCAAATGAACCCCAGCATACCGCGCTGCGCATAGTATCCACAGACTGTTATTGATTAGCGCTGCAAAGTCGGTCGAATGTTAAAAGTTTTTGCATTGCAGTGCATTTACTTTATTTTTTCGCCGATTTGTGCTATACTAATGATACAGGAGGTGTACCACATGATAGATTCTCATGAACTTAGACGGCGCGACAGCTATTTGAATAAGCTGATTGGCTTTCAGGATACGGAACCAGTCAAGGTTATTACCGGTATTCGCCGCTGCGGTAAGTCCAGTCTGTTAAAGTTGATGGTTCAGCATTTGAAGGATACCGGTGTTCTGCCGGAGCAGATTATCGAGATGAATTTTGAGTCCTTTGATTTTCATAAGATGAGTGCTGACGATGTCTACCGATATGTGAAAGAGCGCATCATCGCCGGAAAGAGGATGTACCTTTTCTTTGACGAGCTGCAGCGAATCAAAGCATGGGAAGATGCAGTAAACGCTTTCCGTGTGGACTTTGATTGCGATATCTATGTTACCGGGTCGAATGCCTATCTTCTTTCTTCGGAGTATGCCACCTATCTCTCCGGACGGTGCGTAGAAATCAAAATGCTGCCGCTCTCTTTCCGCGAATTTCTCGATTTTCATGGTTTTGATGTTCGTGAAACGCAAAGTGCGCTTGGCGGGCTTCGCAAACAGGTATTCGATAAAAACAATGAACGCTATGAGTTGCGAGAGGTTTTCGCTGCCTATATGCGCTTCGGCGGGATGCCCGGCATTGCTGATGTTGGTCTGGAGCAGGAAAAGGTGCTGGCACTTCTTGATGGCATCTATTCCACAGTCGTAATCCGCGATATTCTGGAGCGAGAAACTCGCAGAGGGCAAAAGCAAATCACAGACCCTGCGCTGCTTCGCAAGATTATCCTGTTCCTTGCAGATAATATCGGCTCCAGCGTTTCTATTGCCTCCATCGGTAATATACTGGTAAACGAAGGGCTTTTGGACGATGATAAACGCAAGGGTATCCCCAGCGCACATACTGTACAAGCCTATGTGAATGCGCTGTTGGAGAGCTACTTCTTCTATGAAATCAAACGCTTTGACATCAAGGGCAAAGCCTACCTCCGCACGCTCGGAAAATACTATATCGTTGACATCGGACTTCGCAATTATTTACTGGGTTTTCGCAATCGCGACAGCGGTCACGCCATCGAGAATGTCGTTTACTTTGAGCTTCTTCGCCGTGGCTATGATGTAGCAATCGGCAAAATCGGCAATGACGAGGTGGATTTCATCGCAACGACAGCTGACGAAAAAAAGTATATTCAGGTAACGGAGTCCATGATGAGCGAGGACGTGCGCAAGCGTGAACTCGCACCGCTGCAAAGCATTCGTGATAACTACGAAAAAATCGTGTTATCTCTTGAGCCGGGACTTGATACTTCCTATGACGGCATCAAATCCGAGAACCTCATTGATTGGCTTCTCAACGAATAAGCACTGCATTTTCAGAGACACGTTCTTTGAGTCCCCGCCGTAGAATGTACCTATTATAATAGGTAGAAACTCATCCTGAAATGCCAAAGAGCCCGCCAGCACACTGTGTTATTCACAGTATGCTGACGGGCTGAAAATACTCAATCCTTTTTCTTTACGAAGCAGCGTTTCTTATAGAACGCAATGCCATAGCAATGAATGTGGTCACTGTCATATTCATCTTCAAAATCCTTGGCATACATTCTTTGGTCAATTTGCCGCAGCGCCTTGTCACACGCAGATTCCAAATCGCCTAATGTCATCGCGCGTTTCGCTTCAAAAATTGCCACCCGGCCATTGATCGTATCGCAGACAACGACATCACTTCGACCTTCTCCATGTTCCTTGTTTGAATCCACCTGATATCCTGCACCAGCGAAAATACCGCTCAGAAATGCGTGATAAAAGTCCTCTCCATAATCATGGTAGCTTATGGTGCGCCTTAATAGTGTGCTCACTTCCCTTGTGATGCTTTCGCAGTCGCCACGCCACACGGCTTCAAAAAGGGCATTCTTATTCCATTTGGAAGCACTTTCCTCAAACCATTCAGCGACCTCTGTTTCAAAAATCTGCTTAATTTCCAAATTCGGAATTTTCAGTGCCACCATGTTATCCGGAAGAGCTTCATTGATTTCACCATCTCTGACCCGTGTCAAATAGCCCGTCAGGTACATCATGCTCCATAGATTTTCCTCAGATGAGTGCAAATAGTCATACGTCAGATTTTCATCCACTCTCTGTACGATATATCCGCCGCCCATCAGCGTTTCCATTTTCTTTGTAATGCTCGTGCCGGCATAATCAATGAACGAGCGAATGATTGCGTTATCACTTGTATCTTTCCAATACTCATCTGGTTCTGCATTGGAATTTTTCTGCAAATCATCAATATAGCACATCACATCCCAAGGGCAATAGACATCAGCATCACCGAAACGGTAGCCATCATACCATTTCTTTATGACTTCTTCCTTCCCCTTGATGCCTGCATCTTCAAGGATTTTATCCACTTCGCTTTGAACAAATCCATAGTATTCGTTAAGGTGAGACGAAGTAATTGTGTTCGAGACGAAATTGTTTGTGCCTGTAAAAATGCTCTCCTTTGCAATTTTCAGGCATCCAGTAACCACGGCAAGTTGAAGATACGGATTATCCTTTAATGCCTGCATAAATCCCTTCATGATTTCAAGCATTTCTTTGTAGTAGCCGTTGCTGGTTGCTTTCGCCATAGGAACATCATACTCATCAATGAGAAGAATTACATTTTTATGATAGTGTCTGTTCAGAAACTCTGAGAGAATTTGAAGTGAACGCATCACTTCAACCTTTCCCGCGTGCTTATACGCAATGTTCCAAAACAGCTTCTTTTCTTCTTCGTTCAGCACCGAGCTTTGCATCAGATATTCATGTTTCTTATAAAGTTCTCCAATTTCATAAACAAACTGCTCATACGCAGTTGAAAAATCGTTTCCCTCAACTGCTTTAAGACTCAAACTCATCACAGGCCACTGGTTCATCCACGCATCGCAAATATCCTTTTGCTTTGAAATTTCCAGTCCTTCAAACAAACTTTTGCTATCTTTTTGAATGTCTAAGAAGCACTCAAGCGTACTCATTCCTAACGTCTTTCCAAAGCGGCGCGGGCGAGTTATTAATGTAACTTGCGTACCGGACGACTTGAGTATTTCACCAATCAGCCCTGTCTTATCGACATAGTATAGACTTTCTCTACGGATCTTTTCAAATTCGGATTTTCCCTTCGGAATGTTCAAAAAAGCCATGCTACCTACTCCCTTCCGAAGCATTACTACCAAGGCTGCTCTTGCGCATAACCCTCAAAAGGATATTGAACCTCAGTGTACTTTGATTTTACCATCTATCTCTGGAAATAGCAAGTCAATCGGACGGAATAGCCGGCGATATTTTTCTCATGCCACTTGTCAAACAACTTCTTCGCTGCAGCCATGATGCACTAATTGGAAAGTTCGACAATGCCACGGTGGATTTCATCACAATCTCACCGATTGCCTGTTCAAGAAATAAGCGCTGCATTTTCAGAGACACGTTCTTTGAGTCCCCACCGCAGAATGTACTTATTATGATAGGTAGAAACTCATCCTGAAATGCCAAAGAGCCCGCCAGCACACCGTGTTATTCACAGTATGCTGACGGGCTGAAAATACTCAATCCTTTTTCTTTACGAAGCAGCGTTTTTTATAGAACGCAATGCCATAGCAATGAATGTGGTCACTGTCATACTCATCTTCAAAATCTTTAGCGTACATTCTTTGGTCAATTTGCCGCAGCGCCTTGTCGCACGCAGATTCCAAATCGCCTAATGTCATCGCGCGTTTCGCTTCAAAAATTGCCACCCGGCCATTGATGGTATCGCAGACAACGACATCACTTCGACCTTCTCCATGTTCCTTGTTGGAATCCACCCGATACCCTGCACCAGCGAAAATGCCGCTCAGGAATGCGTGATAAAAGTCCTCTCCATAAAGCGGGTGCAACTTAGGGATTTCATAATCCCGGAAATATCGGCATAGTCGTGTCATGCGGCTATGCCGTTTTTCCTTTTCCGTCTGGCTGTGGCGGATTGAATGAGCCAATACAATTCCATACGATTCTGAGCTTCTGCACCTTTTTGCCGCATACACGTTCAGCTTGGAAAACCTCAATACGCTCAACAAATTCCCTTATGATCTCCGCATTCAGTTCGCGGATATCTGTATGCTTTCGTACAAGAGCAATGAAGCTATCCACATTCACACGGTTCTCCTGCTGAGCGACAATATTACCTCGAAGCACCGTGATGCGTTCTTCCAGTGTCTTTTGCTCCGCTTCATAACTTTCGGACATCTTGGCAAAACGCTCATCGGATATCTTGCCCTCGACATTGTCCTCATAGAGCCGCTGAATGATGGTATCGAGCTTGTGAATCCGTGTCTGAGCCTGCTCCCGTTTTTCGTCTCGGAGCGTCTTTTCGGTTTCGGCTTTGGACAACTTTGTGACCATTTCTACGAACGCGTCCTCGTGCTCACGCACATAGGCGGTTACATTGCGGATACCGTCCAGCAGGAACTCCTCAATAACGGAATTGCGGATCTGATGTGAGGAACAGACTTCTTTTCCCCGTTTACGATAGGTGGCGCAAACCATGTACTCGCTTTGCGGTAGATTGCGCCCGCGCACCTGATACAGCTTCGCACCGCAGTCGGCACAGAATACCATGCCGGACAAAACAGCCTGTTTCTGTCCGCATAGCCGTTGGCAAGTAGCTGCTCGGAGCAGGCATATAGTTTCTCCACAGCCTCACCGATAGCCTCTGCGCTGCGGCCGACATCACGCACCGTTTTCACGATGATGCAGTCAGGCGCACGGTCGCCGAACCAGAGATAAAGCGTAGCCGGGCACTTCCGATTAGCACGGCTGCATCCGCTGATCTCCACATTGAAACCGTTGCCGAAATCCCGGTACAGGCACTTTTCCAAGTCGATGGTGCGGATGCTGTAGTTTTCACCGAGAGCCTTTTTCAGCTCCGGCAGTGACAGGTAATGTACCATTGTCTGTTTTCCTCCTTCCTGAATTGATGCTGCGGGTAGCAGTGGGTGGCAGTACGGGTAGCGGCATTTTTGAACACTGCAACCCCCAAAAAGCCTTGTGTATCAAGGACTTTCGCCTTACGGGTAGCAGAGGTAGCAGCTGATGCCGAGTTTATGCCCACAGGAAATAATCCTTGTATGCATTTCTCTGACTCGCTTCCCAACTTTATTTTTTCGGCTGAGAAGTTGGAAGAACTGCTACCTCTGCTACCCAGTGCCCTAAAACCCTTACCGCTCTTGTGTTTTCTTGGGTAGCAGCAGTAATTTTTACTGCTACCCGTACTGCTACCTCTGCTACCCGAATTACAGAAAATCCGTACCATTATAGCCGTATTCCCTTGCGTACTGCTCCTTGGCTTCAAGCGTCAGCGTGTAATCCTTGTAGTAGGTGTTGCCCTTCTGCCGTGTGGTCATCTCTGCATATAGCTTGCCGAGATGCTCGGCAAGCTCCTCACGAAACTCTTTCGCAGTCTTGGAAAAGCCGTTATTGTTATCCCGGCACCATGCCTGATAGACACGGTAGATGCGCCCGGTGGTGCAGTGTTTTTGTATCCTGCCATTCTGCCACGGGCACATACACTCCTCAAAGAAGCTGACGACCGTGCTGTTTTCGGACATATACCGTGTCCGTGCTGCCGAGATACTCTCCGGCTCGGAAAAGCGATAGCCGTTGCGGATGACCGTTTGCAGCGCCCGGATCGCCTTGTAAACGATGCCGCCGCGCTCGGCGTACAACTTGTCCAGCAACCGCTTGTCCTGCTGCTCCTTTGGGATGACGTTGGGACAGCGGACGACCATGATGCGGTTATATACCCACTGGCCACCGTCGCCGCCGAATTTCGGAAGCCGGTTCATACAGAACCAGAGCAGGCCGTTGTATGTGAATTCAAACGCCTGCTGCCCTTTGAACTTGGCATAGAGGCTGTCGCCGCCGGTGATCTTTTTAAAGGTCTTCAGCTCGTCCACAGTCAGAAAGCTCATATCCGAGGAACCGGCGAGGCGTGTGCCGTAGATCGCGCCGATGCCGAAACGGGCCTCGATCTCCTTCAGGTCAATGCCGATGAAGTTGCCTTTGCCGAGCAGCCGCTCCACAAGGCTTTTGAGCTGGGATTTGCCCGTATCGCCGTCGCCTACGAGGAACAGGGACTTTTTCAGCCGCCAGCCCTTGATGTTGGAAATACATACGCCGATGAATTCCAGCAGCAGCCGCTCGATTGCGGGATCGCCGTTCGTAAGCTTTTTCATATACGCATCGAAAACCGGCGTCGGCTCCGGTCTGCCCGTCCAGTCGCACAGGATCTGGATCGTGGAATACACGGTCGGCGTGTGCGGAATCAAGACGGTATCCGTTTCGGTGACTCGGAGCAGACCGTTCTTGAAATTGATCAGGTTTTCGTCGGCATCAAGCTCCTCCTGACTTATATAGTTGAGATCGGTGGTGATGTGCTGCAAGGCTTCTGCGACCTTGCTCATCTTGACCAGCTCCTCGTCATAATCGGCAATACACTGCTTGATAATGCCCATGAACATATCGTTGGAATACAGCCGGTAGCAGCCGTTCTCGTAGACATATTTCAAAAGCCCCTGCTTACCGTTATCCCTAACGAGGATGTAATTCAAATTCTCTCGAACATATCTCGCCAGCAGCGGTGTCACGATGTACGGCTCTCCGGTCGCTTTGTTAAAGCGGATAAAATACGGGTGCTCCATCTTAGATTTGTGGAGTATACCGTCGCAGGCTTCGATGCCTTTCTCGATGGTGGCCGTGCGGTAATCCTCACGCTCCCACTTTTCCCGGTACAGAGCGGAGGAACGGAACACCCGGTCAATCATCTCCGGGTCTGCGCCTGTGCGAAATGCGATCATGGCGCACAGTGCACAGTCTGCCTCGGACTGGGAACCGTAGTCGGAGAAATCTCCGTCGCAGTATAGCTTGCGGAATTTCTCGCCGTTTTTCTGCTTCAGCAGATTGGCCACGATGTCGAACAGCTCACGGTCGTCACCGTCCCGCTTTTCACTGTATTTCACCTTCTGCTTTCGACGCATATCCTTGTCCAGCGTAACGAGCAGTGCGTCCGTACACTCTTTCAGCGGAACATTACGTATCACATTGCCTGTATAAACGGCAAAGCGATTTGTGATACCGCCGCAGTACAGCTCCGTGCTGTTGTGCGGATTTTTCATGTAGAACGCTTTGTCCAGTCGCAATTTTCCGTCTTTATCAAGATAGGTCGGCACTTGGTTGATATCGCATTTCCCGTAGATATGGATACCGCCGCCGCTGACTGAATACTCGGCATAGGAGTTGAATCGTTCAAGCATCAGCTGCACAAATGGGTCGGAGAGTTCCTTGTGGTCGATATCCAAAAAGAAGTACCCTTGCGGAATCTTGAATCCGACGCCGTTATAGCCGCGCTCTTCGGCGGCTTTGAAAGCCTCATCGTATGTCACCCATGTGTGTGCATACTCGCTGTTCGTGCCTGTCGCTGCGCCGCTTGCGGAGATCGGCACCTTCGTGCGCTTGCCCTTGCGGGTCTCATAATTCCAGCAGAGCCATATCTTTTGTGATTTCAGCTCGTCCATATGCATTTCACCGTCACCCCCTCTCTCTGCGTTATTTTCACGGCGCTCACTCCTGCTTGTTTGAAGTGATGACCAGCCACTCACGAAAAGCGTCAACGGGAATGAGGCTCCTTGTGCCGATGCGGATGAACGGAAAGCCATCCGATTTTACAAGCTCGTACGCCTTCGGCAGGGATATTCCCAGCTGCGCAGACAACTCTTGTACACTCATGGTCGTTTTCTCCATGTACTTCTCTACCTCCATTTCTGTAAATTTGGGCGCAAAAATACCACCTTCAAAAATCTCGCATGGATTTTCATGGGTGGTCACGTCAGCACAATATTGGCTTTTCCGTTTGTCATGATCTGCCGGACTGCATTGTAAGCCGTAAGGTCTTTCACGCCGCAGTCGTTTCGCTTGTCGATGCGTTCCTCTCGCTGCTTGATTCGGCGGTTTTCACGCTGGCGTTTTCTGTCTTTCAAGTTCATTGCCTCCTTCTGAAAAAATATAGACTGCTCCCGCAGGTGCGGGAAACAGCCTTTCCTGGTTGACATCCGCGAATGAGAAATACGTTTCTCACCTATCTCACTCACATTATATAACTTTGCGTTATTCGAGTCAATAGCAAAACAGAAAATTTTTCGTAGAATTTTATACGATTGTAGAACCCAATAGAATCTATTCTCACAAACGACTTGACGAAACTCACTTATAGTAATATAATATGAGTGAAATCCAAGACGAGGTGTGAGAACCATGTTTCCTGAACGACTGAAAGACCTTAGAAAAGAAAAAGGCATGACACAGATCGAGCTTGCCACAGCACTTGGCGTATCCAGTGGCACCATTGCCATGTGGGAAACTGGAAAGCGCAAGCCCAGCTTTGAGATGTTTGAAAAACTGACGCAGGTTTTTGATAAACGAATCGATTATATTCTTGGTACGTCCGATGATCCAACCCCAGCCAAACTGAACGACATGGAAGTCGCACAACTGGGAAACTGGGCAATGCAGGAGGAGTACGAGGATGTGATGCGTAAATACTCTCTGCTCGATGATTTCGGACAGAAAACGATAGCTGCCGTTTTGCGCATGGAGTTCGCTCGTTGCCAGGAGCAAGGAACCCTAAAAAGTGGGAAAAGCGTGTCCGTTTCCGTAAAAGTGAGAGATTTTCCGGATGAAGTGCTTACTGCGAATACAACGGAGGGTGAATAATGGATTTCACTTTATTGATTGAAGGGTTGCGTCAGGCAAAGTGCATTACCCCCTTGGAAAAGGATATTCTGGATACATGGGACGAGCTTCAGAAATCCCCGTTTGACCGCAGCTCTGCGCAACTGCAAATAATGCAGAACAATGCAAATCATCCGGAGATTCTTGCCGCGATCAAGGCGCTGCCAACAACAGTTGTTCGTCCTTTTGACCAGGTAACGGAATCCGATATCCGATATAATTTAGGGAAACAACTTGAGGCGCTTGCCGTGAAAGAGGGGGGACCGACCAATGGCTAACAAACTGGAACTGACTTGGTACGGCAAGGACGAGCCGATTCGAGTCGAGCCTCGTTTACTTATTGAAAACACAGAGCTTTCCAATACCGCCGCCGACCTGGATACGCAGAATATGCTGATCCATGGGGATAATCTGCTGGCACTGAAAGCACTGGAAAGTAAATTTGCTGGGCAAGTAAAGTGCATCTATATCGATCCGCCGTACAACGCAAATGCCGCAAACATATATGAAGACAATATTGAACATAGTCTTTGGCTCAATCTGATACGCCCGCGCCTACAAATTATGTGGAGGCTTTTGGGTGATACGGGTTCCATATGGATAAGCATTGATGACAATGAACGTGATTATCTGAAGGTTTTGTGCGATGAGGTATTTGGCCGATTATCTTTCCTTGCCTCCATTGTATGGCAAAAACGTTATTCACGCGAGAACCGAGAGGCGATTGGCGACTCACATGAATACATTCTTGTTTATGTAAAAGACAAAGATGCATTTAAAAAGGCAAGAAATTATCTTCCACTTGCAGAAAAACAACTCAAAGCGTACAAAAATCCGGATAATGACCCTCGAGGCGCATGGCAATCAGTTTCGTTGCTTGCGCAAGGATACCGGCCCAATCAAATGTACGAAATTGTTGCCCCAAATGGGAAAATACATACACCGCCACCGGGAAATTGTTGGAAAGTCGTAGAGCCAGAATTTAAGAAAGCGCTTGCGGACGGACGAGTGACCTTCGGAAGTGACGGAAATGGCGTGCCTCGCAGAAAACAATTTTTATCAGAAGCAAAGGGAATTGTACCATGGACGTGGTGGCCGCAGGACGAAGTCGGCCACACTGGTGAGTCTAAGGACGAAGTAAATGCTTTGTTTGGAAGTGATATTTCGTTTGATACCCCCAAGCCCGAGCGTTTAATTCAGCGCATCATCCATATTGCCTCCAATCCCGGCGATTTGGTTCTTGATTCCTTCCTCGGTTCCGGCACCACGGCTGCCGTCGCGCAGAAAATGGGGCGGCGTTGGATTGGCGTGGAAATGGGCAATCACGCCTATACCCATTGCAAAGTGCGCATGGATAAGGTCATTGCCGGAGAAGACCCCGGCGGCATTACCAAGGCGCAGAACTGGCAGGGCGGCGGTGGGTACCGCTTCTATGAGGTAGCACCTACGCTCATTAACAGAGATCCCTTTGATGAATATGTCATCAACGAGGACTATGACGCCAATATGCTGGCTGCGGCGGTGGCTCTGCACGAGGGATTCCGCTATCAGCCGGATGGAGACCTGTTCTGGAAACAGTCTGTAGGCAACGAGAACAGCTACCTCTTTGTGACTACCCGCCACCTGAACAGCCCCTATCTGGACTCCATCAAGGACACCATGGAGGAGG
>OJJV01001221.1_pt1 | contig 11615 bp, 10 predicted proteins | sample 1596391 | NCBI WGS metagenome assembly OJJV01 (sample SAMEA4350164, study PRJEB24818) | metagenome | biome: human; feature: gut; material: faeces | place: Denmark | collected 2013-09
AAATTACGATGAATTAACAATAAACAATGCAGCACAAAAAGGATATTTTAAAAACTCATTCTTTGATATTACTACATTTGAATTGAGTGTTCGTGTGGACGGAAACTGTTATCAACAGACAGACATCTCAGAAATCAGTAACGATAATTGTATAAGCTTCGGCCACAACTTATATGATTTGACAGTTCAAAGCTTGAACATTCCAAGAGGAAAGCACAAGTTACTTGCATCAACAACCAAAAAAGATGAAAATAAGAACGATAGTGACCTCTGCGGTTGCTTCTGTCGCCGTTGTTGGGGCGGTTTTGCTCCCTGTTATGTTGCGCGGCAACAACAAGACAGAGGGCGAGCCTACCAATACATCCGCGCTCATAGAACTTGACGACGGTACAGTAGAGAACTCTGCATATTCAAGGATATCTGCATATTCGGCGTTTTCCGATATTTCTCTTCCGTCGAGAGAAAAGCCGTACTATGAGGCATTTTCAAAAGGTTCGGCAACAGAGCCCGAACCGACGGCGGGAGAAGAAACATCTCGAACCGAAAAGACCTCGAAAACTTCTTCGGGTTCATCATCCGCTGAGGACGGTTCGTCAAACACTCAGCCTCGAACAACGGAGAAAGAACCTGTTATTTCGGAAATTTCTCTTCTTAGGTTGATAAATTCTACCCATCCTCTTCCGAGCAATTTTGTTCCGCAGACAGCAAAGATGGACGGGCAGTATATCCGCATCTTAAAGAAATGCTTGACGATGCCCGCAGCGAGGGCGTATATATGTTTATTCGCTCCGGTTACAGAAGTTATGCGTCGCAGGAATCGGTTCTGAACAGTTTTATAAACAAATACAGAAACCGCGGATATTCCTACGAAGAAGCAAGACGGCTTGCATTGCAAACGGCGTCATTGCCGGGGTGCAGCGAACATCAGTCGGGGCTTGCCGTTGACATAAACGCAACGGGTGGAACAAGTTCTTATACCGCGTATGCGTGGCTTGCCAAGAATGCCTATAAATACGGCTTTATACTGCGCTATCCGTCAGGAAAGGAAAGCATAACGGGTATTGAGTACGAGCCGTGGCATTATCGCTATGTCGGAATAGGTGAGGCGGAAAAAATCAAAGATTCGGGGCTTTGCCTTGAAGAATATCTCGGTGGTTAAATTCAATATGAGTTTTATACAAAAAGCGAAAAGCCGCGTCTTAAATTACGCGGCTTTTCGCTTTTTGTATTACTTGTTTTCTTTATCTTTTTTGGAGGGGATTTTTGCGATCAGGTACATAAAAAGCACAATAACCGCCGCAACAACGAATATTCCCGCCATTCCTTTTCCCATTATGGGAAGCGTTTGAAGCATTGCTTTTATATCAAAAGTCATTTGTATATCTCCTTTATTTTGCAATAAGGTTCAGGATCATACCTCCCGCAATTACGGACGCTATCTGTCCCGAGACATTTACGCCTATCGAATGCATAAGCAGGAAGTTCTGATTGTCTTCTTTCAAGCCCATTTGGTGAACGACTCTTGCAGACATCGGGAAAGCGGAAATTCCCGCCGCGCCTATCATCGGGTTGATCTTTTTCCCTTTCGGTAGGAAAAGATTGAGTATCTTTGCAAAAATAACTCCGCCTGCAGTATCAAAGATGAACGCTATAAGTCCGAGCCCGATTATCATTAACGTGTCAAGCGTTAAGAAGTCTTCCGCTTTCATGCGTGACGCGATGGTAATGCCGAGAAATATCGTTACGAGATTTGCAAGCACTTTTTGCGCGGTTTCGGAAAGAGAATCAAGAACGCCGCATTCGCGGATAAGGTTGCCGAACATAAGAAAACCGATGAGTACTACGCTTTTCGGAGATACAAAGCCTGTTATTGCCGTTATGATTATCGGAAACAATATTTTTGCGAGTTTTGAAACGGAATGAGGCTTGTAGGGCATTCTTATAAGCCGTTCTTTTTTTGTCGTAAGCAACTTTATTACGGGCGGCTGCACAATGGGAACAAGAGCCATGTATGAATATGCCGCAACCATTATCGCTCCGAGATATTTCGAATTGAAATATTGGGCAACGAAAATTGATGTGGGACCGTCCGCTGCTCCGATTATCGCTATTGATGCAGCGTCTTTCAACTCAAAACCGAGCAGGGAAGCAAGGCTCAGTGTGAAAAATATTCCGAATTGTGCCGCCGCGCCGAAAATCATCAGTTTTGGGTTGGATAACAGCGGTCCGAAGTCTATCATAGCACCTATGCCGATAAACAGCAACAACGGGAAAAGTTCGTTTGCTATGCCTGCATCGAAAAGCACGTCAAGCGCGCCGACCTCATCTCCCTGCGTAATCGCTCCCGATAACGGCAAATTTACAAGTATTGCTCCGAATCCGAGCGGCAACAAAAGCGTGGGTTCCATCTTTTTCTTGATTGCCAAAAAGATGAGAACCGCACCGATGACGTACATAACGCATTGCTGCCATGTTACGTTCAGCACGTTTCCGAAAAGTTCTGCCATATATTCGCTCCTTAAAAAAAATTACAAAATAAAAAGACCTTATCGGAAAACGCTCGCAGAGGTTGCGTGAATATCCGATAAAGTCTTGCCGTTTAATTCCCGAGCGGGCAAAATATTGCCGTGTATTGACGCTGGGGAAACGAACATTGTTCGCCGACTACTCCCTTTAATCTGTTTGATTGTTACTAATACAGTATATATAATAATTGTTCCGAAATCAAGTATTTTATTGGGTATGTTGAAAAATGTTACGAATTAAAAACTCTGCAAAAAAGAAACGGCGGTTTTCCCGCCGTTTCTTTGTGATATTCAAGTTAACCGAGAACCTTTTTCTTGTAGAAAGCGATTCTTTCACCGAGGTCGGGATGCTCTTTCTTTGTTTTATCGGAGAACATCGCGTCGTCGATGTTTTCGGTCGCCGCAAGTTCGTGACCTATGAGCGCATAAGTTGCGTCGATAAGGTGTGCAAATGCGGGGTCGTCAAGCGCCTTGCAGATGAAAGACTGTCTGGGAGAGTTGATGTCCTCTCCGCTGATTTCGAAAAGGTCGTAACCGTGACAGTTTTTCATTATTCTGTCAAGCTGTTCGCGAGTGTTTCTTGTCGGCATATACGTTACCGCGTCAAACTTCTGCTCGTGAATAACTTCAAAAAGTAACGGAAGATAGTCGTCTTCAAACTTCTGCGCTTTCTTGTCTCCCGTTACGGAAGAACCCACATCGCCGAGATATGCGTAAGCAGAGATACCTCCGAACTTCTTTGTCATCGCAATAAAGTCAGCCATTTTCGGGCATTCGTTTGTTGCGGGAATGTAGAACTTCTCAACCATATCACTTTTCAGAACGCCGAGAATGTCGTATTCATAAAAGTCGGGGTTCTCTTTGCCTGAAAGGATCTGTCCCTGTGCCTTTTCGCTTACGGGGATATGCAGGTCGTTCATGAGGAAATTCAGCACATCCTTGCAGTCGGGGAAACGTGCCGTTATCTTCTTCGCAAGAGCAAAAAGGATGTGTCTTTCGGTTACGGAACCGCCCTCGCTGTGTCTCGAAATGGGCAATACGTCCTTTTCGTAGTCAAGCGAAAGTCCCGCGCCCTTAACAAGTTCGGTTATGTTTGCGCACATCTTTTTGTTGCGTTCGTCCCTGTGTGCTCTGTAAGGCGCAAGCCAAGCATTTACGGCATCAATGTTCTGATGAGGAATGCCGTGCATGGCAACATACGCAACAGAAATCTGGTCGGGGTTGTTTATTTTTTTGCCGTTCAGCGGCGTTGCGGACGCATCAACTCTGCACTCAATGCCGCACGTTACGGGCATATTCAGGATTTTACCCGCTTCAATGAATTCTTTTGCGCCCGAGGACGAGTCATGATCCATGATGCCCGCGGTTTTAAGCCCGTTTATCCAAGCCATATAAAGCGCTTTGGTCGGGGAGTACGGAGAAAACGAGTAAATTGTATGAATATGGTTGTTTACATACTGCGTTTTCGGGGGAGCGGGAAGAATGCCGTCATCGTGAAGTTTCTTGATCTCGCGAAGTGCTTCCAAACGCTCTTCTTTCGTTTCCGCATTGAGTCTTTCGATAAGTTCGGTCTTTTTATCCATTATAAAACCTCTCCTTATTTAAGCATTACCTGTCCGCCTGTTACGGGGATGGCTTGACCTATTTCATAAGTCTGCTCAACAATGTAGAAAATCGCTCTCGCAACGTCTACGGGCAGACAGCCTCTGTTCATCGGAACTTTCGCCATATAGAATTTTCTTACATCTTCAACACAAGTCGCGCCGGGAACTTTGCCTGCGTGCAGATACTGAACGAAAAGTCCTTTTTCGGGGTCGCTCCAAAGCGGACCGTCGAGGTAGTTGCCGGGGCAAACCGCATTGACTTTGATGTTGTAGGGGCAAAGTTCAAGAGCATAACTCTGGGTAAGACCTATGCCTCCGAATTTGCTGCCCGCATACGCAAAGTTCTTGTTCGAACCTTCAAGTCCCGATTTGGAGTTGACCTGAACTATATCCATCATGTAGTCGGGGGAGATTCTGTGCTGGATCTTCATTATGTTGCTTGCGTATTTTGTGCAGAGGAAGAATCCCGTGTAGTTTACGGCGGTAACAAGTTCGAATGTCTTCTGCGTCATTTCTTCAAGCGAACCTGCTTTTGCGATACCTGCGTTTGCAACAAACAGGTCAAGTCCGCCGTATTCAAGAACTGTCTTGTTTACAAGGTTCTTGACGGACGCTTCGTCCGCAACATTAACGGCAACGGCAAGCGAACGTCCCGCGCCGTATTCAGCCGTGATTTCATCCGCAAATGCCTGCGCTCCTTGAAGGTTCATGTCGGCAACAACGATTATTGCGCCCTCTTTGAGCATTTCCTGCGCAATACCTTTGCCGAAGCCCTGCGCAGAGCCCGTAACTATCGAAATCTTGCCTGAAAGGCGCTGACCTGCGCCCGCAGCAAGGGAAACCTTTGCTCTGTAAGACTCAACTTCCCAGTTAACGATGAAATCAACTTTGTCCTGCGTCATCGGAAGTTCGCCGCCGAAAGACTGCGAATATTCGGCGATTTTGAGCGCGTCGGTGAATACAACCGCTGCGGTGTCAGCCTCTTTTTTGTTTTTGCCGCAGGCAAACATGCCGAGACATTCAACGAATACGATTTTCGGCATAAAGCCTTTTTCTGCAGTGAAAGCGTTGAACAGCGTAACAATTTTCTCTTCATCCGCATCTGCGGGAATCCAAAGCGGATTTGCTTTGCAGTATACTATATGGTCGGGTGTAAAACTGTTTTCGATTGCCGCAAAAGCGTCTTTTGAAGCCGCAAATTTTGCAGTTTCTTTATTAGCGACGAATTTGACGGATGCTGCTTCGTTCTTGCCGTAAAGCATACGGAGAACGGGCGCAATGCTTACCGCCTTGTCCTCTTCGAACTCAACCTCGTCAAAGCAGGGAACGGTTGTTGCCTTTTCTCTGAGAGCGTTCATAACATCCGCAACGAGTTTGTCAAGTTCTTCTTCCGTATCAGCCGCGAAGAATACGCCGTGATTTTGCAGGAAGAGCAGGGAAGCGGGCTTGCCGTTTTCCTTTTCATACCTGTCCATAAGTTCTTTGCAAAGAAGAGCAAGAACAAAACCGGGGTTGGAAGAGGGAACCCATATTGCTTCGGGAAAGAGTTTCTTCATTTCAGCTTCCGCGCCCCTTGAACAGGTAAGACCGTTGATAAGAGCGGGGTGAACGTGAAGAATGAGTTTTTGCGGGAAAAGGTCGTGGAGCAGCGTTTCAACGCTCGGGCGTTTGTTTTCTTCGCCCTTGCAACGGCTGTCCATCATATCGGAAAGAACCTGCGCCTCACGCTCTTTGACGTCCGAAGAATATTTCTTCGTCCACATCGCTTCAAGCGCCGCTCTGTCCATTTTTACGAACTGGTCTTCTCTGATCGTCGCAAGAGAAGAACCCGAGCCTTTGATATAAAGAAATTCATCTGTCTTGAAAGAGGTGTTTCCGCCTCCGGCAAGAACGTAGTCTGCGTCCGCACCGTAACGGTGAGACATGGAAATAAGAGATTCCAACATACTGAATGCCTTTCTCGGAATATATCCGCTGTATATTATTTGATTTATAGACATTATAATATTTTTTCACGCGCAAAGCAGTATTTGCTTACCGCTTCCGTCTGTTTGCCCGCTATGCCGAGCATTCCGCGCGCCCAGCCGGGAAGAAATTCGTTGTATTTTATCTCGAATACGACAGATTTTTCGGGGAAGAGAGGCGTTGTTACCTTTTTTCTGAAAATATCAAAGTCGCTTGTCGAATACCGAACGTCAAGGTCGAACGTTATTCGAACGTCCTCAAAGGGAAGCACGAACGCAACGCGGTCATACTCGATTATGCACGACGGACGGTAAAGTCCCTCCGAAAGTATCGAGAAAAATCTGACTGCGGTATCGTCTTTATTCAGCAGACAGGAAAAGTCGCCCGCCGCAATGCGGTAAAACTCGTCTTTCGAAATCTTGACCTTATCCTTGTATTCCCAAATGTCAAGTTTTCTCTTCATCTCGAAATGCGCCCAATCAAGGTCGTAACCGTAGTTTCTGATACGCATTTTCTTGCGGTCGTATGCACCAAGGTCTTTGTCAAAAAAGTCCTTGCAGCCTACGGAGTCAAAATAAAGACTGTTGATAAAATACGTCCCGTCCGCACCCGCGAACTTATCGTAATTCATATATCTTTCGCAGAGATTACGGCATTTGAGATAGTCGTAACGGTTTATCAGATATTTGAACTCGTGTCGGAACGTCTTGGTCGTTTTCGGCTTCGGTATAGGTCCTGTCAGATTATCGAGGAGTTTCGAAAACCCGTTCTCAGATCTCTTCATTGCTCGATACCAAGTTTACGGAAAGGATTCCGTCAAGGTCTGCTATTTTTTCAACCATAACGCTGTCCGCACCGTTGCGGAGATTCAACTCGTATATCGCTTCAACCGTGTCGTCGGATGTGTTTTTCATGCGAAGACGGTACTTTTTGCAATAATGATTAAGCGCTTTTGCCATAATATCGCTGTTGAAAGAGGTGTTGTATCTGACAACGAGAAGATAACTCTTTGAAGAGAATCCCGTAAGATTGAATACAACAACGCAAAGACCTATAAACACCGTGGAGATAAGCGCGACAAGATAAAGGCCCGTACCTGCGGCAAGTCCCGAAGCAACGCCCCAGAAGATGAAAGAAATATCTCTCGAATCTTTGACCGCATTTCTGAAACGGATTATGGAAAGCGCGCCGACCATTCCGAGGGAAAGCGCAAGGTTTGAGTTGATTATCATCATGATGACTGCGGTAACGACCGTTGTTATAACTATCGTTCCGCCGAAATTGCGATTGAATGTTACGCCGTTGAACGTAAACTTGTAGATGAAGTAGATGAACAGCGAAACCGCAAGAGCGATGAGAAGTCTGATGATGATGTCGGAAATGGAAATTGCCGAAGAACTCTGGAAGAGTTGCGACAGAAATCCGGAACCCGCAAGGGCGGTAAGGTTTGAAATCATTTTTTTATTCCTCCGTTTTATCAGTTCCAGAGTTTTCGTCTGGGTGAATTGATTTTTGTTTCAGAAAGATTTTCAACGTGGTCGGACGCGATGCCCGCACCTCTGACAACGCAAGAAAGCGCGTCTTCCGCAGTATAGACGTGAATGCCTATCTTTGACGAGAGCAGTCTGTCAAATCCGTAGAGCAGGCTTCCGCCGCCCGTCATAAGTATTCCGTCCGTTGATATATCCGCAATGAGTTCCGGCGGCGTCTTTGAAAGCACGTCGTGAACCGCTTCTACCACCGTATTCGCCGCAGGGGTCAACGCCTGCATAACGTTGTCAGAAGAAATGGTAAATTCTTTCGGAAGCCCCGTTGCCATATTGCGTCCTCTGACGGTCATTGTCAGCCGCTCCGCACGCGGGGAAACGCAGCCTATTTTGATTTTTATGTCTTCCGCAGTTCGTTCTCCTATTATGCAGGAAAACTCCTTGCGGACGTATTTGACTATCTCTTCATCGAACTTGTTGCCGCCGCATTTTACGGATTCGGAAACAACGATGTCGTTTAAGCATATAACCGCAATGTCAACGGTGCCGCCGCCGATGTCTATAACCATTATTCCTCGCGGTCTGCCTATGTCAAGCCCCGCGCCGAGCGCCGCCGCCATCGGTTCTTCTATCAGTTCGATATTTTTCGCGCCCGCATTCGTAACGGCTTGTCTTACCGCACGTTCCTCAACCTCGTTTATTCTTGACGGAACGCATACGACCGCGTTCGGCGGAAAAATTGAATTTCCGTTTGCTTTTCGGATAAAGTATCGCAGCATTTGTTCGGTGCTGTCGTAATCCGAGATTATGCCGTCGCGCATCGGGTGAACAGCCGCAATGTTTTTCGGAGTTCTGCCGAGCATCTCCTGCGCTTCAAAGCCGACTTTCAATATCTTCATCGTCTTTTTGTCTATTGCGACGACCGCAGGCTCACGCAGCACAATGCCTTTTCCTCTGACGTATATCAGCACAGAAGACGTGCCGAGATCTATTCCCATATTTTTTCTGAACATCGGCGTCCTCCTATTCTTCTATCGTTATATAAGGTTTGTTCGTCAATCCCGCATTAAGCAAGACATATTCTCCGCTGTCTCCGCGCAGGAAATCGTCGGGACCTACAACATCGACTTTTCTCGCTATCCCGTGCAGGGGACCGAACATATTGCGGCGTGTCAGATAAACCGTCAGGTCAAGCGTTCCGTCGTTTTTAAGTTCGTCCGTCACGTCGCAGGTGTACGGAGGGAACGCAACCGTTTTGTTCCCGACGGTGCAGCAGGCAACATTTTCTTCATCTGCAAGATGCAGTATCGCTCTTTGTCCGTCTTTCGGAAACTTTGCAAAATGAAGTTTGTACTTCATTGAACCGCCGTAGAACGGAAGCCCCTGCGCCGCGGCATTGCCGAAACCGAGTTTTTCTCTTTTTGAGATTTTTCCCGAAATGTCGGCGGCAAAGTTTCCAAGCAGATATATCGCTTCGAGGTTTGAATCTTCTCTGAACTGCGTTCTGAAAGATATTTCGTTCTTTCCGTTTTGTATCAGATCGGAAATATCGAATCTGTTGAAGCACTTGTCGATATAAATTCCGTCAATAGGCTTTTTGTCAATAGCCTTGCCGTTTATTTTGATGTCGAATTTCTCGGGCTCTTCACAGCAGAGAACGACTTTTTCGTTATATCCGTCGTTTTCGAATTCAAATACCGTTTCGATCTCGGCTTTTGTCTGCAATTTGCGCTGTGCCGTATACCACGGCTGATCCATCATGCCGCCGCGCGGTTCAAGTCCGAACTCCGCACGCAGACAACGGTCTATAAGCAGTATTTCTTTCTTTTCGGAAAATTCTCCGTCGTTTATTCTGAACTTTGCGTAATCAAGAACAAGTACATTCGGCTCATCTGTCGAAATTTCCGTTTCATCGTCCGCAGAAACTTTTTCAATCACTTTTCTTTGCGGCAGAGGTTCAACGTCAAGTGTTTCTTCATACGGTATTACAAGCAGTATAAGCTGTCCCGCTTCAAAATCCGTCGTATATTTCCCGTTATTGCAGTCAACGCTGAATATTTCCCCGGAAACGGTGTCCCAAAGTTGCAGTGAAACATCTTTTCCGAAATCTGTCGTTACTCCTTTAACCGAATTATCGGGGTCGGTGTTGAGCAGGAAACAGTATTTGTTTTCTTCGTCCTTGTAAGTCTGAATGATTATTTTATCGGACGAAACAAGGATTTTGTCGTGCAGTTCTGCGAGGTTTTCTATTTCGGTCTTTTCGCATACATCGGCAAAAGTTTTTGCGGCGTCGGATTCCTCCGCGTCGACAAGTATCGGCGTTATTCCCGCAAAGATTATTTCGCCGCCGCTTGCCTTGAACTGCTTCAACACTTCGAGCGTGGAACTGCGTATCGTGAGCATGCTCGGAACGATAACTCTCTTGTAATCGGCTTTTCCTATTACCAATTTTCCGTCTTCAACGCTTCCGAGTCTCGAAAGCATTTCTTCATCCGCGAAATCAAAATCGACATGCGCTTTAAGCAGGGTATTGTAAAGTTTGTCGAAATCGTCGTCATACGGCTTGATTTTTTCCGATACGTTCATCATGCCGTCTGCCCAGCCCGCATATATCTGCGCCCAAAGGCTTTCAACGGGCATTATAACGGCTGTCCTGCAAACTCTGTCCGTCGTTCCCGTAATTTCACCGATTCGGGTATAATGGTCTTCAAGATACGAATATGCTTTATACCATGCGGACTGATGCAGAATGCTGGCGGGGTAGTCTCTTTTCGCTTCTCCCTGCATGGTATACCATGAAAGGTGGGGACAACGCAGATTGATTCCCATTATCGCCTGCCAATCGCCTATACCTTTATAATCGGAAAAGCGCATCTGCCAACCTGTGCATCCGTTCAGTTCGGACATCAGGTGTTTTTTGCCCGTCTGCCTTGCAACGGACGCAAGTTGCTTGACTATGCAATATGCGTAGTTGTGATTACAGAGAGTGTCAACTCCGGGAACGTCCATGTGTTCGTAACAGCGCATGACCGAACCGTTTGTGCTGACCTGATACGAAAGCCTGTCCTCATGAAGCATATGCCCCGTGAAAAGCAGGTCGTGGTCTTTGCACCAGTTATGATACGGTTTCATAAAATTCTTTATGAAAAGTTCCGTAAGCAATTCTGTATACTGCCATTTGACTTTTGCGTAATATTTCCCGTCTTTTCTTAAAAACAGTTCGGGGAGTTTATCTTTCAAATCATATCCGAACGCTTTTTTGAAGCAGTCAAACAGATCGTCCGTATACGGCGCAAGCATTGCGGGTTCTCTGTTCGGGACGGAAAATCCCGTCATCAGCGCACCTCTGTGAGGTTCGTCAGTAAAAATTCCCTGTATGCTTTTGCCTATGCGCTTTCCGCACTTTTTCGCATACAGTTCATGCGTCGTTTCTATAAAATGTTCCGTCGCTTCACGGCTCAATGTATCGAGATATGAACTCTCGTTATAAGTCGGCGTCGGAACCATATATTCCTGTGTGAAATATATAATGTCTGTTGTCGGCAGGGAAGCAATGTCCGTATGTTTTGATATTTGCACTTCGCCCGAAAAATTTATTCCGTCAACGTCCGCCGCAAATGCGCATATAATGTCGTCCGACCATTCAAACAGGTCTTTCATCACGATGTTGCAGCGCAGGTACTGCATTCTGTATTTTTCTTCTTTTGTCGCGATGCCGCCTGCGGAACCGCTCGGCCATCTGTCCTCGTCGTAAAGCCACGATTCCATATCTTCTTTTTCCGCCGCGTCGGCGCAGGCGTTTATATCGTCGAACCATTCATCGGACAAATATTCCGTCGCAAGTCCGGTTCTCGAATGCATAAAAAAGCCTCCGAAGCCCATTTCCTTCATAACTTCGGTCTGCCTTATCAATTCTTCTTTGTCGAGTTTTCCGTTCCATGCCCAGAACGGTTTTGCTCCGTATTTTCTTCTGTCGGGTTTTCCGAACATCCGAAAACCTCCTTCCGCATACGCGGTTATACAATATATTATAT
>OJJV01001228.1_pt1 | contig 11536 bp, 11 predicted proteins | sample 1596391 | NCBI WGS metagenome assembly OJJV01 (sample SAMEA4350164, study PRJEB24818) | metagenome | biome: human; feature: gut; material: faeces | place: Denmark | collected 2013-09
TCTCTGGTGGGCGCTGGCAGCGTGCGCTTGATGGAAAGATTGATCTTTCCGTTTTCCAGCCCGATCACCATGACCTTGACGGTCTGCCCCTCGGTCAGATAGTCGTGGATATCGCTGACGTAAGCGTGCGCGACCTCGGAAATGTGGACAAGGCCGGTGGTCGTCGCGTCCAGCGCGACAAATGCACCGAATTTCGTCAGGCTCTTGACGGTCCCTTCAACAATTTCTCCTACCTTTAACTGCATCTTTCTATCCTGATCCCCCGTTTACGAATCACCTACGTCCTCGAAGACGATCTCGCCCTCCGAGACCATGCCGAGCTGGTCGCGTGCGACCTGCTCCAGCCCCTCGGGGGTATCGAGCGCGTCGATCGAGCTCTGCAGGCGGTCATTTTCCTGCTGCGTGCTTGCGATGGAGCTTGTGAGCCCCTTTACCTCGGCGTCCTTCTCGTTGATCTGGGAGCGAAGGCGCACCAGGGTAACAGTGGCGTACACAACGAGGATCAGAATCACCAGCTTGACCAGCAGAGACGACTTGACGAACTTCATTCCGGCGTCTGCTCCTTTCCAGTTGTGCGTGTTTCCAATCGGAAATATGCTTACAGGTCATTGTAAACCATTTTCTGCATCTTGCAAAGAGGGTTTTCAAAATTTTTTTGAGAAATTTCAGAAAAAAACGCGCGGGCGTCAGAATGACCTGCACAAACCTGCCAAGCAAGGAAAAAAGCGCCTGAAACAGCCGCACCACGGCCGGGCTCAGCGTCAGAAAATACAAGATCGCCGTGAGCCCCACCGCCAGAAACAGATACAGCCGGAACTGCCCGCCGCCGTATGTCAGCGCGAACAGCAAAAACGCCGCGGCGAGCAGCAGCCCAAACAGCATGTCCGCCGGAAGCGTCCCGCGCGGGCACCTGCGCCGGAGGGCGCGCAGCGCGTCATAGCACACGCACAGCCCGAGGCCGAGCAGCGTCCCCTGCGCGAAGGTCAGGGCCTGCTGCGAAACGGGGATCTCCATCAGCCGAAGAGCCTTGCGAAGAAGCCGCCGCGCGGCGCGTCGTCCTCATACACGATGGCGTCGACGCTGCCGTCGACGAGCACCTGTCCGCCGTCGATCGACAGCTGCTGCAGCCGCAGCCCCTGCCCGCGGATCGACAGCGGCCCGCGCGTGGAGGTGAGCAGGATCTCCGTTTCGTCGAAGCTCTCGACCTCCAAAACCCCTGTGACGGAAAGACGGCTGCGCGAGTCGAGCGTCAGCCGGTGCGGCTGTTCGACGCTCTTCGCTTCCATTAGCGCCTGCTGCATGGTATCATCCTTTCTTTGGCCGGGACTGCTCCGGCTTCTCCCTACATATATACGCAGGAAGGCAGGACCTATGCAGATTTTTTTGCGTCTTACACCTCGCGGTACATGGCGGTCGCGTCGTCCTTGCGCACGGCTTCGGCCACGGCGAGCACCTCGACCGTGACGGTCCGGGCGCCGAAGGCGATGGAAATATGGTCGCCGACCTTGACGTCGTAGCTGGCCTTGGCGGGTTTTCCGTTGACGGTGACGCGGGTATTGTCGCAGGCCTCGTTGGCGACCGTGCGGCGCTTGATGAGGCGGGACACCTTCAGATATTTATCGAGTCTCATAGTTTTCGCCCTTTCTGCCGGGTCTCCGGCGCTGTTATCATACCGCGAAAGACGCGGCAATGTCAACTTTCCTGAAAAAAGGGTTTCCATTTGCCCGGTACAGTGATAAAATAATGCAGATGCTTTTTGTAAAAAGGAGGAGAGGCCATGCAGGCACTGCAGGAGCTGCTGGCAAACCGCGTGCTCATCAGCGGGCTCGTCGGCTGGGGCGCGGCACAGGTACTCAAGACGATCATCTACGCGCTCATGCACCATACGCTGGATCTGACACGCATCTTCGGCGACGGCGGGATGCCGAGCGGCCATTCGGCGACGGTCTGCGCCGTGGCGACCTCAGCGGGGATCCTGTACGGGCTGGGCTCGTTCCCGTTCGCCATCAGCGTGATCGTGGCGATCATCGTGATGCACGACGCGATGGGCGTCCGGCTCGAGACGGGCAAGCAGGCGAAGCTGCTGAACGAATTCATGGACCTGTTCGCCAAGCTCGAGCAGCCGCTGTCCGACCAGGAAAAGCTCAAGGAGCTCGTGGGGCATACGCCGCTGCAGGTCTGCATGGGCGCTCTGCTCGGCATCGCCACCGGCATTTTGTGCAATCTCGGCGCGTGAGACGCGCAAAAATTTGACCGCATGATAGAAAATGCCGCAAACGCGCGAAGACCCGCTTGACGGGAACGCCCGGATGTGCATATAATTGCATCAACCGAAAACAGCAACTGCGATGACGGAAATTTGTCCCTGCAGTGCACGTTTCAGAGAGCCGGCGGCTGGTGCGAGCCGGTAACGATGCGCAGGCGGCAGTCTGATTCCCGAGCAGGCATTGCGAACGCCGCTTGTTCAGTAGCAATGCCCGTCCGGCCGCGTTACAGGCCATGGACTTGTCAGAGTCCGAGAGGGATCGTCCGCCGTGAGGCGGGGGATAAGCAGGGTGGTACCGCGAAGCTATTTCGTCCCTGAAGCCAGTTGGCTTCAGGGGCTTTTTGTTTTCCGAAAAAAGGAGGAACCTACGATGAAACACATTTCCGTGACAGATACCACGATCCGCCAGGCGGGCAAGGCCGCGGGCTATACGCTCTCGTTCCGCGAGAAGATCGAGCTTGCCAAGCTCCTCGACCGGCTGGGCGTGAGCGTCATTGAGCTGCACGCGGTCGAAAACCCGAAGATCGACAGTCTGCTCATCAAATCCGTCGCCTCTGCGGTGAAGGAGAGCGCCGTGTGCGTGCCGGTCGCGCTGGACCCGGCGAGCGTTTCGCTGGTCTGGGCCGCGCTCAAAGAGGCGAAGCACCCGCGCATCCAGGTCCCCGCGCCGGTCAGTGCCGTGCAGATGGAATACCTCGCGGGCAAAAAGCCCGCCGCCATGCTCGAGGCGATCCGCGAGACCGTCGCGGCGGCGCGGGCGGTCTGTGAGGACGTGGAATTCCTCGCGGACGACGCCACGCGCGCCGATCCCGCCTTCCTCGCTGAGGCGCTGCAGACCGCGATCGCGGCCGGCGCGGCCGGCGTGACCGTCTGCGACGCGGCGGGGAGCATGCTGCCGGACGCGTTCGGCCGCTTCATGCGCGGGATCTGCGAGGCCGTGCCGCAGACGAAGGACGTGCGCTTCGGCGTGAGCTGCTCGGACGCGCTGTCGATGGCGGACGCGTGCGCCGTGAGCGCCATCGCCGCCGGGGCCGGCGAGATCAAGACCGCGGCCTACTGTGTCGACACCGCGAACCTCGCGCACATGGCGAAGCTGCTGGCGGCCAAAGCCCAGGACTTCGGCGTCGTCAGCACGCTGCAGTTCACGCAGATGAACCGCCTGCTGTCACAGATCGCCTGGATGTGTCAGACGGGCCGCAGCCAGCTCTCGCCGTTTGACAACGGCGTGCAGACCTCCTCCGGCGCAGTTTTGACCGTGCACGACACGCAGGAGGCCGTCATGAAGATGGCCGCCGCCCTCGGCTACGATCTTTCGGAGGAGGACGGGGCGAAGGTCTACGAGGCCTTCTGCCGCATCGCGGCGAAGAAGCAGACCGTGGGCGAGAAGGAGCTCGACGCCATCATCGCCTCCGCCGCGCTGCAGGTGCCGCCGACGTACCGGCTCGAAAGCTACGTCATCAACACCGGCAACACCATCAGCGCTTCGGCGCAGATGAAGCTCACGAAAAACGGCCAGACGCTCTCGGGCGTGAGCCTGGGCGACGGCTCGGTCGACGCGGCGTTCCTGGCCATCGAATCGATCCTCGGCCGCCATTACGAGCTGGATGATTTTCAGATCCAGGCCGTCACCGAGGGCCGCGAGGCCATGGGCGAGTCGGTCGTCAAGCTCCGCAGCGGCGGCAAGCTCTATTCCGGCCGCGGCATCTCGACCGATATCATCGGCGCGTCCGTGCACGCGTATCTCAACGCCATCAACAAGATCGTCTACGAAGAAGCGGCGAACGCCTGAGGAGGAAGCAGCACATGAATATATCGTTTTCCACACGCGGCTGGCAGCAGATCCCCTGGGAGCAGCAGGTGCAGATGGCCGAGACCATGCGCTTCGGCGGCGTCGAGCTCTATAACGTCCACAAAACGCCGGAGCTGACCGGCCGCGGCGGCCCGCTGCACCGCTATACCGCCGCCGCGACGGCGCGGGAGCTCTGGCAGAAGGGCCTGTGCATCCCGTGCTTCGATACCGCCTGCGACATCGCGGGCGAGGACTGCACCGAGACCGTGACCGCCCTCATGCAGCTGGCGCACGACGTGCAGTGTCCGTATGTCTCCGTGACCGCACAGCGCGATGACGACGCGCGGATCTCCGCCGCGCTCGAAGCGCTCCTCCCCGCCGCCGAGGCGCAGGGGATCACGATCCTGCTCAAGACCAGCGGCGTCTTTTCCGACACGGCCCGGCTGCGTGCGCTGCTCGACGCGTTCGCCTGCGATCAGCTGGGCGCGCTCTGGGACATGCACCATCCCTACCGGGACCACGGCGAATCCGCCGACACGACCATCAAAAACCTCGGCGCCTACGTCCGCCACGTGCATCTGCGCGACTCGGACGACGACGGCAGCTATGACCTCATCGGCGAGGGCACGCTGCCCGTCGGCAGCATGATGCAGGCGCTGTCCTCCATCGACTATGACGGCTTTATCTCCCTCGAGTGGAAGCCGGAGTGGATGCCGGACCTGACCGATCCGGAGGTCATCTTCCCGCACTTCGTCAACTACATGCACCGCTTCGATTCCCCGCGCGGCAAGAAAAAGACGCTTTACGACAACGCCGCGCATACCGGCAAGTTCGTCTGGAAGAAGGACAGCCTCATCTCCGAGACCTTCCCGCAGGTGCTCGACCGGATGGTCGAGGAATTCCCGGACCAGTACGCGTTCAAATACACGACGCTCGACTACACGCGGACCTACGCGCAGTTCCGCGACGACGTGGACGATTTTGCCCGCGCGCTCGTCTCGCTCGGCGTGCGCCGGGGCAGCAAGGTCGCCATCTGGGCCACGAACGTGCCCGCATGGTTCATCACCTTCTGGGCCGCAACGAAGATCGGCGCCGTGCTCGTCACGGTCAACACGGCGTATAAGATCCACGAGGCGGAATATCTGCTGCGGCAGTCCGACACGCATACGCTCGTCATGATCGACCACTGTCTGGACTCGAACTACCGTGAGATCATCCAGACCCTCTGCCCGGAGCTGGCCGCCGCAAAGCCCGGCTCCGCCCTGCACTGCCGCAAGCTGCCGTTCCTGCGCAGCGTCATCACCGTCGGCTTCCGGATGCCGGGCTGCCTGACCTTCGACGAGGCGATGGACCGGGCCAACTTGGTCCCGCGCGAGCAGATCCTGCGCATGGCCGCGGGCGTGCGGCCGGACGACGTGTGCAACATGCAGTACACCTCCGGCACAACGGGCTTCCCGAAGGGCGTCATGCTGACGCACTACAACGTCGTCAACGACGGCAAGTGCATCGGCGACCGGATGGATCTGTCCACGGCCGACCGGATGATGATCCAGGTGCCGATGTTCCACTGCTTCGGCATGGTGCTCTCCATGACCTCCTGCATGACGCACGGCGCGACGCTCTGCCCGATGCCGTATTTCTCGGCCAAGGTCTCGCTCGCCTGCATCAACCAGGAGCGCATCACCTGCTTCAACGGCGTGCCGACGATGTTCATCGCCATGTTCAACCATCCGGACTACAAAAAGACCGATTTTTCCTACATGCGCACCGGCATCATGGCCGGTTCCGGCTGCCCGCCGGAGCTCATGCGCCGGGCTGCCCAGCCGGACGAGATGCACATGACCGACATCGTCAGCGTCTACGGCCAGACCGAATCCGCCCCCGGCAGCACCATGAGCGCCTGCGGCGACCCGCTCGATCTGCGGTGCAATACGGTCGGCTACGCCTTCCCGCACATCGAGTGCAAGATCATCGACCCCGAGACCGGCGAGGAGGTGCCGGACGGCGTCAACGGCGAGTTCTGCTCGCGCGGCTACAACACCATGAAGGGCTACTACAAGATGCCCGAGGCCACGGCCGCCACCGTCGACAAGGAGGGTTGGCTGCACTCCGGCGATCTGGCCTGCCGGGATGAAAACGGCTGCTACCGCATCACCGGGCGGCTGAAGGACATGATCATCCGCGGCGGCGAGAACATCTACCCCAAGGAGATCGAGGAATTCATCTACACCCACCCGGCCGTCAAGGACGTACAGGTCATCGGCGTGCCGGACAGGAAATACGGCGAGGAGGCCATGGCCTGCATCATCCTCAAGGAGCCCGGCAGCGTCACGGAGGACGAGATGTTCGCCTATATCAAGGCCAGCCTCGCCCGCCACAAGGTCCCGAAATACATCCGCTTCACAGACGCCTCCCCGATGAACGCGGCCGGCAAGATCCTCAAGTACAAGATGCGTGAGGACGCCACGCGCGAGCTGGGGCTCGACGGCGCGGCCGGGATCGACACGGCGAAGACGGCTGAGCAGATTCGATAAAACCAGGCCCGGCTTGAGGGGGATATCACCGCAGGATCGATAAATTTTTTACAGGGTCTTGACAGACGGCATCGTCTGTGATAAAAAAATGAGGCAAGTTCAAATCAGCAAAGACGATGACGAAGACGGTCGGACAGACTGCTTTCAGAGAGCCGGTGGTTGGTGCAAACCGGCAGCAGGACCTCCACAGGCCCATCGCTTCCGAGTCGAAGACCCGAACACATTGCGTTTTGCAAGTAGGCGTCTTCCGTTTGCCCGCGTTAAGGGATAGGATCTGTCGGGATCTGAAGCGGCGGCAAGGAATTTTGCCGCAATTTGAGTGGTACCACGGGCTTGATTTTCAGCTCGCCTCAAGAGGTTTCTTGAGGCGAGCTTTTTGTTTTTCATTTTTGAAGGAGGAATCCCCCATGACGACCCAGACAACAACGACCCCCGCCGTAAGCCCCCTGATGGAGATCGCGCTCCGTATCCGCGAGATGCGCCGCATCACCGGCTTCACCGAAAAGGAGATGGCTGAAAAGACCGGCGTAACGGAAGCGGAATACAGAAGCTACGAGACCGGCACGGTCGATCTGCCGTTCACCTTCCTGCACAAGTGTTCGCTGGCCTTCGGCCTCGAGCTGACCGATCTGCTTGAGGGCCAGTCGGCCAAGCTTTCGAGCTACAGCGTCACGCGCAGGGGCTGCGGCCTCATCACCGCCGCCGAAGACGGCATCACCATCCGCAACATGGCAGCGCTGTTCCGCCAGAAGCTGGCCACGCCCTACTGGGTCACCTATCAGTATTCCGAGGAGCTGCAGCATCAGCCCATCCACACCACCACCCACGGCGGCCAGGAATTTGATCTCGTGCTCAAGGGCTCGATGCGCGTGCGCGTCGGCGACCACGAGGAGACGCTCCACGAGGGCGACAGCATCTTCTACAAGAGCTCCACGCCCCACGGCATGATCGCCGTCGACGGCGCCGACTGCACCTTCCTCGCCATGATCATGGCGAGCACGGAGGAGGAGCAGGCCATCGTCGTCCGTCCCCGGGCCGTCGAGGAGGTCCAGCCCGAGCAGCTTCTGTGTTCGCACTTCGTCCAGCCGGTGGAGAACGAGGACGGCAGTCTCAAGGAGCTCCATTTCGCGCATGAGGATGAATTCAACTTTGCCTTCGACATCGTCGACGGCATCGCCAGAAGGAGCCCGGACAAGCTTGCCATGCTGCACGTGGCGAACGACATGACCGAGCGCCGCTTCACCTTCAAGGACATGAAGGACGGCTCGAGCCAGGCGGCCAACTACTTCACCTCCCTCGGCATCAAGCGCGGCGACCGCGTCATGCTGGTCCTGAAGCGGCACTATCAGTTCTGGTTCGCCATCCTCGGCCTGCACAAGCTCGGCGCCATCGCCATCCCGGCGACCAACCAGCTGCTTGCGCACGACTTTACCTACCGCTTCCAGGCGGCCGGCGTGAGCGCCATCGTCTGTACCGCCGACGGCGACACCGCCCATCAGGTCGATCTGGCGCTCGAGGAGACGGGCCTGCCCGTCACGAAGATCATCGCCAACGGCACGCGCGAGGGCTGGCACAGCTTTGACGACGAGTACAAGCTCTTCTCCCGCCGCTATGTCCGCGAGGCGGACGCCCCCTGCGGCAAAGATCCCATGCTCATGTTCTTCACCTCCGGCACGACCGGCTATCCGAAGATCGCCATGCACAGCTACAAATACGCGCTCGGCCACTTCGTGACCGCCAAGTACTGGCACTGGGTCCAGCCCGACGGCCTGCACTTCACGATCTCCGAGACCGGCTGGGGCAAGGCGCTCTGGGGCAAGCTCTACGGCCAGTGGCTGTGCGAAGGCGCGGTCTTCACCTACGACTTTGACCGCTTCGACGCCTCGAAGATCCTGCCCATGTTCGCCAAGTATCACATCACCACATTCTGCGCGCCTCCCACGATGTACCGCATGCTCATCAAGCAGGATCTGTCGCAGTACGATCTTTCCTCCATCCAGCACGCGACGACGGCCGGCGAGGCGCTCAACCCCGAGGTCTTCTATCAGTTCCGCAAAGCTACCGGCCTGCAGATCGCCGAGGGCTACGGCCAGACCGAGATGACGCTCGGCATCGGCAACCTGACCGGCAATCTCATGAAGCCCGGCTCCATGGGCAAGCCCATCCCCGGCTACGGCATCGACCTGGTCGACCCGGACGGCAACCCCGTCGCCGACGGCGTCAACGGCGAGATCTGCATCAAGACGAGCGGCGATCAGCTGCCCTGCGGCCTGTTCCTCGGCTACTATCAGGACGAGGAGCGCACGAAGGCCGTCTGGCACGACGGCTGGTACCACACCGGCGACCTCGCCTGGCGCGATGAGGACGGCTTCTACTGGTATGTCGGCCGCGCGGACGACGTCATCAAGTCCTCCGGCTACCGCATCGGGCCGTTCGAGATCGAAAACGTCATCATGGAGCTGCCGTACGTGCTCGAATGCGGCGTTTCCGCTGCGCCGGACGAGATCCGCGGGCAGGTCGTCAAGGCCTCCATCGTCCTCGTCCCCGGCACCGAGGGCACGGACGAGCTCAAAAAAGAGATCCAGAACTACGTCAAGAAGCATACGGCTCCGTACAAATACCCGCGCATCGTCGTCTTCCGCGACGAGCTGCCGAAGACCATCAGCGGCAAGATCATCCGGAACCAGCTGTGATCATACCGACAGGGAGGCTCTACCGTGCACACGCCCAAACGCCTGACGCTGTTTGCCGGACATTACGGCAGCGGCAAGACCAATATCGCGCTGAACTACGCAAGATCCCTGCACCGGGACCAGGGGCTTCCCGTCACGATCGCGGATCTTGACATCGTCAACCCCTATTTCCGCACGAAGGACAGTGAGCAGCAGCTATCCGCCGAGGGCATCAGCCTCATCTGCTCGCCGTTCGCAAATTCCAACCTCGACGTGCCGGCCATGCCGAAGGAGACCTACGCGCTCATCGGCAGCCGCACGCAGTACGGCGTTCTCGACATCGGCGGCGACGACCGCGGGGCGCTGGCCCTCGGCCGGTACACACCGGAGATCCGGGAGGAAGGCAATTACGAGATGCTGCTGGTCGTGAACCGCGCGCGGCCGCTGACGCGCACGGCAGAGGATACCGTGCAGGTCCTGCGCGAGATCGAAGCGGCCTGCGGCCTGCCGTTCACCGGCATCGTCAACAACACGAACCTCGGCCCGCAAACTGCGGCGGAGGACGTTCTGTCCAGCGTCCCGTATGCCGAAGCCGTCAGCCGTCTGACCGGCCTGCCGGTCTTCATGACCTGCTGCGCCGAAGCGCTGTATCCCGAGCTCGCGGGGACGATCGACCGGCTGTTCCCCCTGAAGCTTCAGAAACTATATTATCAACTTACACAGGAGGTGTCTTATGGCAAGACTAACATTTCAGGAAGAGCTCTGTAAGGGCTGCGGGCTGTGCGTGAACGCCTGTCCGAAGCACCTGCTGGCCCTGTCCAGGACGAGACTCAATCAGAAGGGCCATACCCCCGTCGAGCTGACCGACCCGGACCAGTGCGTCGGCTGCGCGTTCTGCGCTACGATGTGTCCGGACTGCGTCATCACGGTCGAAAAGTGAGAAAGGAGCGGACTATGCAGGAAAAAGTATTGATGAAGGGCAACGAGGCCATCGCAGAAGCCGCCATCCGCTGCGGCTGCCGCCATTACCTCGGCTACCCCATTACCCCGCAGACGGAGATCGCGGCCTATATGGCCAAGCGCATGCCGAAGATCGGCGGCGTGTTCCTCCAGGCGGAAAGTGAGATCGCGGCCATCAACATGGTCTACGGCGTCGCGTCCACCGGCAAGCTCGCCATGACCTCCTCGTCCAGCCCCGGCATCGCGCTCAAGTGCGAGGGCATCTCGTATCTGGCGGGCGCGGATCTGCCCGCGCTGATCGTCAACGTCCAGCGCGGCGGCCCGGGCCTCGGCGGCATCCAGCCGTCGCAGTCCGATTACTTCCTCGCGACAAGAGGCCCCGGCCACGGCGATTTCCATGTGCTCGTCCTCGCGCCCGCGTCCGTGCAGGAGATGGCGGACCTGACGCAGAAGGCCTTCCGTCTGGCGTTCCAATACCGCATGCCCGCCATGCTGCTGGCCGACGGCACGATGGGCCAGATGATGGAGCCCGTCGTCCTGCCCGAAGAGACCGTCCTGGAAAAAAGCGCGCCCGACTGGGCCGTCACCGGCACGGAATGCAAACGCCCGCACAACATCATCAACTCCCTGTATCTCTCTCCGGCCGAGCTCGAGCAGAAGAACATCGAGCGCTTCGAGCGCTATGCCCGCCTGGCCGAAAAAGAGACCATGTGGGAGGAATTCATGATGGAGGACGCCGAGGTCTGCATCGTCTCCTGCGGCATCACCGCCCGCGTCTCGCGCAACGCCATCGTGGAAGCGCGCAAACGCGGCATCAAGGCCGGCATGATCCGTCCGATCACGCTCTGGCCCTTCCCGGATAAGCCCCTGCTCGCCGCAGCCGACAAGGTCAAGGGCTTTGTGTGCGTCGAGCTCAATATGGGCCAGATGAAGCAGGATGTGGAGCTGGCCGTCCGCTGCAAAAAGCCCGTTTCGCTCTGCCGCCGCGTCGGCGGTATGATCCCCACCCCGGATGAGGTGCTTGCCAGCATCCAGACTATGGCCGAAGGAGGCGCAAACGTATGACTACCGTCTTTGAAAAACCGAGATCGTTGACCGACGCCGTTCTGCACTACTGCCCCGGCTGTACGCACGGCATCGTCCACCGCCTCGTCGCCGAGCGCATCGACGAGCTGGGCATCGCGGGCCGGACCATCGGCATCGCGCCGGTCGGCTGCTCCGTGCCCGCCTATAACTACTTCACCTGAGACATCACCGAGGCCACCCACGGCCGCGCCCTCCCGCGCCCCACTGTCTGTTATCTTGCTTCTTTCCG
>OJJV01001231.1_pt1 | contig 11514 bp, 7 predicted proteins | sample 1596391 | NCBI WGS metagenome assembly OJJV01 (sample SAMEA4350164, study PRJEB24818) | metagenome | biome: human; feature: gut; material: faeces | place: Denmark | collected 2013-09
GTATTTAGGATATGCCTATGAGCGAGGTTTTGGTGTTGAAAAAGATCTTAAGAAAGCTTTTAAGTCCTATGAATTAAGCTGTGCAGGGGATAACGGCAATGCCTGTTCAAGCTTAGGTATCTTGTACATAAATGGTGTAGTGGTAAAAGAAGACTTTAAAGCTGCCCATGATCTATTTGATAAGAGTTGTTCTTTAGGCTCAGTTGAAGGTTGTACCAACCTAGGTGCGGTATATCAAAACGGTGAAGGTGTTGAACGCGATTACACTAAAGCTTTTAAACTTTTTAACACAAGTTGTTCTTTCCATGACTCACTTGCCTGCGCTAACTTGGGAATTATGTATACCTTCGGTCAAGGCATAAGTCCAAATCTTAAGAAAGCTAGGGAGTACTTTGATATCTCTTGTAAGGGCAAAAATGCCTTAGGATGTAACCTTCTAGGCTACATCTACAAAGACAGCATGGGCGTAAAGCAGGATTTAAAATTAGCTCTAAAATATTTCAAATTAGCCTGTCAATTAGGTAACAATGATGGTTGTAAAAACCAAAATTTACTTGATAAAAAAAAGTAATAATTAAGTAAACGGTTACATTGTTTCTTTATCAAAAATCTCTTCCGTAAAAAGTATGATCTATTAAACATCTGATGCTCAAAAAAGCCTCAGATGATCTCCTGTCACAGAATTTTGCCAAACGTAATTTTCTTCAAAAATAGATAATAAATCTAGCAAACTAGATTTGATAGTGGAAAATATTCCACAATTTTTATAAAAGAATTACACAATATTAACCTAATGTTTGGGCGCAAAGGTATATACAGTATTCACTATATAGCATGTTGTGTGATAACTGAAAAAATTGTCTAATTTTATAAAAATCAAAAAGATAAAATTTGAAGTTGAGCGGGTTTATCGTTACGGTTGTGCAATTTACGTAAGCGTTTGCAAATATAAAAAAATTCCAAATTTTTAAATCAAAAATTCTACAAATTATCAAAAAAAATAATAATAATGGTTTAAAATCAATGAATTAAACAAAAGTTTGATGTGTTTCCCATTTTTGTATATGAAAAAAAATATTTTCGTGATTTTTAAAAAATAAAGCTCTACTATAATTTATGTGCACGTGCACAAATGCAAATCAAACATGAGGTTTACTATGAAAATTAAGACAACTCTGACCACATTATGCTGCGCAGTTTTAGCATGTACAGCTTTCTCATCAGCAAATGCAGCTACTATCGGTGTATCAATGCCTACTCAGTCACTGCAGCGCTGGAACCAGGATGGTCACAATCTGGAAGCTCAGTTACAGGCAGCAGGTCACAAGGTTGAACTTTTATACGCAGGCGATAACGATATCCCTACACAGGTAAGCCAGATTGAGAATATGATTTCTGGTGATGTTGATGTTCTGGTTGTTGCTCCTATTGACGGAGGCGCACTGACAACTGCTCTGCAGGGTGCTATCGACAAGGGTATTCCTGTTGTTTCATATGACCGTCTGATTATGAATTCAAAGGCAATTTCATACTATGCAACCTTTGATAACTACAAGGTAGGACAGATCCAGGGTAACTACATTGTAGACGCATTAAAGTTAAAGGATGATGCAACAACCCCTAAGAATATCGAGCTGTTCACAGGTTCTATCGATGACAACAACGTAAACTTCTTCTTCGGTGGTGCTATGGACATCCTTCAGCCATACTTAGACAGCGGCAAGCTTGTATGTAAGTCAGGCCAGACCAAGAAAGAGCAGGTAGCTACCTTAAACTGGTCAACTGAAGAAGCTCAGAAGCGTATGGAGAACTTAATTTCATCAGTAGGCTACGGTCCTGACGGCGTTAAGCTTGATGTTGTTCTGTCATCAAATGACTCTGTTGCCAATGGTGTAACCAATGCTCTGACAGCATCAGGCTATACAGCAGACAATTTCCCAATCCTGACAGGTCAGGACTGTGACAAGCCATCAGTTAAGAACATGAAGCGTGGCCTGCAGACCATGTCAGTATTCAAGGATACCCGTGTTCTGGCTGATCAGGTTGTAAAGATGGTAAATGCTATCGTTGATAACAAGGAAGTTTCTGTTAACGATACCAAGACCTATAACAACGGTACAGGCGTAATTCCTTCATACCTGTGCTCACCAATCGTTGTAACCAAGGATAACTTAAAGGAAGTCCTGATCGATTCAGGTTACTACACTGAAAAGGAAGTTAAATAATTAGAAATAAACTAATTTTTAAACCTTGATACAGGCCGGTTTTACCGGCCTGTTTTGGAGAAGAGAATAAGTATGACCGAGCAAAAAATATTGCTTAAGATGAAAAACATCACCAAGCGTTTTGGCAAGGTAACAGCCTTGAAAGACGTTAACTTGGAGGTGAAAGAGGGAGAGGTTCATGCACTTGTCGGTGAAAACGGTGCAGGAAAATCAACCCTTATGAACGTCTTGAGCGGCGTATATCCCTACGGCTCTTATGAAGGCGACATCATCTTTGACGATGAAACATGCAAATTTAACCAGATCCACGATTCTGAAGACAAGGGTATTGTAATTATTCATCAGGAACTGGCTCTGGTACCTTATCTTTCAATTGCTGAAAATATGTTCCTTGGCAACGAAAGAACCGCAGCCTATTCAAACGGCGTAATCGACTGGCCTAGAACTTATCAGAGAGCAAAGGAACTGATGGATCTTGTGGGGCTTGATGAAGATCCTCATACCTTAATTAAAGATATCGGTGTTGGTAAGCAGCAACTAGTTGAAATCGCTAAAGCAATTTCCAAAAACTGCCGTCTGTTAATTCTTGATGAGCCAACAGCATCATTAAATGAATCTGATTCCCAAAAACTCTTGGAGCTGATCGATAAATTCAGATCTGAGGGCATGACATCAATCATCATTTCACACAAATTAAATGAGATTTCATACATCGCAAACTCAATTACAGTAGTTCGTGATGGTTCAACCATTGAAACCTTAGATAACAACGATCACAACGTATCAGAAGACAGAATTATTGCCGGAATGGTAGGTCGTGCTCTAACTGACCGTTTCCCTAAGAGAAAACCTGAGCATAAGGTCTCAGATGAGATCTTATTAGAGGTTAATAACTGGAACGTTTCACATCCATTAAATCCTGATCGTAAAGTAAACGACAATGTTTCTATCAAGATCCACCGTGGTGAGGTAGTTGGTTTTGCAGGACTTATGGGCGCAGGACGTACTGAGTTTGCAAAGAGCTTGTTTGGTCATTCATACGGCACCAAGATCCATGGTGAAGTAAAGATTAACGGCAAGGTAGTTCGCCTCAACAATGTTCGTCAGGCTATTGAAGCAGGACTTGCTTACGTAACTGAAGACAGAAAAGGTGATGGTCTAGTACTTGAAAATCCTATTTCAACTAACATGACTTTAGCAAATCTTGAGGCTGTATCAGACCATATGGTTATTGATAAGGACTTAGAGCTTGCAAAGGCTAAAGAGTTAAAGCAGGACTTAAACGTTAAGTGCGCATCTGTATTACAGAACGTAGGTAACCTATCTGGTGGTAACCAGCAGAAGGTGTTACTTGCTAAATGGATGTTCGCAGAACCTGATGTTCTAATCCTGGATGAGCCAACCCGTGGTATCGACGTTGGTGCTAAGTACGAAATTTACTGCCTTATCAACAAGCTCGTGGAAGCAGGTAAAGCAGTGCTGATGATTTCTTCAGAATTACCAGAAGTTTTAGGTATGTCTGACAGAATCTATGTGATGAATGAAGGCAAGATCGTAGGCGAGATGCCACGTTCTGAAGCATCACAGGAAAGCATTATGTCTGCAATTTTACGCACTTCCGGTAAGAAAAAATCAGTGGAGCAATAAGTTATGTATATCTTAAACATGTTAAAGCGCAACACTCTGTTAATTGCGTTAATTTTAGTCATGATCCTATTCGAGATTGCAATTCAGTCTACAGGTCATGGATCATTATTCTCACCTTCAAATTTTACTAACATTATTTACCAGAACAGTTATGTGATTATCCTAGCTGTTGGTATGCTGTTCTTAATCATCGGCTGCGGTAACATCGATTTGTCTGTAGGTTCTATCGTAGCTTTAGTAGGTGCAGTAGCAGGTGTACTCATGGTTAACAACGAGTACAACATTTATATGTCAATGGCTCTATGCTTACTGTTAGGTATCGTAATCGGTGCATGGCATGGTTTCTGGATCGCTTACATCCGCATCCCATCATTCATCGTAACCTTAGCAGGTATGTTACTGTTCCGTGGTTTAGCTCTGATTGTGTTAGATGGTATTACCATTAACCCATTCCCAGCAGATTACTTAACCATGTTCACCTCATACTTCCCATCATTTGGCCCAGGATACTTCCAGGAGCAGTTAGCTTCAGGTTTATCACGCGCTGAAGTAAGAGCAGGCATGAGTGCAATCGTATTCTCAAAGACCATGACTGTAACTGCAGTTATCGTAATTGCTTACTTAGTAGGTATCATCTACAGCCGTGTTTCAAAGATTAAGAAAGGCTATGAAGTTGTGCCTTTATATGCTTTCTTATTCCAGCACGTATTAGCTCTTGCAGCAATCATCGCTTCATGTATTCTTTTAGGTGAGAACAAAGGTATTCCAGTTATCTTAATCCTAATTGCTGTTGTAGTTATCGTATACGCTTTCATCGCTAACAAGACTGTTGTAGGTCGTAGAATTTACGCTCTAGGTGGTAACGAGAAGGCTGCTAAGTTATCAGGTGTTAATACCAGTCGCTTATTATTCCTGTCATATGTAAACATGGGCTTATTAGCAGCTGTTGCAGCTTTAGTTTGCGTAGCACGTTTCAACTCAGCTTCTCCAATGGCTGGTACCGGTTATGAGTTAGACGCAATCGGTGCTTGCTTCATCGGTGGTGCTTCAGCTTACGGTGGTGTTGGTACTGTAGGTGGTGCTGTTATTGGTGCTATCTTCATGGGTGTTCTAAACAACGGTATGTCAATCTTAGGTATTGACGCAAACTGGCAGAAGGCTGTTAAAGGTTTAGTTCTGTTAGCAGCTGTTGTAACCGACGTTATGTCAAAGAAGAGAGTAACTAACTAATAGTTAAAAAAAAGCAGGGGCAAGAGCCCCTGTTTTTATATCAAGGATATATACGTATGTACGAGTAATAAATTCAAATGAATGAAAGCTCGTAATTTAGATAAAAACAAAATTTGGGGAATATCATGCGTTATTTATTAGGTGTTGATTTAGGTACTTCAGGAACAAAAACAGTTTTATTTGATGAGACTGGTAAAGTAATCGCGTCAAAGACTGTTGAATATCCTTTATTACAACCAAAGAACGGTTGGGCAGAGCAGGATCCAAAGTTCTGGTACGATGCAACTATTGAGTCTGTAAAAGCAGTTCTTTTACAGAGCAAAGTAAACAGTGACGATGTAGTTGCATTGTCAATTGCAGGTCAGATGCACGGCTTAGTAATGCTTGATAAGGACGGCAATGTCCTGCGCAACGCTATTTTATGGTGTGACTCAAGAACCCAAAAACAATGTGATGAAATCACTTCATTAGTAGGTAAACAGCGCTTAATTGAGATTAATGCAAATCCTGCTTTAACCGGTTTTACTGCTCCAAAGATTTTATGGGTTCGTGAAAACGAGCCTGAGTTGTATAAAAAGTGTACAACCATCCTGTTGCCAAAAGACTACGTACGTTACATGTTAACAGGCGTTAAGGCAATGGAAATTTCAGATGCATCTGGTACTAACTTATTAGATATCACCAATCGTGTTTGGTCAGATGAGATCTTAGAAAAATTAAATATTGATAAGAATTTAATGCCTCCAATTATCGAGTCAAGCGCTGTAGCAGGTCATATCACTAAAGAAATTGCAGAACTTACAGGATTAAAGGAAGGCACAATCGTAGCTGGTGGTGCTGGTGACAACGCTGCAGCTGCTTTAGGTACAGGTGTATGTAAAGAGGGTGATGCTTTTGTAACACTAGGTACATCAGGTGTTATTTTTGCTCATACCAACAAGCCTTCAATCGATCCTCTAGGTCGTGTTCATACTTTCTGTGCTGCTGTAAAGAATTCATGGACAGCAATGTCATGCACACTGGCAGCAGGTCTATCATTACGCTGGATGCGTGATGAACTATATACTCTTGAAAAAGACATCGAAGCTAAGAAAGGCAATGATGTTTACAATTTAATGACTGCAAATGCTGACACTGTTCCTGTAGGTTCAGATGGTCTTATTTATCTGCCATATTTAATGGGCGAAAGATCTCCTGTATTAGATCCTAATGCTAGAGGTGTGTTCTTTGGTTTAACCGCCCGTCATACTAAATCTCATATGACAAGAGCTGTTCTAGAAGGCATTACACTTTCACAAAGACATAATCTTGAAGTGTTACATGCTATGGATATTGATCCTAAGACCTTAACCGCTTGCGGCGGTGGTGCTCAGTCTCCATTCTGGCGTCAGTTATTAGCTGACGTTCTAAAGTGCAGCATTGTAACTACGACTTCTAAGGAAGGTCCTGCTCTAGGTGCAGCAATTCTAGCAGGTGTAGCTGCCGGCATTTTCTCATCAGTAGAAGAAGGTTGTGAGAAATTAGTAAAGAGATCTGACAAGCGTTCTGATACTAACAGTGATGCTGCTTCTAAGTATGATGAGATTTACAAGCTCAACTCATTCTTATACCCAACAATGCGTCCTGCTTTTGCAAAATTAGATACCTTAAGACAGAAGTTAGATGGTGATAAGGTTGCAAAGTACAAGGATGTAACTGATATTGAGTTTGAGCGCTATGGTAAGGTAATTTCTGATATACCAACAGATAAGATTTTATCTTTATTAGAGAAAACTCCATTAACCGATGGTACGGATTACAAGCCATCAGTTGAAGTTCTAGAAGAGCCTTCATTAGTTAAAATTTTACAGGATCAGGTCTTTGGTGGCTTAAAGATTCAGGTAGGTTACTGCAATGGTCATAACAAAGCACTAAATGCTTTAGAGTACCACCGCAATGCTGAATTGAATGTTGCTGCTAATGATGCTGTGCTCATGGTAGCTCCAATGACTGCTGTACATGACGGTATTATTGATACCAATGATGTAGAGTTATTTAGAGTAAAGAAAGGTCAGGCCGTACTCTTCTATGAAACCACCTTACATTATGCTCCATGTGTAGCAGACGGTGAGGAGCATTTCAGAATGTGTGTAGTTCTGCCGAAGGATACCAACACTGATAGACCTGAAGGTGTAACTCATGATGGCGAATCCGGCTGTTTAACTCACAATAACAAGTGGTTATTTGCTCATAAAGATTCATCTGAGGGTAAGTCAGGAGTAACTACAGGACGCCTAATCGGTGAAAATATTGTATTAAAGTAAACTCTAATACGTAATAAAAAATTATGGCGCCTTAAAAGGCGCCATATAACAAAGATGATTAGCAAAGGATTATCGCGATGACAGTAACAGTAAAGACTTTAGCAAAAGCAGCTGGTGTATCTCGCGGAACAGTAGACAGAGTTCTCCATAACCGCGGATCTGTTAAAAAAGAACTAGCTTTAAAAATAAAAACATTAGCTAAAGAATTAGGTTATGTACCAAACAGAGCAGGTCGTGCTCTGTCTGGAATCAGAGAGCACTACAAGATAGGCATTATGTTACCTAGTATTGGTAATGCCTTTTTTGACGGTGTAATCGAAGGCATTGAAAAAGCTTGCCTTGAGTATGAAGAGTTAGGTGTTGAAGTAATCTTAGATAAAATCCAAGGTTATGATGAGGCAACTCACCTAAAATCAATTGATGAGCTAAAGAAAAAAGGTTGCTCTGCTTTGTGTCTGGCAACTATAGATACGCCTTCTGTTGCTGAAAAAATCAAAGAATGTGAATTACTCGGCATCAAGATCATTTTAGTAAATTCTGATGTCTCTAATTCAAACAGAATCTGTTATGTTGGTTCTGACTATATTAAAGCAGGTAAGACCTGTGCTGGTTTATTATCTTTAATTTCAAAATTTGAAAAATTAAAAATCCTAGTAGTTACAGGTTCTGCCTTCATGAAAGGTCACAGACAGAGAATTGAAGGTTTTGAAAATGAACTTCAAAATCTCAATGTAAATTTTGAGATCTGCGCTCAGATAGAATCAAATGATTCAGATATTAAAGCTCAGATTGAGACTACTAAATATCTTACAGCACACAAAGATATTAACTGCGTTTATGTAACAGGCGCAGGTGTGCAGGGTGTAGGTGCCGCTATTATTGCTACAGGTCGTGATGACATCGTTGGTATTGCTTTTGATGATATCTATACCACTGTAGAAATGGTAAGAGCTGGTATCTTTAAGTTTGTAATCTGTCAGCAGCCTGACAGACAGGGATATCATGCTGTAAAGCGTGCTTATCAGATTTTATCAGGAACTGTAAACGAACAGGCTATGACAGACTTCTATACAGATACCATTATTAAGATTGCATCTAATATTGGTAAGTAGTCATAGTATTTAACCAAAATTTAACCACTGCATAAGATTTATATTTGATGCAAAATTCGCTCAATTTTAAGGCAACCTTTAGGTTGCTTCCTTTTTTAGGTTAAAGAGAAAATATTTTTTCTACCAAACTTTCCTAGATGAATATTGAGTAAATTCTCAATTTTAGATAAATCTTGTGAAAAATATAAATAAAGCACAAAGATTTTCTCTTTAATATGTTAAAATTAGTCGGCTTTCAACTGAGTTTGTGATCGGTCTGAGAGTTTTGTTTAATTATCACAAAGGAGCAAAATTTTATGTTAACAGTAGCTGACAAGGCAAAAATCGTAGCTGAGTTTGGTCGTAACCCACAGGACACTGGTTATCCAGAGGTTCAGATTGCATTATTATCTGCAAGAATCGCTGACCTTCAGCCTCACTTTGAGGCTCACAAGAAGGACCACCACAGCCGTCGTGGTTTATTACGTCTAGTTGCTCAGCGTCGTAAGTTGCTCGACTACTTAAAGGCTTCTGATCTTGCTCGTTACAGCGCAATCGTTGAGAAGTTAAAGCTCCGTCGCTAATATTAGCGTCTGGCTAGGGCGGCATAATTGCCGCCCAATTTATATAAGTCCCACGAAAAGAGGCAAATATAGTGGGAAGTTTCGGAGATAAGTTGATGAATTTAAAACCAATAGTACGCACCTTTAAATACGGTCGCCATACAGTTACATTAGAAACAGGTGCAATTGGTCGTCAGGCAGATTCAGCCGTAATGGCATCTATGGACGATACAACAGTTCTAGCAACAGTTGTATGCAACCGCAATGAAGAGGTTGAAGGTCGTGATTTCTTCCCTCTAACAGTAAACTATCAAGAACGTTCTTATGCTGCAGGCAAAATTCCTGTAAGTTTCTTCCGTCGTGAAGGCAGAGCAACAGAAGGTGAGACTCTGATTTCACGTCTTATTGACCGTCCATTACGTCCATTATTCCCAGATGGTTTCGTAAATGAGGTTCAGGTTGTTGTAACTGTAATGTCAGCAAATCCTGAGATCCCAACAGATATTATTTCTATCATTGCAGCATCAGCTGCATTAGCATCTTCAGGCTTACCATGGAATGGTCCTCTAGGTGCAGCTCGTGTAGGTTACATTGATGGTCAGTATGTATTAAACCCATTAACCTCAGAGTCAAAAGTTTCAGATCTTGATTTAGTTGTAGCAGGTTCTGAGAAAGCAGTAGTTATGGTTGAGTCAGAGGCTAACTGCTTACCTGAGTCCGTAATGTTAGGTGCTGTGATGTTCGGTCATGAGCAGCAGCAGACTGTAATCAAGGAAATTGAAGAGTTTGCAAAGCAGGTAAACCGTCCTGTATGGGATTGGGTAAAGCCAGCTGAGGATACAGCTTTAATCGAGGCTGTTAAGGCTGATGCTGAAGCTGCTGTAGGTGATGCTTTTAGAATCGTTGATAAGTTAGAACGTCAGAACAAGTTAGCTGAGATCCAGAAAGCTACTGCTGAGAAGATTAAAGCTTCTAAAGAAGAGTGGGCTGAAAAAGACAATGAGATTGCTAAGATCTTCTTTGAGTTAGAGCGTAACATCGTTCGTGAAAGAATCTTATCAGGTGAGAAGAGAATTGATGGTCGTACCTTACGTATGATCCGTCCTATCACCATCGCAACCGGTATTCTTCCACGTGTTCACGGTTCAGCTTTATTCACTCGTGGTGAGACTCAGTCAATCGGTACCTGTACTTTAGGTTCAGAGCGTGATGCTCAGACCTTTGAAGATATGTCTGGTGTTCGTTCAGACAGATTCATTCTTCACTATAACTTCCCTCCATACTGCGTAGGCGAGATTGGTTTAATTGGTTCTCCAAAGCGTCGTGAAATCGGTCACGGTCGTTTAGCTAAGAGAGCTTTAAAGGCAGTATTACCACCATTAGATAAGTTCCCATACACCATCCGTGTAGTTTCAGAAATTACTGAATCAAATGGTTCTTCATCAATGGCTTCAGTATGTTCAGGCTGCTTATCATTATTAGATGCTGGTGTTCCTATCAAGGCTCCTGTTGCTGGTATTGCAATGGGTCTTGTAAAAGAAGACGACAGAGTAGCAATCTTAACCGATATCATGGGGGATGAGGATCACTTAGGTGATATGGACTTTAAGGTAGCTGGTACCCGTGATGGTGTAACAGCACTGCAGATGGATATCAAGACTGACGGTATTACCCGTGAGATCATGCAGAATGCATTAACTGATGCACATGCTGCTCGTATCCACTTATTAAATGTAATGCAGAAGGCTATCCCAGAGCCTCGTCAGACCTTATCTCCTTATGCTCCACGTGTTGTAACCATTAAGGTTCCTGCTAACAAGGTTAAGGAAATCATCGGTAAGGGTGGTTTCAACGTTCGTTCAATTCAGGCTGACACCAACTCTCAGATCGACATCGAAGATGATGGTACCGTAAAGATTTCTGCAACTTCACAATTATCAGCAGAATCAGCTATCAAGCGCATCAACGATCTGTTAGTTGAGGTTGAAGTAGGTAAGGATTACGACGGTAAAGTTGTACGCATCACTGATTTTGGTGCATTCGTAGAATTAGATCCTGGCGTAGATGCATTACTTCATGTATCCCAGATCTCTTCTGAGCATGTAGAGAAACCATCTGACGTATTAAGCGTTGGACAGGAAATCGAAGCAAAGATCGTTGACTTCAATGAAGAAGAGAAAAAGATCAGCTTAAGCATCAAAGCATTACAGGCACAGCCACAGCAGGAAGAAGACGATGCTGACGTAGCAGACGTAGATATTGATGCGGTAGCAAGTGAGTTAGACGCAGAATAAAATCCGGAGATAGTGAATGGAAGGTTACGAGAAGTTTAAAAAAGATGTTTACAATTTGACAACGATTGATCTGAATGCTTATAAAGAAAAGCAGATGAGACGTCGGATTGACACATTGATCACAAAGAACAACAAGACTTCTTATGATGACTATGTCAGAC